>Ga0233438_10000446_pt1 | contig 53180 bp, 53 predicted proteins | sample SI_123_September_FD_182720 | JGI IMG/M metagenome (GOLD analysis project Ga0233438, IMG submission 182720) | Seawater microbial communities from Saanich Inlet, British Columbia, Canada - SI_123_September2016_10_MG | ecosystem: Environmental > Aquatic > Marine > Inlet | place: Canada: British...
GAAGGACATGACTGGTTATTTGAAAACAACTATGACTCATGGGATTGTGAACACTTCTTTGGACTGCCTTTAATTGCAGACGAAGTAGACCCCGACAACAGATACAACACAAGGTTTTAATATGATATCAAGAAAAGAATTTACTGAAAAGGTAGAACGATTACTTTCACGAGGAAAAGGTGTTGATGTAATGGGTGCAATAGTTAGAGTTTGTGAAGAGAATAATTTAGAACCCGAAAGTGCTAAGAGACTTTTAACACCACCTCTTAAAGAGAAGTTGGAAGCAGAAGCACAAGGACTAAACCTAATCAATCGTGGTAGGACTAGTCAAGGAACAATCACACGATTTTATGAGGAAAAGAAATAATGGAAATTAATGATATAGTCACGGTAGTGGCCACAAGTGGTGAATACATTGGTAAATTTAAAAGTTTAGAAAATGGTATACTGAATATTGAAGACCCTAGAATGGTAATCTCTCATCCAAACGGAGACGGTGGAATGGGATTTGCAAGAGGGATTGCAGTCACTGGACAAGAAAATCCAAGTGAAGTTTCATTCAATGAATTCGTATTTGTTGTTGCAACAAACCAACCTATTCAAGAAGCATACCAACAAGCAACTGGGTCTATAGTGACACCACCACAAACTCCTACTATCATAACTTAATGACCAGTAGGGAAGGATATGATGCATACACTCTTTATCTTGGAATAAAACTACACTTCTATTCCAAGGACTACGACTTTATAAAGTACAATGGTAAAGTAAAGAGTGACATCAATTCCTTTCTAAAACGAAAAGATAAATTTCATTTTGGTAAGTTATTTAAAACTTACAAACAAGACTTACAAGATTTCTATATTGCAAATCTAAGTCTTAAAGACAGTTGGGCAGGAGACCTATTAGACAATGAATGTGAAAGAATTTATAAAGAATGGAAAAAGAGACAACAAAAATTGTCATATATGTATGAAACAGAACTCTCTGATATCCTACTTAAAAGAAGTATACAAAAGGTATTGGAAGTAAAGAACGGACAACACCCTATACTATTAAAAGAATACATGGCAAAGAGCATATCTTTAGAGACACTTTGTATAATGGATTCTATTATCGGATTCAGTTCCGATTGGGAGAGACTAATATCAGAGAAGGTAGTCTACCCCGAAATACACATAAAGATTCAGAAGTATAAGTCTTTTGTAGACTTCGATTACACAAAATATAAAACTAAGACAATAGAGTTATGTCAGAAATAACTATATTAGGAAACGGGCCTAGTAGAGAGGACTTTGATATCGACAATTGCACACATGAAGTATGGGGTTGCAATGCAATCTACAGGGACACTAATAAGTGTGACATAGTGTTTGCAGCTGATATGCCTTTACAAAAAGAGATTGTAGAGACAGGATATTATAAAGAAAACCTAGTATGTTTTGCTGACATTGAACCCCTTCCAATAGAAATGTTAGAGTTAATGTCTGCAGGTTTCAACTACAGTCATGACGATATACGAATAAGTAAAAAGGATAATGACACACACTTCATTATTCAAGGTAATGAAACTTATACAGATTTTTTGGGATTAACAAATCCCGAACTAATACTCACATACAATGACCCTATGTTTAGGAACTTGTTTACTGGAATGTCAGCATTAAGTTATGCTATGCAACAAAGTTATGAGACTATAAACATGGTGGGATTTGATGCACTGGAAAGTGATATTTGTGATAATATTTATGAAGGTAGTGCTAACTACGGACATAAATATAGTACAGACTCAACTGTTCTTGATGTTCAGAGGAGTCAGTTCATAGCACTATTAGAATGGTACTATGGAAAAGGTTCAGTATACTGGAAAAACCCTCTTGACAAAGAGGATGAAATCAAGTATAATGAATTATCTTATTATGAAAGTAGTGAGAGATGGATTCTAGGTCAAGGCCTAGAGTCTTTAATATAATGCGATATAATTGTAATACAATAGGAGAATACAATGTCAAGTTTAGATAAACTAAGAGCAGCCATGGAAACTGCTTCACCTACAGAAGGTGCAAAAAAATCCTACGGAGACGATAGTTATTGGAAACCCGAACTAGATAAAACTGGTAATGGATTTGCAGTAGTTAGATTCTTGCCAACTCCCGAAGGAGAAGAGATGCCTTGGGTATCATACTTCGACCACGGGTTCCAAGGGCCAGGTGGCTGGTATATTGAGAAGTCTTTAACGACTCTTAATAAACAAGACCCTGTTTCTGAATACAATACCCAGTTATGGAATACAGGTATTGAAGCAAATAAAGAGATTGCACGTAAACAGAAAAGACGTTTACATTATGTGTCTAATGTCTATGTTGTTTCAGACCCTAAAAATCCTGCTAACGAAGGTCAAGTATTTAAATACAGATTTGGTAAAAAAATCTTTGAACAACTCAAAGAGGCTATATCACCTGCATTTGAAGATGAACAAGCAATCAACCCTTTTGATTTAAGGGAAGGTGCGAACTTCAAAATCAAAATTAGAAAAGTGGACGGTTACTGGAACTATGATAAATCAGAGTTCGATTCAGTTTCACCATTATTCGAAGATGAGGATAAGTTGAACACTACATATAGTTCTGCATATTCTTTGACTGGTATTATTGCACCAAGTGAATTCAAAACATACGAGGAACTCAAAGAGAAACTCGATAGAGTGTTAGGATTAACTGGTTCAGTAAGTACATCAACTGCAGAGTCAGTTGCAGAAGACCTAGACGAAGTGCCTTGGTCTAATGTTAACACTGAGTCAGTTGCAGATGAACCTGTAATCTCATCAGTAGAATCTACTTCTGAAGGTGAAGAAGATGATGCGATGGATTACTTCAAAAAACTTGCTTCTGAATAAGTAAGTTTTTTAAACGGGGGTGTTGACATATCATTATGTGTCCTTGAATAGTCAACACCGAACTGATAACGAAGGAGTGGGGTTAATCAGTAAGGGAAAGATTCTTGGGGTCAGAGCGGAAGAATCGGTTAAGAGCGGGAATGCTGTAAAGTGAAGGGGCGACTTAACATCTAATTTAAAGAGAGAAATATGCCAGAAGTTAAACCAAGAATAGATAGGAAAAGTAATAATGTTGAACCATTCGATAGAATGTTAAGACGTTTTAAAAAGATGTGTGATAATGCAGGTATTGTACAAGAGGTTAGAGATAGAAAGTATCACGAAAAACCTAACGATACTAAGAATCAAAGGAATCAAGATTTAAAAAGAAGGAAAAAGTTAAACAAGAAGAGAGAACAATCTGCTTCTTTTAGAAAGATAAGATAATGAGTAATTGGCATGGGGGAAAAGGTTCCAAGAGAAGGAACTCAAACGAAGAAGCCTATGCTGATAACTGGGAGAAAATCTTTGGTAAAAAGAAACCCGAAATTAAAGTAAGAAAAGAAACACCGAGTCACGGTGCATCACAAGTCCATTCGGACAAAACAAAATACAATCGAAAGAAAATTAAGAGTACTTAACGTCTACTAGTCTAGCAGTATCATCAGGATTTCTGAAACTATGTCTACCAGTTTGTATTGTTGTATTTTTATTATTCACAACACTAGTATTAATTGACCCTACACCATTACCATCTTGTGTAGCATTTGGTGACATTCCAAGATTTGAAGCATTCTTAAGAACAATTTCTGTAGGTGTTCCATCATTCATAACACCCCTATACTTTTTAAGTGCAGACATCACCATCTTTTCTTTTTGTTCTTTGGAAGCATTTGAACTATCAATCATTGCTAATTCTTGTGTTAGGGATTGAGCTCCATTATCGAATGTTGCAATCTTATCTCCTGTTCTTCCTCCTATAACTGCCCCTGTTATACCAGTAAGTAAACTAGCAGCGAGAATACCCCAACCAACAGGATTTGAACCCAGTACAACTGCGGCCGCGGCTGGTACGGCTGCACCTAAGAGACCACCTGCCCAACTACCAATACCACGTCCAGCACTACCTCTTTTGTTTGCTTTTTCAGCACCTTCAACGGTCTTTAAATTGTCGCCAGATAATAATCCTTGATTCTCTAATGAGTCTATACCTTTACCATATTTGTTTTGGTCATATGCATCAAAACCATAATCTATTCCAGCACCTACGATTGGTAGTTTTGCAAAGGCACCTCTTGTAAATGATTTACTTAGTGCCATTTGTGAATTGGCCCTCTTCATAAGGTCTTGTCCTTGTTTAGAATCTATAAACAAATCCAACTGGTTTGGATTTATGTTTAACATCTTATTCAAATACTCGGGATTACCTTTAAAGATATATCCCATCTTTTGAGACCACTTCTTGTAGAAATTAGTTCTTTTGTCTAATGTCCCATCACTGTTAAATAACCTATCAACTTTCTTTGCATCACTAGCATCAAAGTTATCTAGTTCTGATGTGAACGAACCTCGCATACCATATGACTCTGCACCTTCTGTTACTACCTCATCAGGTCTAACCACTGGTATGGAATTTCTATAAGTATCCATTGACCTACTAAGGGATGCACCTGCTTCCATACCAATTGCTACACCAGCATTAGAAACTGCTTCATTTGGGTTGATGGGGTCAATTGGCGGTGGTCTTAATAGAGTAGGAGTGTCTTCATTATCAAAAAGTTTTGGAAGGCCGAAGGCGACCCCAACGCTACCTAGTATAGCAGCTACCATTCCAAGTCTTCCACCTTTTGGAAGTTTTAGATTTTTTAACATGCTTCCTTTGGGTTTTCCACCATCTTTATTAGCATCAAATAATTGCTTAGATATTTTATCATAACCAAAGTAACCTGCTAATGAACCAGCAAGAGGAAGAATAGCTTTTGAAAGGCCAGGAAGATAAGTGAGACTGTTCTTAGTGTTTTCGTCTCCACCTTTGATACTATTAAGACCACCGCCAATTACCAATGCTCTTAATAGTTTATTAGTTGTCTGAACACCCTCGTTGACTTCTTCAGTTTCTTTTAGTTCTTTCTTTGCAATTTTTATTGCAGGGTCTACTTCTTGACTATCTCCAGCAATTGAAGCTGCAATACCTTCACTAACACCACCAAAGGAGAAAGCACTAGCGATACTGCCAGACAAATCTTTGTTTCCAAATATCTTACCTACTGCATCTACCTTATCGACAACTGTATCTAAAGTTCCCAATAAATCAAAACCTGTAAGTTCTTTAAGTCCTTGACCGAACATAGTGAACTTAGTATCTTGTTCTGCAATTTCTTTTGATTGTTTCTCAACAGTCTCATTAAGTTTGTCCAAATTAGATTTAGACTTATCTATTAAGTTCTTCTGTACTTCTAATTCTTCTCTCTTAGTATCAAAGATTTCCGTTTCAAACTTTAGAAGACTTGCAGATTGTTTTTTCTTTTCTTCTAAAAGTTCTTTATGTTTTTTCTCATCACCAAGACCTTCTGCACGGATACTATCAAATTCAAGTTGTTGTATTTTATCTCTGAAGTCTTTAATCTTTTTACGGTTCTTAATTTCTGATTCTGCAATTTCTTGTTCTAGTGTCATTGCTTTTAATTGATTTAGATTATGTGTGTCTTGTGCAAGTTTAAGTTTCTCTACAAATCCAGTACTTCCACTAAGTCTATCTAATCCTTCTGAGAGTTTTTTATATTCTATTGTAGTTTTATCTACATTATCAGCAGTTGCTTTTACGATTTTTTGGGTATAGTTCTGCAGTTCTTTAGCATTGGCGGCTGCCTTAAAAGAACCTTTAGTAGTTTCTCTTAAGTCTGCAATTGTCTTTGCAAGTGGAGTGTTAACCTCTTGTAAATTTGAGACGACAGTTTTAAATTTCTTACTAAACTGTTCTGTAGTCTTAGCAATTTCTTGTGCCTTTTGTTGCCTTAGTATGTTTATGCTATCGTCTGCCATGTCTTATTGTATCCTTATTTTTTACTAAATGCTTGAGCACCAAAGAAAGCTGCAACGATACCAGCAACAGCAATAAAGTATACTCCTGCCATATCTCCTAGTATATCACCAGCCTTTTCATAACCAGCAAAGTTAGTTCCAATAACTAACACTGGATATAGTAACATACCATATAAAGAGTACCATGCCATTTGTCTTTGTGCATCACGCATTGCATCTGCATCTTCTAACTCTTTACGTTTAAATTCTAAATACATTTTTTCTTCTGCTTTTGAAACTTTACCATCACCGTTTGAATCTGCAGGGTGAAATGTTTTATTGTCTTCATCACTCATAATTTGTGTCCTCTATTATTATGAATCACTTACAAATAATCAAAATTAATTTTGTTGTTCTTGTCTAATCCTCTCTCGTTCTTCTTCTAAATGATTGACAAGAAGTTTTACATATATCTCCCTTTCCCATGGTATCATTTCTTCTAATTCTGTTAATGAGTACTTGTGTTCCTGCATTAACTGAAAGTTAGATTGATAATAACCAACTAAACTTTCATGAGAAAGAGATATTAAAAAAAAGAGTTAAGTCCTTGTAGTACTCTCTCTTGTTTGGTACTACATAACTCACAAGTATACTCAACAGTTTCCTTCAATGAAGGTGTTTGTATGAAATACTCATTTACTTTTTCTAACTGTTCTAGTGTGAGAGACTCTACAAACTCTTTTAAGTCAGAACTTTGTACATCTTTACACTCATAAACTTCATTTTCGTCAAATACAGTTTCTATACCATACATAACTGTTGCAATTAGACGGTCATCAGTGTCTTCTATGCCTTCTACTATGGATAATTCTCCAACTGTAGGGTATTTTAACACTAAACCTAAGTTATCTGTTAACATAAGTTTAGAATCTAGTGGATTTTCAGTAAGTTTAACTTCATTTAAGTTAATTTCTGTACTTCCACTACCTGTACAGTCTTCTTCTGCACATAAAAACTTAACTTTAGTAGTTTCACCTACAGATTTAGTTCTAATTTGTAAAAACAAGTACTCTAAATCAAATAAAGAAAGTTTATTTGCATCAACTTTTCCAAAAGTCACACTTTCAATCAATTGAGTGAGTGCTTCTGCAATTTCTTTACCGTCTTCACTCTCTTTTGCAATCAAAAGATACTTCTGTTCTTTAACTAAGAAAGGTCTGTACTTAACTTCTCTTCCATCACTTAAATTGCACACATATGTTGGTGCAGCTTGGATTGGTAATCCCATAATTTACTCCATATTTTATTAACCACCAAATAAACTACTAAAATCTCTTAATGAGTCTTTTAGTCTGCTTACTTGTGAATCATATTTATTAAATCTCTTAAGGTATTTTTCTGCCCCATCGTCACCAAACTGGGCTGCAAGTCCTAGACCTTCTAAAATACCATCAAATCTTCTTCTACCACTATTTAGACCACTAGGATTGACCTTATTACTACCATTGTATACACTATGTAAGTCTGATAAGTCGGCAACTAATTTTGCATCTTTATATTCTGTAGTAAAATGTTGGAATGCCATGGTGACTGAAAATAATAACATATCAGCACTATCCATTGATAGAGTTTGTGCTGTAATTGCTTTTGGAAATGCATTATGTAATGTATTTTTAACTGTTGTTGTCCCTTCACCCATTCTTCCGTCTCTTCTTAAATGTTCAATCTCAACACTTCCATGGTATGTAATAGGATATTGGAATACTGGAAGTTTATTTCTTTCGTGCGATACTGAACTATAGTCACCGTCAGTTAAAGGTGCAGTATCAGTAGATACAATGTAATCCATCCATGCTTGTAATATTTTTCTATCTACGAAATCGGTATCACAATAGAATGATATTTCCATTTCATGCATGTCATTAACAACACCTGTTGGAACTATTTTAGTTTTTCCTACTGGAGAATACCCTTCAGTTTCTATTGTCCTTGAAGGTAACGAAGCATTTCTACATCTCACGCCTTCTAGTGAAAGACTTACACCTTTTGCGTTATTTCCAGCTGCTACACCCACACTTTCTATACCTAGTAATTCATCTTCAAACTCTGTTTCAATTCGCCTTTGGTCAGTTCTAGTATTTTTACTTTTGTATAAAGTAGGCCCAAAGAAGTTTACTCTGAACTGGTTTGTCATTGCAGGAGTAGATAAGTTTGCCATTAATTTGTCTATAGAAAAACTTGGTCTTGAACTTATTCTTTTTGATTCAGCATTAGCTGCATCACTTCTTAGTCCTTCTTGTAATGCTTCAACATCTATCTTTGGTTGAACATCTTTGATACTTGGTATTTTATATTTTTTTATTTCCATTAATAACTCTCTACTTTTATCCTACTATCTCTGTAAACTGTATGTGCATTTGTACTTTTGGTAAATTCATAAGCTGGTAGTAAACTTACAATATCCCAATCACTGTATGGTACTTCTTTAATTTGTCCTTGTATTTCAGATGTAAGATATCTTTTAATACAAGGTCTTGCCCATTTCAACCTAGCAGACTTACGAATCAAATCATAACTCATTTGTATCCTTGTATCTTCTTCACTTTGACCGTCAAAGTCTCTAGTGTATCTTAATAATTCTGTTAATAATTCTACTCTTCTTAATGGATGAATGTAGTGTAAATTCAATCCATAAAATCCATCTGTTGTAAATTTAAATGGTATGACTAATGGAAATCTATCATAGTAAGGTAGTACATCTCTCCATTTTGCAATGTATGAAAACATGAACATTCCACCTATGACTGGTCTATCCTTATCAATGTAGTTTTCAGAGTATTCTTCTCTTACTCTAGAGCTTATTTTCATAGACCCTATCGCACCTCTAAACCAGTTTAAGGATTCTTGCGATTGTCGTTTTAACTCAACAGGAGTCATTTCACTAAGACGTGTGACAAGATTAATCATAATACTATTTATAGTTAAAAGGAATAATTTAGTAGAGATTCTTCTGTAAATTTAATTTCTTTTACAGTTTGCATAACCTTAATACTGTTTGCATACATTTCGGGTCGGTCTTCTGAAACATGCATCTCAATCATGTTGGGTTTTATAACTGCAAACATATTATTACCACTCTTAGAATACAAACCTAACCAAGTATCAAAATCAAGTGTTTCGTTTGGGGTAGATTCTTTATCCCATAGAACAAACTCTTGGTCTAACTTATTTAAATGTATGAGTGCATGAACTCTATGGGTGCCTGGATGTACAATCCACTTATCATCTTTCATGTAAGCTTGTGGAGTTGAGTACAACCCCTTAGTTCTAATCTCATTGATTAACCATATAAGTTTTGTTGCATGAAAGTTTTCGTTGTATTCATAGATATCCATTTTCTCTCTGAAGTTTTCTGCAACAACTGGTTCTAGTTCTTTGTTTTCTAGTAAATGTTTTGCTAGTCTTATGTGGTCTTCAGGTCTAGGTTCCCAATCGTTTTCTAGTGCTTCACCCAATGTGACTAATTTAGGTTTGACCACTAACCCATCAAATATTGTTCTGAGCTCGTCTATATCATTTTGGGTGTTTAAGTGCTTAATCTCTTCCATTTAAATATTCCTCTACTAGTTTTATATCGTTAGGTGTATCTACAGATAATCCGATATCATTAACCTTTACCATTTTAACTTTATGTCCATTCTCTATGTATCTAAACATTTCTACATTCTCTCTTTTTTCAAACTCACCTCTAGTAAGTGTTGAGAACATTGATAACATGTCTCTACTGAATGCATACAATCCCATTTGTTGATACGGTGAAATAGGTAGTCTAGAAAAATGAGTTGCGTAGTTGTCTTTATTGAATGAAACTTTAACAACATTTATATCACTGTTTTTATAATCCTGTTCTATTTTAACATATGCATTAGATACACTACCTAGTGTGTAAGACTCTATTAGTTTATCAATTGCGTCAGGGTCAATCAGGGGTTCGTCACCTTGAATGTTAACATATATGTCTGCATCAAGTGTATCAAGTGTAAGTGCAATTCGGTCAGTACCAGTAGGGACAACATTATCAATCCTGATTACATTCAGGTCATTGTCATTACAGTAGTTCTCAATTCGGTCATCATCCGTAACCACGTAGACTTCGTCTAGTCTCTTCGACATGGATGCTCGGTCATAGACACGTTGTATCATTGGTTGACCACTAATCATTGCAAGGGGTTTACCCTCGAATCTAGTTGAGCCCCAACGGGAAGGTATTAGACCGACTGTATTGATTTTGCTTTGTTCCAACATTCTACTTTACCGTATCCATATTCTGCATGTATGAAATCTACGCCTGATGCATCTGCACATTCTTTGTCTACTATCATGTCTCCAACATAGACTGCATCTTTAGGACTAGTATTACAATGTGCAAGAGTAAATAATAATTGGTCGGGTGAGGGTTTACCTCTTAATCCTTCAGTGGGACAACAGATAAAATCAAACTCAACATCTAACTTAGATAAGATGTCGTGTGTTCTATCTTTATGTTTAGATGTGACAACTGCAAGTTTCTTTCCTTGTGACTTAAGGTGTTGTAAATGTTCTTCTACACCGTCATAAAACTTAATCAACTTACTATTCTTTGATGAGAACTTGTTATATTTTATCATTAACTCATCTTGGTCAGTAAGTATACCTATTTCAGTTAGTATATCTTTGAATGGTTTACCTATTAACTTGAAGTAATCTTTAAAATCTCTACCAGTGTTAAGAGAGTTGAATGACTTCTCCATGTTTTCTTTTGAATCAATTAAGACTCCGTCTAAATCAAATATGTATAATGTCTTCATGTTAGGTGGTCTTCAGTTAATATTCTAAACTTCAATCGTCTATCGTTACAATACTCTTCTGCAGCTTTAAACTTTGCTTGATTGACAGCATAGGTTGCAATCTCATTGATGTATCGTTTGGTTTGTCGTTTAGGTTCCTTTGGGGGTTTAAGTTGCTTCTTGGGTTTAACTTCTATAATCTCTCTTATAGATTGTCCCTTATCGTTAACATACTTTATGTAAAAGTCAGGAAAGTATCTATGTACTTTTTTATCTAAAGGAGACTTATATGGAATGATAACTTCTTCACTACCCCATTCTATGATATTGGTATTAGTATCACAATAGACCATGAATCTTCGTTCCCATAAAGACCTGTATATTATCTTTGTGGGGTCTCCTTTGTATTTTTTATAGTTCTTTGGTTTAAACCTTCCGCTGTACGACATAAATAGATATGAATAAGTTATATACAGGTATTTATACATGGCATCAGTAAACAAATTTTTATCAAAACTCAATCAAGCATCTACAGCACTTAAGTCGGTTAAAGGTATATCGAGTAAAATATTTGGTACAGGATACCAAACGAATGTATCTACACAAGAACAAGATGTTGAAATTGAAAGAAGAAGACTTCAAGAAAGAGCAAAAGCTTTAAAAAGTAAAAACATTGGGTTAAATATGATACCCAAATATGAAGCTAAAGTGAATCCTCAACTTTCAGCAACTGAATTGGTTTATCCAAAGGATAATCTTGTAGATAATTATATTCACTTTACAATTGAACCAAGAAAAGAGAGGGAAGGTTCACCAAGTGCATTATCATCTTCAAGTACAGAGATTTACCTATATGCTCCAAATGTAAAGAATGATGCACCTTCCATTTCTTATAATAATGTTGATTTTGGAAACGTGCAGAGAGATATATTAAGTGGTGGACTTAATATTGCTGATATGGATGGTGGTATTAGTGCTGAACTAAAAGAGATGATAACGAAATTAGGCAATAGTATTGCATTGGGTACACGTAACTTTAAGGACGATAGAACATTTAATCCACAAAAGGAAGTTATGTTTGAAGGTATTCAGTTTAGAACTTATGATATGGCATTTCAATTTAGACCAAATAGTATAGAAGAGACAGAAGAGATTAACAATATCATATGGGCATTCAAGACTGCAATGTTGCCAGATACATTTCAAATGGCTCAAGGAATAGGTAAAGAATCAGAAAAATTTAGTGAAAACTACTTCAACTTACCCAATAATATCTTAATAGAGTGGTACGGTACAATTAAACAGAAGATTGACGGATTTTTACCATCATTCATAACTAATGTATCGGTTCAATACAATGGTGGTAATAAACTGGAAACCTTTAGTGATGGTATGCCTTTAGTTGTAGACATGACTCTTTCATTTGTAGAAAATGTTTTAATGACACAAGAAAATTATCAGAGTATTACTGCAAGTAGTAAAAAAGTAGACCTTAAACCATCTCCAAGTGCTAGAGAGATAAGAGATAATGCTAATGCAACATCTAACGAGGTTCAAAATAAAAAATCTAACATAGAACTAAACATTCCAACATATCAAGACCCTGGCTACACAGCTCCTGATGGAACTAAATTTAAAGATGGTAAAATAATTTATCAAAGACCTTTTGGGGCTGGATAATAACCATGGCAAACGAACTATATAAAAATTTTCCCGAAATACAATATACTTTATCTAATGGTAAAGTCGTTACAATAAAAGATTTCTTTAGAAAGGCTAGAATATCATCTTTCAGTCTTGATAAGGTTGTTGACTATGAATACTACGAATTAACCGAAGGCGAACGACCTGATGTAGCCGCATCTAAGATATATGGTGACAGTGATTTACATTGGATTTTCTTTTTAGTTAATGACATGGAAAATTACTATGACTGGTATATGAGTTCAGAGACATTTGAAACACATATAGATTCTAAGTATGCTGGTCAATACTTAACCTTTGCAACAACTGATGATGTTGTACAATACCCTAATTATGATAGTCAAGGAAACTTACTAAACACTAGAAAATATCTATTAGGAGAAAAGGTCGACACTACAAAAGGAACTGGACATATCTTAGAAGTAGACCCACTAAATAAAAGAGTTAGGGTAGAAAGAGGACAATGGGAACAAGGAGAAACCTTAGTTGGATTAAATAAATCATCTGTAATTACAAGTATTATAGAACCTAGAGATGTTATAGTACATTACGAAAATGTTGATGGAGTTAAAACCAATGTTCCTACAGCTGGTTATACTAGTGTCTCTTTATGGCAAAACGAATACAATAAAAATGAAAACAAAAGGCGAATAAAAATAGTGAAACCATCTTATATGAATATAGTTTTACGAGAGTTTGAAACCTTAATGTCCAAATAGTATGGACAATCAATTAGGAAAAGTCAAAGTACGAGAAGTCACCATTCAATATGGAGACCAAGAAACCGACTTTGTTAATATAGTAAATCAAGTAAATTCAATTTCAATATATGAAAGTATATTCAGTAAACACCTTACTGGAAATGTTGTTGTGGTTGATGCAAGAAATCTAATCAATAACTTACTATTGACTGGTCAAGAGAATATAACCATTAATTGTGAAATGGCAGAGGGTGGAAATTCGGTAAACAGAACCTTTAGATTATATAAAATTTCTAACCTTATAAGAGAGGGAGATTTAGTTCAGATATACACTATGCACTTTTGTGACCCATTGATGTATAGAAGTAAAGAAGAAAGAATAAGTCAAGCTCTTAGGGGTTCTCATACAGATATGATTGAAGGTCTTTTTGAAGAACTTAGTGGAGACTCTAATTTTATACCACTATTTACTGAATTTGAAGAAACACAAGGTGACAATCATCAATTCGTTGTACCAAATTGGTCTGTTAATAAAACATTAGATTGGTTAGTAAATAATAGTAATCCAACTAGCGAAGCTTCCTATAAAAACTCAATGTTTTTGTATCAGGACATGATAGGACAGTATCAGTTTAAATCTATGGATAACATGTTAAATGATACAGAAGAAGATGTATTCCACCATGTTCCATACAATGCATTTACTAACGTAAGTTCCGAAGAACGTAATTTAGTTATACTAAGTTCAAATAAACCACAAGAGTTTGATACTCTTCGTGGATTGTCTACTGGTGCATACGCTTCACTATTAAAAGTATATGACCCTATTAGAAAACTAGAAAGTGTTAAAGAATATGATATTGAAGATACTATTCAAAGGAGACAAGATGTCAGAGATGGTAATAGTATTCTTGCACAAGAAAATCCATTAACACCTCTCATAACAAAAGAGACTACATTTCCTAAACCACATAAGTTAGAACAACCTACTACCATACTTCATGAGTATACCACAACTCATATGTTTGATAATAAAGATAAGATTGATGATGAGGAAGTTTTTATGGGTGTTAAACATACTGATAATAGTAAATTAGAAAGACATGCATTACTAGAAATCTTAAATCAAAATAGAATAGAGGTTGTCGTACCCTTTACTACTAAGATAAGGGCTGGTAAAAAGATACTATTAGATTTACCAAAAGGTGAAGTTAAAATAGGTAAAAGCAAAGGAATAGAATTTGATAATTATTACTTAATTACAGGAGTTTCTATTCATATAGATAATGCGACTAAAGTGGGAACATGTAATTTAGAATGTTCAAAAGAAAGTAAACTATTATCAAAAATAGAACAAAATTATAGTCAAAAGGTGGCAGATATACTAACAGGTATGGAACCGAATAAATCATGATACATTACTACGGAATAGTTGAAGATAGAAATGACCCTCTTGAAATAGGTAGAGTGAGAGTTCGTATCTATGGTATTCATACTGAGAACAAATCACTAATTGCAACACCCGACCTTCCATGGTCTCAAGTATTACTTCCAACAACCTCTGCAGGTCTTTCGGGATTTGGAACACAACATGGTTTAGTTGAAGGGTCAACTATTGTTGGGTTCTTTCGTAATGATGTTGATATGCAAGACTTTATTATCATTGGTTCTGTTGCAGGTATACCTTCAGAAGGTTATCGAAAAGATGCAAATGATAAGATTAAAAAAAGAACTCCTGATGAAGGTTTCAGTGACCCTAGACGATTAACCAAAGCTGATTATGATAAAACGGTTGACGGTAAAAATCCACCCGAAGTTAAAAGACCTTTTGGACTAGAACATGGATTAGACACTGCACCTATCAAACCAAAAAAATTAAAGTTAAAATATTCAGGAAAGGGGTCTTCATATGAGAATCCAAAACTTACTGAAAAAGATTTACCACTATATCCTTTATATACAGACGAATCAGATGTATCAAAATATGCAAGAGGTGAGATAGAATATGATAAAGGTGGTGATAATGAGAAAGCTGGTGTCGTAGAATTAGGAGGAAGGGATACTTATTTTAATTCTACTGTTATGAATCCACCTTCCAGTTTTCATGATATACCTTCACCTCAATATCCATATAACAAAGTTTATGAATCTGAATCGGGTCACATAATAGAAGTAGACGATACAAGAGATGCAGAAAGGATTGCAGTGGAACATAGAACAGGAACCTTCTTTGAAATACACCCTGATGGTTCTCAGGTTACTAGAATTGTAAATGACAATTGGTATGCTGTATACAAAGACAATGAAATGTATGTTGGTGGTAATTGTAAAGTTTATGTAGAAGGAAATGCGAAGATAGAAGTTAAGGGAACAACTGATATAGAATCAACAGGAAATCTATCAGTCGTTGCACCACAAATAAGTTTAGACGGTACAGTTATTAAGTTGAATTCATAATGGCACTTATACTTCCAGTAATACCTCTAAGTCTTCCATGTCCCGATGGAACTATAATCAATCTACCAACAAAGGCAGACTTAGTCAATGCAATTGCAAAGATAGGAGATATACCCAGTCAACTAAAAGTTTATCTTGTAACGAATGCAAGTGAGATAACTGCAGAGGCAAGAGAACAGATTGAAAAAATTATCAAAGAAGTAGAAGACTTCATGGACAAACTTGCAAATATCGCTTCTCCTTATTGGGATAAGGGAACAGTTCGTAATTGGGGTAAAGAGGCCAGAGAAGCAATAGAAGAACTATTACAAGAGTTTCATATCTACATCCCAGTAAAGATTATGGAATTGATTAGTAAGATTATTCCAGTGTCATTTACGGTCACTCTTTTAGGAATAAGTATAGATGTACTTAAAATCTTAACCAAAGAAGAACAGACAAATATAAAAATCCAAATCGGTGCAAAGGTAGATACCTTTTATGCACTCATTCCTGATGAGTATAAATTATTTGACGGTGAGTTTGGAATAGAATGTAATGAGTGGAAAGCAAAAGTTATATGGAAGTATCTAAAAAGTGAAATTATGGATTGGGTGACTAACTCCATATTCAAGTTATTTGATAAACTTATAGGTAAGTTTGAAGATATATGGAAAGCACTAAAACTTCCAAGTCTACCTGCTCTTTTTTCATTTGATTTGGGTGCATTAATTAATCTATGGAAGGCACAAGCAAAAGCAAAGTTTGGGGAAAAGACTAAAGAGTATAGAGAGTATATTATAAACAAACTAGAAAGTTTAAAAATTGCTGGATTTGACATACTTGCAATCATAGGTAGTAAGGTTGAATTAACTGTACAATCACTAGAAGATAAAATCAATGAGATAATTTCAGACTTTAGAGATTTTATAATTAACTGGAAAAAGAAACTACTATTTGATTGGGTTAAAATTGTAGAAAAGTTCTTTAAAGCAATAGGACTTGGTAAGATATTTGATTTCATAAATCTAACATTTTGTGATTTACTAAAACTTGTAGGCTTTCCACAATCAATTGACATTTCACTTCCCAAGAACGTATAAATAGTATTATGGCACAATATGTTAACAATGGAACAACAGTCGCAAGTGAGAACATTTACTCGGACTTAAACATTTCCTTTAAGGCACATCCAATTACGGGAGATGTGACAAGAACCACTGATGTTGATTCAGTTATAAGGTCTATAAAAAATATAGTATCAACTAATGCATATGAAAGACCATTCAAACCAAATTTTGGTGCAGACATAAGGTCTATGTTATTTGAATTAGATACTACCATGTTTGGTCAGGATAGGGTTGCAAAAAGAATTGCAAATAAAATAGAAACTTTTGAACCTAGAGTAAGTGATGTGAAAATATCATTAGACGAAGTAAACCGTAATGAACTAAACATGACAATTTACTTTAGAGTAATAAACAGTATTAATGTAGAAGAGATTCAGTACATATTGACAAGGACACGATAATGGCTATAAAAAGTTCACAATTAAACATAACCGATTTAGATTTTGATGATATATCAGTAAACCTTAGAAATTATCTTAAAGGACAAGACCAATTCAAAGACTATGACTTTGATGGTTCAAACATGTCTGTATTAATAGACTTACTTTCATATGCTTCACACATTGGTGCAGTTAATACTAACATTGCAGCTTCAGAACTGTTCTTAGATTCTGCTCAAATCAGAAAGAACGTAGTGTCTCGTGCAAAGGATTTAGGATTTATTCCTCAATCAGAAACGGGGTCAACTGCAATTGTAGATATTACACTTAATGACGTGAGGAATCCTGATGGAACTTACCCGACAACTACTGAAATGACTTTAAGTAGAGGTTCTATTTTTAACACTACCTTTGATGGTAGTACATATTCCTTTGTGTGTCCAACTACAATAAAACCAATACAAAATGGTGATTCTTATGTTTACAATCAAGTAAACTTAGTTCAAGGAATATATGCAAGTGATACTTTCGTATATGATTCACAATTACCTAATCCTAAATTTGTACTAACTAACAACAGAGTTGATAAATCAAGAATACAAGTAAGTGTAAACTCAAATGGTGTTTCAACAACTTATGCATTATCAACTAATATCTCAACAATAACAACAGAGTCTACCGTCTTCTATGAACAAGAAAACGAAGATGGTTTTAGAGAAATATATTTTGGAGATGGTGTATTAGGTAAACAACTATTAGACGGTGACATTATAACTATGACTTATATTATAGTAGATAAGAAACATGCAAATGGTGCTAGAACATTTTCAATGTTAAACAATATTAATGGGTTTTCAAATACCACAATAACTGCCTCTTCAGTTGCTCAAGGTGGTGCAGAGAAAGAGTCTATAGATTCCATCAAGTTTAAAGCTAATAAGTTCTATACTTCACAAAACAGACTAGTCACATTGAATGACTACAAAGCAAAAGTCAGTGAGTATTATCCAAATGCAGACGCAGTTGCAGTATGGGGTGGTGAAGATAACAATCCACCTGAGTATGGAAAAATATTTGTTGCTCTAAAACCTAAGAACTCTGATTACTTATCCGATACTGAAAAAAGTAATGTTATTAAAAAGTTAAATGCATTGAACATGTTAACAGTTAGACCAACTATTGTTAACCCTGAAATTATTAAGATACTTATATCTTCAACATTTAAATATAACCCAAATGCAACTTCATTGTCAGAGGGTGAGTTGGAGACTGTAGTTACAAATGCAATCAACACATTCGATAATCAAAACTTAAGTAATTTTGATTCAATCTTTAGACACTCTAATCTTATAAAAGATATAGACAATTCAAACGATTCAATTCTTTCTAACACAACAAACATTAGATTGAAAAAATCTCAAAAAGTTTTTACAGACACTACAAGAGGTGTAGTTGTTGAGTTCGGTAATGGACTTTACAACCCACATGTAGGTCATGCAAAGGCTAGTGGTGGTATTTTATCCACTACTGGTTTCAAAGTTTCAGGTGATTCAGTAAATACTCAGTATTTTGATGATGACGGTAATGGTAATCTAAGAAGATACTATCTATCGGGGTCAACAAGAATCTATCAAGATAGTTCTGCAGGAACTGTAGACTATTCAACTGGAAAAATTTCAATCAATACTGTTTTCTTTACTTCGGTAGTAAATGTAGACAGTACGATTGACTTTACCGTTATCCCTAATAGTTTGGATGTGGTTGCAACTAGAGGTAATCTAGTTGATATCGACCAACAATCTATTACGGTGAAAGGTGAAATAGACACCATCGCAAGTGGTGAATCAAGTGCTGGAGTTGGTTATACATCAACCTCTTCCAGTAGTTATTAATCGTTATGTAGAAAGTGGTCGGGAGTCCCCCGAGTAGTTTCCCATTAATTTGGATTTTATAGGAGTAAAATTAAAATGGCAGATAAAAAAATAAGTGCTTTAACAGCAGTCGCAGATTCAGAAATCGGTGCTGATGATTTATTGCATATAGTAGATAATCCTGGCGGAACACCAGTAAATAAAAAAATGACAATTGGTCAATTGTTTGAAAATATCCCTACTCACCTTGCAGTAGATGATATTACAACTTTGACTGCTACAGCAGCAAACCTTGCATCATCATTCGTATCAGCGATTGACTTGTCAGGTGCTAGTGCTTCAGTTGCATTTACTTTAGATGACGGTACAGATGTTGGTCAGATTAAAATCATTTATGCAAAAACTGAACCTGCAAGTTCATACAGTGCAAACATTGAAGTCACTAACTGGGGTTATTCATCAACTTCAGGTACTGAAATAGTACTAGACTCACAAGGTGAAGCTGTGATTTGTATTTGGGACGGTTCTAAATGGTACCCAATTTCTGTTTTCGGTGCAACAGTACAGTAAAATAGAATATGAAAGAATATGCAACAGATAGTCTAAGTTCTAGACTTCCAAATCTCTTACCTGAATTTGTAAGAGAGGAAAGTCCTGCACTTGAGGCATTTCTAAAGTCATATTTTGAATACTTAGAAGCAGAGATAATTACATTATCTTCGCAATCAGTTCTTGATAATTTAAGTTTGGAAGATGGTATCGGAGACCTATTATTGGAATCCGATACCAGTTTTTCACCGACTTCAGAGTCATCTAAAATTATTACAGAACAATCAATTTTAAATCCAACATTATTAGCCTCTCCATTTACTAAAGGAGAATATGTTGTTGGTACTAAATCTAAATCCGTTGCAAGAATTGATATTGTAATTGAGGATAAGATTTATGTAAACACTATATCAGGAAATGGTTTCTTAAAAGGAGAAACAATTACTGGTAGAGAATCAAAACAAACAGGTGTAGTTGGAAGTTTTAAACAGAACTCTGTTCTTGCAAACAATAAACTATTAGACTACTCTGATATTGATAGAACCTCTGAAGAGTTTTTACAATACTTCCAAAATGATTTTATACCTTCATTAGATATAGGTTCTACTGTTGACCGAAGGTTAACAATAAAACACATTAAAGATTTATATCAGACAAAAGGAACTGCAGAATCTGTACAGTTCTTAATGAGACTGTTGTATGGTCAAGACGCAACTATTAGATACCCCGACAATGAAACAATATATCTAAACGAATCAGACTATAGTCAAGTAAGAAGAATGAGGGTGGAAGTTGTATCTGCACCCCCACAACAAACAGATAGAATTATTCAGTATCAAGGTGATACTAAAATAATCGAGGCAGAATCAGTCGTAGAAAATGTATTTGTAGATTCTGTTGAAGAAAGAAAATATTCAATAGAGATTACAGATAATCATATTGGTAACTTTACACAAGGCTCTACCGTCACATTTATAGACCGTGATGGTATTACAGAATATACTGGAACTGTTATAGGGGTTGTTAATGATGTATCAGACGAATCATCTTCGACCTACATATCGCATAATGATAGTGGGGACTTACTATTAGAAACAGGTGGTGGTTTATTACTAGAAGAATCATCAATAGGTTCATTGTATTCATTTAATGATAAGGTATTCTTTGCAGGTAGTAAGGATAACACGAATGCTTCAGAATGTCAAGCAAGAGTTGACGGTTTATCTAAAGGTGGTATTACAGAAATTTTCATTGAGACAGGTGGTCAAAACTATGAAGGTGGAGACCTAATTGTATTTGACAACACTGGAACATCAGGCGGTGGTGCAGAAGCGGTAATCGGTTCAGTAGGAGACGAAGTATTACTAGAAGGTGGTTCTACATTTGGACATTATGAAGTCACTGCAACTGCAGGTCAAACTCTAGTGGGTGGGCCTGGTGTTAGAGACGACAATGGCAATCTAATTATATTCAACGATAATACACTTAAAGTTTTTGTTGATGATGTATTACAAACACCAAACACATCATATACTGAAAGAGACTATTCACATAAAAACGATAGAGTGACATTTACTAATGCTCTTTCTGCTGGTCAGAGAGTTGACATGTATACTGAGTTCAATCAATTATTATATGAAGACGGAGAAGAGATAAACTTAGAAACTACTGTTGGTAATATTAGAAGTGTTAAAATATTAAGTGGTGGTGCAGGTTATGAATCAATTCCTACTGCATTCCCAGGCGGATACATTTACTTTGACGACCTTAGTGGATTTGTTTTAAATGAAGTTTTGACTGGTGGAATATCTAATGCAACAGCAACTATTATAAAAATAGAAGAAGATAAGAAACGAGTAGTTGTAAAAAGATTATCAACTGATACTGGTACATTCCAAAATGCTGAAACAATCAATGGTGGAACATCTCTTACTGCACGTGCAAACACACAAGTAAGTGTTTCAAGTGGTACAGGTGGTAAGATATTCTGTTTCTCAGATGAGATTGGTGGAATTAAATCACTAAACATTATTGAACAAGGTAGAGACTATACAGAAGATTCAGTAGTATCAAACAAATCTGTATTCCCCATGTTGATTACTACACCAACTAATACTTTAAACAAAGGTGTGACCATTACAGGTCAATCATCAGGAACAACAGCTGAGATTGTTGACTATGATGCAGATAGACACATATTAAAGTATACAAATTTAGACGGACACTTCTTAATAGACGAAGTTGTCACATACCAAAACACCGACCAATTTGAGGTAATGAAATCCAACCCATTTAATGCAAGAGGTAAGTTTGGTGGTGAAGGTATAATACAAGAACAATTCTTAACAGACAAAGGACATATAAACGCATCTGCAACAAACCTTCAAGACAGTAGATACTATCAAACTCATTCATATGTTATTAAGGTTGGAGAATCAATTAACAAATATAGGTCTGCAGTTAAAGACCTACTTCACCCTGCTGGACATATATTCTTTGGTGAGGTTGCATTAGAAAATTCAATTAGTGGACAAACAAGAACCTCTAAGTTCCAACCAACAATTATTATGGTAATGGAACCTGTTCTTTCTGTATCAAATGCTTTTGCAAATTCATTAAGAACATATCTCTTACATGCAGATATGTCTGCAACAGGCCCCGAAGGTGGTATTGGTCTATTGACGCTTGACGAAGCAGGACAACCTGTATATAATACAGACCCTAGAACTGGTGGTGCAATAACAGAACCCAATACAGAATATGGTGACTCTAAAATGAGAAACCGTCATATGAACATTCTGAAGATTGTAAACAAATCTATACCTTCAGTTAGAAATGATAATGTAAGAGGAGTTGTTCGTTCAGTAGGTTCTATCAATCTAATGGACAATCAAGATACACTAGACTACCATAATAGAAAATTTGTAGCCGCAGACCAAGGTAAAATAGTAGATTTGTATCAACCAAGTGAAGAAATTTTAGTAATGGAAGACGGAAGTAAGATAGAACTTGAAGAAGAAGCATGTATCATGAGATTTGAAGAAAGAAGATTTGCAGAAGTCAAGGGAGAGGCTGGGGATAGAATTATATCTGAAGACAATGAGACTTTAATACGATTAGAATCTGCAACAACTACAGAAGAAATACAATATTTTGTATCAGAAAGAAATCCCGACCTAAATGATAAGTATACTCTATTTGAAAATGGAGATAGAATTGTATTTGAGGACGAAAGTGCAATGATTGATGAACAATCATCCGATTCTTCCGTACCTTCTACTACATTTGCATCGTTTGGAACAAACTTTAAATCCCTAAATACCATTACAGGACAAAGAATATACGATATATCATATTACCTAAAAGATGAAACTGATGGTGATGATATAGTATTAGAAGATGGGTATGGAAACATTCTAAGTGAAGAGTCTAAACCCGAAGGTTTGAGAATTAGTGACTTAAATGATTACTATCCTAACCTATTCATTCCCGAATTTGAAAAAAGGGAGTTAAAAAGAACAAATATTACATATAGTGCATACATAAAGTCTGCCTAGTGTTATAAATAGTATTAAATATCTGAGGAGATAAAGAAAAATGGCAGCAATTATAACAGAGAAGTTTCGTACACATAATGCGAAACAATTTAAAGAGGACTTCGGTGAAAGTGCCTCATCAACATACATTTTCATAGGTCGTTCCCATTCATGGGCAGACGATACTTCCCCACCAGTTCCAGTAAACGGAACAAGTGAGGAAATGGATTCATTTTCAGATATGCTTTCTATGAAGAAAGTGTCTACTGCAGACGTTTCTCATGCATTAACAAGATATGATTGGACAACAGGAACTACATATGATGAATATGCACATGACATTAGTTCTTCAGAAACTTCATCAGGTTCAAGTGCAAACAACCTATTCAGTTCTAAGTTTTATGTTTTAACAGACGACTATAATGTTTACAAATGTATCAGAACAGGAAGAAATTCTTCAGGTGCAACAGTTGCTTCAACTGTAAAACCAACTGGAACAAGTGCAACAGACCTAGTGTATACCTCAGACACTGGTGCAGCTGCAGGATATATTTGGAAGTACATGTATACAGTATCTGCTGCTGATACAATTAAGTATGTTACTTCAGACTTTATCCCAGTAAAAACATTGGGTGCTAAAACTGCTGTTGCTGGTACAGGAACAAACGGTCAGTTAGGTTCAACTGCAACAAACGACTCATCTTCACTATGGGATGTAGAAAACTCTGCAACTTCAGGTGCAATCTACCATGTAAGAGTAGATAATGCTGGTTCAGGTTATACGCCTGGAACATATACTAGTGTTGCTATAGACGGTGACGGTTCAAGTGCAACTTGTTCAGTAACTGTTGGTTCTGGCGGTGGTATCACATCTGTTTCAGTAACTACATCTGCATATGGTTCAGGTTATAAACGTGCATCTATTGATGTTGCAGGTATATCAGGAATCGGAAGTGGTTCAAGTGCAATATTAACACCAATTATATCACCTATGAACGGACATGGTGCAGACCCAGTTGAAGAACTAGGTGGAAACTATGTAATCGTAAACTCAAGATTTGAGTTTAACGAAGGTTCGGGTGACTTCCCAACAGATAACGATTTCAGAAGAATAGGTTTATTACAAGACCCATTCAGTGCAGGAACAACAACAGTTGCAACTGCAACAACACTTGGTGCATATTATAAGATGACATTATCAAGTGTTTCAGGACTATCCGTAGATGATATTATTCTTAATGCATCTTCAGACGGTAATGGAGTTGCAGTGTCAAGAATTATATCAATTAATGGTTCAGTTCTATCACACCAACCTATTGCAAATAGTGACGGTGGGTATGTAAACTTTGCACAAAACGATACTGTTTTTAAAAGTGGTGCCACCATTGGTAATGCTGATACAATAGATGCAACATTCCCCGAAGTTGAAAGATTTACAGGTAATATTCTGTATATTGAAAACAGGGGTGCTGTGACTAGAGCTGCAGACCAAATCGAAGATATTAAATTAATTATAGAAATGTAATTATCGGGGACTTAGTGTCCCCACAACAGGTTAAGGAATATGCCAGAAAAAACTGATTTAAATATAGCACCGTATTATGATGACTTTTCGGAAGATAAGAAATTCAATAAAGTTCTTTTTAGAGCGGGTCGTCCATTACAGTCTAGAGAACTAACTCAAACACAATCCATATTACAAAATCAAATTGAAAGATTTGGTTCTCATATGTTTGAAGAGGGGTCTTTAGTCACTGGTGCAGAATCGGATGTAGATTTAGAAATATTTTATGTAAAGGTAAATTCTGCAAACCCAAATTCAAATGGTTCTGCAAATGTCGAAGACTACAGAACAACATTTCATAATAAATTTCTAAGAGGTAAATCTTCAGGTGTTGTTGGTAAAGTATTTACTTCAAGTGAAGAAACAACTGATGATGCAATTACATTATTCGTAAAATTCCATTCACAAGGTACTGATGCAAATAACTCAGTAGTTTTTTATTCAGGTGAAGAATTACAAGAGTGTACATTAGGTGAAGATGGAACAGTCACTGTAAATAGTGCTAATAATAATGAGTTTACAATTAAACCTAAAACAGATAGCCCAGTTGGTCGTTCTTCAATTGCAAGTATATCAGAAGGTATTATATTTGCCAGAGGATTCTTTTGTAAGGTTGATGCACAAACATTAATTTTAGAAAAGTATTCAGGTAAACCAACATACAGAGTAGGTCTAACAATTGCAGAAAGTCTTTTATCTTCTGCAGACGATACAAGTCTTTTAGATAACTCTTCAGGTACAACAAACGAAAATGCAGCTGGTGCTGATAGACTTAAAATAGATTTTACATTATCTAAGTACACACTTGATACTGCTAATGATGTAGACTTTATAGAACTTGTCAGGGTCAATAAGGGTATTATAGAATTAAAAATCACTAGACCGATATACAATGAGATAGAAAACTCAATGGCACGAAGAACATTCGATGCAAATGGTGATTTCGTTGTAAGACAATTTACACATAGTTTAAGAGAACATTTAGACGACACTACAAACAGAGGATATTATACTTCAACTAATGGTGGAGATGTAAATAAATTTGTAATGCAAGTATCGCCTGGTAAAGCATATGTAAAAGGATATGAGATAGACAAAATTGGAACAACACCAATACCTTTCAGTAAGGCAAGGTCTACAGTCACACTAAACAACACAAACACTCCAGTCAGACTTGGAAACAAATTAAGAATTACAAATGTTCACTCTTTACCCGAGTTTGGTAACGAAAGTGGAGATGCAAGTATATCACCATTTAAAGAAGTAACACTTTGGGATACTACAATATCAAGTAGTGGAACAGAACCTACAACTGGAAAAATTGGTTTTGCAAGATTAAGAAATATAGACCTTCAAGAAGGTGTTGACTCAAGTAATGTATATACAGACGCAGCTGTTTGGAACTTATACTTATTTGATATCAAAATGTTAACAAAACTAAGTGGTTCACTTAGTGGAACATTTACAGAAGGAGACCAAGTAGTTGGTGGAACTTCAGGTGCAACTGGTATTGTTTCATATACTACAACTGGTCAGTTATATGTTCATGACGTAGTAGGTACATTCGTAGTTAATGATGCAATCACAACTAATGGTACAACTAGTGGAACAACAACAGTCACTGCAGTAAGAAACTACAACATTGACCGTGCAAGAGGTATATCACAAGACCCAATAGATGCAGGTTCAACTATATTCACTGCAAATGTTAAGGTAGACGCTTCTAAAGTTTTATTAGGAACATTGACATTTGGTACTAACACTGCAGTCACTGGTTTTGCAACATCATTCACAACAGAATTAAAAGAAGGTGATTTTATAGTAAACCCTGCAAGTGGTCAATCACTAGTAGTTGCAAGTGTCACTGATGATACTAACCTCGTACTTTCAAGTGCATCTTCAAGTGCATATACAGGTAATGTTACAAGAAATCGTGCAACTTTATATAACCAAGACCAAACTGCTTCAGTATTTTCATGGCCAAGAGACTGGGTAAAAACACATTCATGTGATTCTATTCAAGTAAGAAGACAACAAGTAGTTGATGTCTCAGGTGGTTCATTTACTATATCTACAGGTTCAAATGCAACCTTCGGTGCATTAAATACCGATAACTTTACAATTGCAGTTGTAAATGCTTCTTCAGATGGAAGTGCATATGCTTTAGGAGACCTTTTAAACATAGAAGACTTAACAGGAACTGCAGCTTCAGATGGTGGTTCAGGTCAAACACTTACTAAATCAATTGCAAACAATAATGGTGCAAAACTTAAAATAACATTTACAGTTAACAGAACAAACCCAGCTTCTAGAAATAAGACATTGAGACAATCAAGATTACTTGGTGTTGAAAGTGCAAGAAGTGCTGGTGGATTCTTTGGTACTGCATATGATGATAAAGAAATTACATTAGGTGTTGCAGACGTTCATAAAATTCATGCAATCTATGAAGGAGTAGGAGGAGCAACACCTCTACCACCTTCTTCATATTTCTCAGTAGATAGTGGAACCTTCCAAGTCTATGAAACAATCGTAGGACAAACTTCAGACGCACGTGCAATTCTTATTACATATAGTGGTTCACTTGCAACTTCATATTATAGAATGGTATCAGGTACATTTACAGAAGGTGAAAGTGTTGTTGGTCAAACTTCACTTGCAGTCGCAACAATTACTAGTGTATCACAAGGTTCACCCGATATCAAGTCTAGATTCTTCTTTGACAATGGACAAAGAGATGGGTTCTATGACCTTGCAAAAATTACAAGAAAGGTTGGGGAACCAGTTCCTTCAGGAAAAATACTAGTTGTATTTGATTATTTCACTTCAGATAGTGGAGACTTCTTTGATGTTGAGTCATATGACTCTATACCATATCAAGATATTCCAGTATACTCTCCAAGTAGAGTAGACTTAGGTGGTTTAGAACCCGATGGAACATTTGAACTTTCAGACGCAGTTGACTTTAGACCAGTTGTAGGACAAATTATTGGTACTTCAACATTTGGGACAACAAACACACAAGACCCAACTAACCCAGTAAACTTATCAAATTCTACAGAGGGTGCTGTTTATGCACCATTTGGATATGACACTGGTAGAGACTTCGGTTCTTCAAGAAGTGGTATAACTTCTACTGGTGCAAGTGCAAACGATACTCCAGTGACAGGTTCAAGTGTAGTTGGTGACATATCTTTTTATGTTGGAAGAATTGATAAAGTATTTTTACATAAGTCAGGGTCATTCCAAACGTCTTCAGGTATTCCTGCACTATCACCGACTAAACCAAAGGCTGTTGATGATGCAATAGAATTATTTGAAGTTCAAATTCCTGCATATACTAAAAATTTAAAAAATATAAGGGTAAGAACACAAGACCATAGAAGATTTACAATGAAAGATATCGGTAAGATTAATAACCGTGTCACAAACTTAGAACGAATTACTGCATTATCTTTATTAGAAAGAGATACACAAACAAAACAAATTTTAGACGCAGACGGATTCGATAGATTTAAATCAGGATTTTTAGTAGATAACTTTAGAGGTCATAGAGTTGGTGATGTAAATCACCCCGACTATCAAAATAGTGTAGACACTAAACTTGGTGCAATGAGACCCAAGTCTTATTCACAATTCTTTGACATTGAATTTAATAGTGTATTATCATCAAACTTCCAAAAGACTGGAGACTTGATTACTTTACCTTATACACCTGAGACATATACAAATCAAGATAAGGCCTCAAGAACAATCAATGTTAATCCATATCATGTATTTAACTTCTTTGGAACAGTCAAGTTATCACCCGAAACAGATATATGGAATGATACAGAACAATTACCCGAAGTAAGAATGAACAGAGAAGGAAACTTTGATGCAGTTCTTGCTGAAAATACAAACTCACTAGGAACGGTTTGGAACTCATGGCAAACAACATGGGTTGGTGAACCTAATGTAGTATCAACAGAAGTGCAGGCCACTTCTAATGGTTCTTGGAGTGGAGACCCAGCACAAGGTGGTGAATGGGTTGCAGGTTTATCCGTCACAAGAGAAGTCACTGAAACTGTAGAGACACAAACAAGAACAGGTGTTACAACAAGTGTTGTTGAAGACTTCGTAGAAACAAGAAACGATAGAGTTGTAAGTATAACAATAGTACCTTTCATGAGGTCTAGAACTATTGAGATAGATGCAACTAACTTAAAACCAAATACAAACCACTATTTCTTCTTTGACGGAATACGAGTTGATACATTTACTAAACCATTCAGTACAACATATTCACAAGACGGTGGAATCACAACTACATCAGAATGTAAATCAGACGGTAATGGTAGACTTCGTGCATACTTTGAATTACCTAATAGTAATGCACAAAGATTCCCAACAGGACAAAGAGAACTAAGATTAACTTCTAGTTATTATGATTTATCAAACCCAGGCTCACAAGCGAGTGGTGTCTATCAGGCACAAGGTTTATTACAATCTAACCAAACAGAGATAACATCTACAAGAAACGGTAGAGTGATATTAGAAAGAAACAATGGGACTAGACAAATAACTAGGGCTGGTGAGAGAATAAATGCACAAGTATTTGATACTGTATCACCACCAGTACCACCAGTGCCAGAATTACCTATAATACCTGAGATTATACAAGACCCTGTACCAATCCCAACACCTCCACCATTCATTGCGGCACCATTGCCAGCATTGGTTGAGCCAGAACCTTTCATTGCACCTCCAGTATTTATTCCTACTACAAGACAAATACTTGATATACCCGATAGACTAGAGGACAGAAGATTCTTTGATTTCCCATTAGAAAGAGGTTGGGGAGACCCACTTGCACAATCATTCTTAGTTGATAAATCAGGTGGCATGTTCGTGACATCTTTAGATTTATACTTTGAGAAAAAAGATACAACATTACCAGTTTCTGTTGAAATTAGAAATATGGTAAATGGATATCCAGGCCAGACTGTAATACCTTTCTCAACAGTGACTAAGAACCCAGGCGATGTAAACACTTCAACAGACGGTTCTGCAGTGACAACATTTACATTTGAATCTCCAGTTTACTTAGAAGAAGATTTTGAATATGCATTTGTTGTCTATTCTAACTCAAATGAGTATACTGCATTCATATCAAGAATGGGTGAGAAAGACCTCGCAACAAGTCAGACAATTTCAGGACAACCATATGCAGGTTCATTATTTGTATCTCAGAATGCATCAACATGGACTGCAACACAAGAAGACGACCTTAAATTCCACATGAAGATTGCAAACTTTGATGTATCTAAGATACCAGTATTGAAATTTGAAAACAAAGCATTACCAGTTTCTACATTACAAACAAATCCTGTTGAGACATTTAGTGGTCAACAGTATGTAAAAGTTTATAATTATACTCATGGTATGTACACAACAAATTCAAATGTGACCATTGCAGGAGTGACAGGCGATAAAGAGAATGGTGTATTAAATATTGCAACACCTTCAGTAAGTGGAACACCTAGTGATGGGACATTTAATGTGTCTCTTACTGGTGGAACAGGAACAGGTGCAACTGCAGAATTTACAGTCGCAAGTAATGTTATAACTACTTCATACATAACAGACCCAGGCACAGGATATGCAACAACAGATACATTGTCTGCAACAAACTTTGACGGTGGAACTGCAGACTTAACAGTTGATATAGATATAGTCGGAGATACACTAGGTGGAGTTCCAGTGGCCGCAATCAATCAAACATTTACTGCAGTTGCAAATATGGAAATAGATTCATTTACAGTAATCCCCGATATATCCAGTTATGATGTTAAAACAACATACGCATCCAATGACTCAACAGTTGGTGGTGGAGAAAACGCAACTTCAACTAGAAACTATTACTATGATACACTGCATACATTGATTCCAAGTTTAAATTATAACATGACTAGAATTAGTGCAAGTGTATTAACAACACCTATGAATTCACCTGAAGGATATAGTAATGGAACTGCATACACTAAAAACACAACAAGTAAGTTTATCACATTAAATGATAATGTGTTCTTTGATTCACCAAGTGTGGTTGCATCTCCATTAAACGAAACTAATGAGATGTCTTCAGAGAAATCATTTACATGTACACTTCAATTACAATCTGTAAACGGAAATGTTTCACCAGTAATTGATGTTGGAACAATAGGTGCAATAGGTATTTCAAATAGAATTAATAACATTGATAGTTCTTCAGATGTACAAACAGGAACAGTCTATACTCCTTCAACAGAACCTGATGGAGATAATAATGCAATGGTATATTGCACAAGAAAGGTTAATTTAAAAACACCTGCAACAACACTTAAAGTTATTTCAGATGTGTTTAGACCACCAACAACAGACATTGAAGTGTTGTATAAAGTTCTTAAGAATGATGAATCAACACCATTTGATGATTTAAACTGGGAGTATTTCAATACAACAGGAACGCCTGATACAACTGTAGAGGCAGACGCAAGAAACTTTAAAGAATACGAGTGGACTGTTGATGACCTACCCGAGTTTAGTGCATTCGCAGTTAAGATTGTTGGTAAAGGAACAAATAGTTCAGTAGTGCCTATGGTATCTGCATTAAGATGTTTAGGTCTTGCATAATGTCTGAGTATATTAAAGTGGAAGGACATACATCTTTGTTAAGAGATTCCGAATCTTCTGCAATTGTAAGTACAGACATGAGTGCATGGAGATTACAAAAACTTAGAAAAGATAACTATAAAAAACAGGTAGAAGAAATAAATAATATTAAGAGTGACATAAACGATATGAAAAACATTCTTACTCAAATAGTGGAAAAGATAAATGGCTAAACAAGTAGACCAATTCAGTACTTTAGAAGACTTCAGAAAAACCTTTAATGAGGTTTCTACAGATGTTGGCGATATAGGTGGACTTAGAACTACAAGTCAAGGTACTATTGTAGACGCAGTAAACAGTATTGAAGACAAGTCCTTCTTTTTCCAAGAATTTATTTTTATTGCAACTTCAGGACAAACTACATTTTCAGGAACAGATAGTTTTGGTAATACACTAGAGTTTAAAAAAGATAGATTACAAGTTTATGTAGAAAGAGACCATCAAATAAAAGATGATGATTATACAATCGGTGGATTTGGTGTATTAAGTGGAAACACTTATAGTCAGATTACACTTGCTAGTGGTGCAACTGTTGGTGATAAGATTACTGTATATTCATACACTGGTTCATACTTAGGAGTCGCAGACTCAGGTGTTGCAACAGGGTTCTTTAACCAAACTGCAGAAAATGTAATTTACAATAACAATGATAATGGACTTATATTTAATGAGACTTCTATTAATGCAACAACCACACTTTCAACAAGTGCAAAAATAGAGTTTGACGGAAATGTATATCACCAAGATAATGTAACACTTGCAAGTGGAAAAACATTATCTGCACCAACACTTACAGACGGAACTATGTCTATTAATAGTGGTGCAATAACTAGTGCAACAACTGGTTCATTTAGTAGTAATGTTGGAGTTGGTTCACTTACTTCTGCAGGAGATGTCGCAGGAACAACTGGTACATTCTCTTCAAGTATATCTGCAACTTCAGCTGTACTTTCTTCAGATTTAACCGTTACTGGGAATACTACACTAAACGGTAATGTTGACTTGGGTAATGCTAGTGGTGATACGATTAGCTTGACAGGTTCAGTAGATTCTGATATAATATCAGATACGAATAATACTCGTGCCTTAGGGTCTAGTAGTAAAAGGTGGTCAACTCTATACTCAACAGATTTGAATGCAACAGGCACCTCCACATTGACTACAGTGGACATTAATGGTGGTAATATAGACGGTACAGTAATCGGTAGTTCAACTGCAGCTGCAATTACTGGTACAGTAATTACTGCAAGTACAAATTTTGCTGGAGACTTAACTGGTGATGTCACTGGTACAGTTTCAGATATATCAAATCATAATACAGGAGACTTGACAGAAGGGTCTAATTTGTATTATACTGATACAAGAGCAAACTCTGCTTTTGATACAAGACTTGCAACTAAAGATACAGCAAACTTGACAGAAGGCAGTAATCTATACTATACTGATGCAAGAGTATCAACAAGAACAGACACTATATTAAATCACTCTAATCATACTAACATTACCGTAAGTAAAGTTGGTGATGAGTTAAGATTATCTGCAACAGAAGACAATCTTGCAAATAATACTGCAGATGATTTAAGTGATATCAATTATACTTCAAACCCAACTGCAGGACAAATACTTGCATGGGATGCTAGTGCTGGATATTGGGAACCTGTAGACCCAAGTAATACTACAGATAATGTTTCTGAAGGTTCAAACAATAAGTATTTCTCAGACGATAGAATGAATGCAATTATAGATGTTGCAACTTCTAAAGGTCTTGTAAAAACATACGTGGACAATGCGAATGGTGGTGCTGATGACCCTTTAGATGGGACAATCACAATCGACCTAAATACCTCGAACGGATTAACCGTTAGTAGTAATTCTGTTCAGTTAGATTACGAGACTACAAGTACTGCACCTACTCAAGTAGGTAGTACTTCGACTGGACACTTATGGTTTGTGATATGATATGTCTGATGAAATTTATGTAAATATAGGAACTTCGTTCCAACAACCCTACCAAGGACAAGGACTTGCACAAGGTCGTACACCTGTTATAGCACAATATATTGCAAGAAAACCTGCAAATGCACAAACCCCTTTTACATATCAAAATAGACAACCTGCAAGTGCAAGACAGCCTTCATCTGCTCAAACACCTTATATTGCAAATAGACAAACCCCTTCCATAGTTCAGGCAACTGCAAATTATCCATATATTGCATCTGCACAACAGTCATATCCTTATATTGCAAATGCACAAACTACTACTCAAAATACAGGAAGAACACCTGTAATATATCAAGCAACAGGAAGAACACCATTCACATATGCAAGACAAGGACAAACACCATATAGTGCAACTGGAAGATTACCTTCTACATATGAAACACAAGGTCAAACACCTTACAGTTTTCAACAGAGTTATCAACAAACATATGAAACACAAGGAACACAACCTTATACATTTAATGATACTGGACGACAACCTACGATATATCAAGCACAAGGAACACAACCATATAGTTATCAACAGAATTATCAGACCCCAAGTATATACACTGCACAAGTAAGTACCAATAGTCAAGCAACATATCAACACCCGACTACATATCAACATCAGGCGCAGATAACTTATAGACACCCTACTAGTTCTCAGAGTGTATTTCAGACTCCAGTAATAGCACAACAACCTTATCAACATCCTTATACAGCTCAAACTCCTGCAAGTAAAGTTGGAAGACAACCTACAACATACACTTATCCCGACCCTGCAATTTGGGGCCCGTATCCAGTAACAGGTGGTTTATTATCTAGTTATGCTTACTATTATGAAGGATTTAGGTCTACAAACCCAGTTGCGCCAACACAATATGGTGATGGTTTTGGTTCAAGTCCTTGGCCTAATCTGCCAAGTGTTTACACACAAAAACAATATTGGTTGAATAGACCTACTAATTCTACTTTATCAGGAACACTAAATGTTGGAAACTTTTCACCAACAATAACACTTGGTAGTCAATTTAATTATCTTCAAATTATTAAAAATGGAACCACTACAAATATACCTTATGCAACCTTTACACCAAATGGTGGGCCTATGGCACCACCATCTTATATGTGGAGTGGAAGTATGCCTATTATCACACAACAATTTCCAACTCATATAATTTTTAACGGTAATAGCGTCACATTAGCATTATTTTAATGGAGGATAAGAAATGGCAATAGGAAATACTCAACAACCGTATACTTTTCAATATCAGACTCCATATACGTTGCAGGTAACATCTCAACAACCTTATAGTTTTCAACAACCTACAAGACAACCAGTAAATGTTCAGAATATAAGACAACAGCCATATTCTTTTACTGCAAATAGACAAAACACTGCACAACAACCTGCAATTATTCAAGTATCATATCAAGCGAATAAACAAACAAGTGGAACAAGACCTATTGCAACAGCAACAAGAACTTATCCTTATATTGCAAATAAACAGAATCCATTTCCATTTATTAATCAAGGTCAGGTAGCATATCCATTTATAGCAAGAAGACCTGCAACTACACCAGTTGCACAAGCACAAGCAAATTATCCATATATTGCAAATGCACAAACACCGTATCCGTATATTGCACAAGCACCGTATCCTTACATTGCAAATGCACAACAACCATATCCATATGAGGCAAATGCACAACAACCATACCCGTACATATCTCAAACTCCGAGTACATATGCAAGACAGGGTAGGACACCATTTACATATAACCGTCAGGCATCATACAGTTTTGAAACACCTGCAAGAACTCCAAGTACATATGTGAATCAACAACCTAGTATTTACCAACACCCTGTAATCTATAGAAATCCGTATATTGCTAATGCAAGACAACCTTCAACATATCAACATGCATATCAATCATCTTATAGTTTACAACAAAATTATACTTTCCAACAACCATACACAACAACTAGAACAGTCGGCCCGATTGCAAAAGTGAAAGGTGTGTACAGAAATAATGCTGGAACTGTAGAGAAGGTTGACGAGATTTATGTCAATGATAGTGGAACTTTGGAGAAAATACACCAATCAGTTCCAACTGCTCAATTCAATAAGGGTTAAAAAGGTATAAATAGTATATATGGCTATACTTGCAAACATATTTATCGACCAAGGTGCTGACTTTTCAATCACTGTAGATGTCACGGACTCTTCAGGTGATGTATTAAACATGTCAGGATATTCTGCAGCTGCACAAATAAGAAAAACATATTCTTCTGCAACTGCAAGTGGAACATTCACATGTACCGTGCAAGAGGCGAGTGGTCAAGTGACCATGGCATTAACAGACACGCAAACAACAGCATTAGAAGCTGGTAGATATGTTTATGATATGACAGTCACCAGTGGTGGAGGAAACAAAACTAGAGTTGTTGAAGGTCAGGCAATTGTGACGCCAGGAGTGACAAGATGAGCAACATAAAAGGAACATTAAGTAGAGTTGCAACTATCGGTGGACGAATACAAGGACAAGGCAACCTTCGTGCAAAACAAGTAGCAATCGGTAATGCATCTTCATCTACAGATATATCAACTAAAAATTTAAACGAACTTGCAGATGTAAATGCAATAGAAACAGATGACGGACTTCTTTCATATGATGCCTCTTCTGATAAATGGACAACTACCACTTCTATAGATGGTGGAACATTTTGATTGTCTAAATACTAATACAAATCAAGGTTGTCGACATTGAGACAACGACCCACATTGTGAGTGGACAGAAATATATTATGGAATCACGACCCCGAAAGTGACGGGTCATTTAAAATAACACAATTTTTATAGGAAATAAAAATGGCAACAGTAATTCAAATTAAAAGAAGTACAGGTTCAGCTGCTCCTTCAGTCTCAGACTTAAGTGAAGGCGAATTAGCGTACGTTCAGGATAGGTCGAATGATGGTGCAAGTGCTAAATTATACATAGAATCAGTAGACTCATTAGGAGCTGCAGCTATTCACGAAGTCGGTGGTAAATACTACACGGACATCTTGGACGGTGCAAAAGCAACTCCAGCTAACCTTAAGGTTGGTAATGGTTCAACTGCTGGTGCAAGTGTACAATTATTAGAAGATTCAGACAACGGAACAAACTTCGTTGCATTGAAAGCTGCTGATACATTAAGTGCTTCAACAACATTCGTACTTCCAACTGCAGACGGTTCTGCAAACCAAGTAATTGGTACAGACGGTAGTGGAAACTTATCATTCTTATCAACAACATCAACACTAGCAGGTGCAACGGATTCAGATATCTCATCTCCAACATCAGGACAACTACTTGTTCATGACGGAAGTAATTCTTTTGACAACGTATCAATGAGTGGTGACGTTACTATGGCATCTAGTGGTGCTGTAACAATCGCAAACGACGCTGTAGAAACAGCAATGATTGCAGACAGTAATGTAACAGTAGGAAAAATCGACTTCTTAGTAGACGAAGACAATATGGCTTCAGACTCTGCAGTTAAAGTTCCTTCTCAACAATCTGTTAAAGCATATGTAGATTCACAAGTAACAGCACAGGACTTAGACCTTGCTGGTGATTCAGGAACTGGTGCAGTCGACTTAGACTCTCAGTCAATCACATTTGCTGGTGGAACTGGTGTGTCAACTTCTGTTTCAGGTCAAACAGCGACTTTCGCTATTGGTCAGGCAGTTGCAACAACATCTAACGTAACTTTCAACAACGTAGACGTTGATGGAACACTTACATCGGATGATATTACATCTACAAACATCAGTGTTGCAGGTAATGCTACAATCACTGGAAACTTAACTGTACAAGGCACAACAACAACTGTAGACTCAACAACAGTTTCAATTGCAGACCCAGTGTTTGAAATTGGTTCAGATAGTTCAGATGATAACTTAGATAGAGGTATTAAATTCAAATATAACGATGGAACTGCTAAACTCGGTTTCTTCGGTATGGACGAAAATAATCAAAAATTTGTTGCTCTTAAAGCTGCAACAGATTCTTCTTCAGTATTCAGTGGTACAGCAATGGACGCTGTATTCGGTGGATTAACAGTATCAAGTGTATCATCAACTGGTGATTTATCAGGTGCTGACCTTTCATTAAGTGGTGCAATTACAGGTTATGCTGGTTCAGCTCTTACTGCTGGTGAGTTATTCATTGCGAATGGTTCTACTGGTGAAATGGAAGCTGCAGTTTTAACTGCTGGAGAAGGTGTAGATATTACTAATGCTGATGGTGCTATCACTATCGCTGGTGAAGACGCATCAACATCTAATAAAGGTATTGCAAGTTTTGCTTCTGCCATATTTGATGTTACTTCAGGTGCTGTATCTATTAAAGATGCAACAGCTTCAGTAAAAGGTATTGCTTCATTTGCTTCTGATAATTTCACACTCACTTCAGGTGCAGTTGCAATTACAGCTATTGATGGTGGAACATTTTAATTAATAGTTCGATTAACCAATTCAATAGGAGAGTAAAATGGCAACAGTAATCCAATTTAAAAGAAGTTCGACTCAGAACCAAGTTCCTGCGACTAGTGATTTATCACTAGGGGAACTTGCTGTAAATACTTACCACGGTAGGTTTTACACTGAAAAGAACGATGGAAGCGCTGCTGTTGTGGAAGTTGGGTCTAACCCAGCCTCTCTAACAATAAACGATGCATTAACATTCCCAACCAGTGATGGTACAAATGGACAATTATTGTCCACTAACGGAAGTGGAACCCTAGGTTTCACGGACGCACCTTCTACTGGTGTCACTACATTTACTTATAGTGTGACTGGAACCCAAACTCTATTCTCAGGTAATGACGATAACGGAACATCCTTATCGTATACACTTGGTTTAGAACAGGTTTACCTGAACGGTATTAAACTTGTTGTCGGAGACGACTATGCAAGAACTTCTACTAGTTCACTCACACTACAGGCAAATGCAGTTTCAGGAGATGTTTTGGAGGTAGTCGCTCAGACTTCGATTTCAAACTTAGTTCAAGGTTTCTTCACAACAAGTGAATTGACTGCAACTACGGCTGACCAAGTCTTGAGTTCAAACGCATCTGGCAATAAAGCAATTAAGTATGTCGTAATGGCATATCATGCTAGTGCTGGAACTCATGCGACTGAAGTATTATTAATTAACGATGGTTCAAATGCGTACTTTGTACAATATGGTGATGCTTTCTCAGCATCTTCATTGTTCTCACTTTCGAGTGATATAAACAGTGGAAATATGAGATTGTTAGTAACACCTACTAATACAAATACTACATTTAAAACCTTCCAAATTAGACTTTCATAAGGAGTAAAACATGGCGAAAACTAACGCATTTAAAATCGCTGAGTTGATTCGTGGTATACAGTTTGATGTAGACAACGATGAGATTACGACTAATAAGAAAGTCAAATCGAAGGATAGGACATCAGGAAACGCAACAAAAACTGCAACTACAGAATTTGCACTCGATACATTTGCTCACGCAACGTATAGAGCTGCAAGATATGTTGTTGCAATGTCAGAGGGAACTGATTTTCACTCTACAGAAGTTGTTGTTGTTCATGACGGTTCTGCAGTCACGTTAACTCAATACGGTACTATGAAATCTAAAAGTCTTGCAACATTTGATGCAGACATTTCAGGCGCAAACTTGAGACTACTATGCACACCTGCATCAGTTAGTTCAACAGTTGTAAAGTTTGATAGATTGACAGTAGACGCTTAAGCGAAATAAAATAAAATAAAATTATTTTAGAGGGGGACTTAGTCCCCCTCTTTTTTTGTATAAATAGTATTATGGCAACTAAAACTAAGTTCTTTACCGATTTAGGATTTCAATCCTTAGATAACAGCACCGTAGACGGAGACTTAACAGTCACTGGAAACTTTACTGTTCAAGGAACTAGTTTAACAATTGACTCGACAACAGTTTCAGTTACTGATTCTATGTTTGAACTTGCAAGTGGAAACACTACAAGTGATATTATTGACATAGGTATATACGGAAACTATGATGACGGATTATCAGATGGTTCAAGTGAATTTACAGGTCTTTTTAGAGACGCAACTGATTCAACTTGGAAATTATTTGATGGACTGGAGGTCGAGCCAGGAAATACAGTAAACATTAGTGGAACGGGTTATGCATATGCAGACTTTAAAGCTGGTGATATAGAAGCAACAGGTCAGTTAACTGCAGTAGGCCCACTCTCTTTAAGTAATTTGAGAATGGATGCAGACCAAAATTTAACAACAACTGCAACAACAGAAGTAGATTTAGATACATTTCCATTACTGAGTTATAGAAGTGCAAAGTATCATATACAAGCATCACAAGGAACTAACTACCATGCAACAGAAGTTATGGTAATACATAATTCTACCAATGCTTATTTCTCTCAATTTGGTGACATCTATACAAACAACTCACTTTTTAGTTTGTCGGTTGACACAAATTCAGGAAATGTTAGACTAAGGGTCACTCCTGCTTCAGCATCTTCTACTGCATTCAAAATAAGTAGAAATTTATTAAAAGTTTAGTAAAAAAACGTACTTTATGAAGAACAGTATCTTCTAAATAGTATGTAGATAAAGTAATTTTTCAAATAGGACACACGAAAAAATGGCAACACAAAACAAATTTGTAGTAGAATACGGAGTCAGTGTTGGAACCACTGAAGTAATCAATTCATCAGGTAAGATAGTTGCAGGTGCAATATCAGATTTAACTACTGATAATCTTGCAGAAGGTTCCGCTAAGTACTACGCAAACTCATTAGTAGATACGCATCTTTCAGATGCATCTACATCAAAAACTCTGGCAAATGTTCAGATTGATGGAGGAACATTATAATGGCTGGAGAAAAGAATTTTAATATTAAAAATGGTCTATCCGTTGGTGGTGTAGAAGTTATAACTAGTGCTGGTGCTTTAACTGGTAGTGCAATAACAGAATCGATTGACGATAGAGTTAATAGTCTATTAACAGCAGGAACAGGTATTTCATTATCTTATGATGACGGTGCAAATACACTTACAATTAACGGACAACAAGGTGATATCACTGGTGTTAACGCTGGTGCAGGTTTAACTGGTACTGCAACTTCAGGTGATGCAACACTAAACATTGGTGCTGGTACAGGTATCACTGTAAATGCAGATGATATTGCAGTTAATATGTCTGCATTCGATACAGACGACCTTTCAGAAGGTTCGACAAACGAATATTTTACAGATGCAAGAGCAAGAGCATCAATTAGTGTAAGTGGAGATTTGTCCTATAACTCTACAACTGGTGTATTATCATTCACTAATGATGCAGGTGATATAGAAAGTGTCACTGCTGGAGACGGTTTATCAGGTGGTGGAACTACAGGTGCATTATCACTTGCAGTAAATGTTGACGATAGTTCAATCGAAACAAGTTCAGATGCATTACAAGTAAAAGCACTTGGTATTACAGATGCTATGTTGGCAGGTTCTATTTCAAACGGAAAACTTGCTAATAGTTCAATTTCAATCAACTCAAATGCAACTGCCTTAGGTGGTGCAGTCACACTGGATACTGGTGATATATCAGAAAATGGAAATTTATATCATACTTCAGAAAGAGTTGACGATAGAGTAAATGCATTAATTACTGCTGGTACTAATATAACAACAACATATGATGATACAGCTGGTACACTTACAATTAACTCTTCAGGTAAAACACAAGAAGAAATAGAAGACATTGTAAATGGATTAGTAGTTGGTGGAACAAACATCACTTCAACTTATGATGATACTGCAGGAACACTAACACTTGCTGGATTATCAGATGCAGATGTCAGAGGATTAGTATCTGCTGGTGGAGATTTATCATACAACAGTTCAACTGGTGCATTCTCATTTACAGAAAGAACAGATGCAGAAGTAAGAGGACTAATATCGGTAACAGATAACGCTGGAGACGGCTCACTTGCATACAATAGTTCAACTGGTGCAATCACATATTCAGGTATCAGTGATTCACAAGTAAGAGGTAAATTATCAGTAACAGATTCAGGTGGAGATGGTTCACTTTCGTATAATTCAGGTACTGGTGTAATAACATATACAGGCCCAAGTGCTTCAGAAGTTCGTGCTCATTTAAGTGCAGGTACTGGTGTTGGATTCAGTGGTGGTGCAATTAGTATTGGACAGGCAGTTGGAACTTCTGATAACGTATCTTTTGGAGACCTTACACTTTCAGGCGACTTAACAGTTAACGGCACAACAACTACTGTTAACACTGCAACCCTTAATGTCTCAGATAACATTGTTGTTGTTAATAATGATGTGACTGGAACACCTAGTGAAGACGCTGGTCTTGAAGTAGAAAGAGGAACTTCTTCTAATGTGTCTCTACTATGGGACGAATCAGAAGACGAATGGACATTCGGTTCTTACAATGTTAAGGCATCTTCTTTTGAAGGTTCATTGACAGGAAACGCTTCTACTGCATCTAGTGCTGCTCAATTAACGAGTGCAAGAACAATCAGTTTGGGTGGAGACCTTTCAGGTTCTGCTTCATTTAATGGTACTTCAGACATTACAATTACAGCTGCAGTTGCAGATGATTCACATAATCACACAATTGCAAATGTTGATGGATTACAGACTGCCTTAAACACTAAATATGAGAGTGGTTCTAATGCAACACTAGGAACAATAACAACTAGTAATACATCGAACTCAGGTGGATATGTGAGAAACATATATCAATCAACTTCATCTCCTACAGGTAGTGATGGTGCAGTTGGTGATTTATGGGTTCTATACTCTTAATTAGAGTATAGAATTTTTTAACTTTTTAAGGTAATATAGAATATGGCAACAGGGTCACAAAAGGTAAAAACCCCTTCGGGTTGGAATTCAACTCAGGGTGGTTGGGTAAAAACAGGTTCTACAACATGGAAAGCTGTTGACCAAATATATGTAAAAACACCTACAGGGTGGAATGCTGCTTCAGGACAACAATCTGTTCAACAACCATACCCATACATTGCAAATAGTCAGACTCCATATATTGCTAATAGACAAAATCCTTATCCGTATATCGCAAATGCACAGACCCCATATATCGCTAATGCACAAAATCCTTATCCGTATATTGCTAATGCACAAAGTCCTTATATTGCTGATGCTCAACAACCATATCCGTATATAGCAAACAGTCAGACTCCATATATTGCTAATGCTAGACAACCTAGTACATATCAACATAGGTCGCCGTTTACATATCAAAATCCTTCAAATAAACAGTCACCTTATATTGCATCTGCACAACAGGCATATCCTTATATTGCATCTGCACAAGAACCTAATATTAGGTCAGCACAACAACCATATCCGTATATTGCTAATGCTAGACAACCTAATACGTATAACCATAGGTCTCCATTTACATACAGAAACCCTGTAAATGGTCAAACACCTTATATTGCGAATGCTAGAAGTCCAAGAGGATACAGAAATCCTGTAAATGGTCAAACACCTTATATTGCAAATGCTAGAAGTCCAAGAGGATACAGAAATCCTGTAAATGCACAACAACCTAACATAAGGAATAGTCAAGCACCATTTACGTATAACGCTAGATATCCTGCAAATGCTCAGAGTCCTAGTAATAAACAAAGTCCTTTCACTTATAACGCTAGATACCCTGCAAATGCTCAGTCACCTAGTAGTAGACAGAGTCCATTTACATACAATGCTAGATACCCTGCGAATGCTCAGAGTCCTAGTAGTAGTCAGAGTCCATTTACATATAGTTTCAGAAGTCCGACCACATATACTTATCCCGACCCTGCAGTTTGGGGCCCGTATCCAGTAACAGGTGGTTTATTATCTAGTTATGCTTACTATTATGACGGATTTAGAAGTGCAAATCCAGTTGCGCCAACACAATATGGTGGTAGTTTTGGTTCAAGTCCTTGGCCTAATCTGCCAAGTCCTTACACACAAAAACAATATTGGTTGAATAGACCTAGTAGTTCTGTGTTATCAGGAACACTAAATCTTGGAAACTTTGCGCCAGGAATAACACTTGGTAGTCAATTTAGTTATCTTCAAATTATTAAAAGTGGTGTGACTACAAATATACCTTATGCAACCTTTACACCAAATGGTGGGCCTATGGCACCACCATCTACTATGTGGAGTGGAAGTATGCCTATTGTCACATCGCAATTTCCAACTCATATAATTTTTAACGGTCAGAGCGTCACATTAGCATTATTTTAATGGAGAATAATAAATGTCAATAATAACACAAACAATAGATGGACAAGATTTTTATGTAAGAAGTCCACTTCCAACAGTCACATGTAATGGTGTGGATTATAGTGTATCATGTACATTCCCACTTACGAATTACACTGTAGGTGGAAGTGTCGATACTGCAAATGCAATAGAACATTTTGAACTGTTGGAAACAGCAAGAATTAATGAAGCAATAGTAGTTTCATACGGACTACCAGTAATAGAAGATGGCGTAGAAGTTTGGACTATAACAGACCAATACCCATACTTAACAGCGGTATAATAGGAAAATAAACAAATGGCAATAGGAAATACCCAACAACCAAATATAGGAAATGCTAGACAACCTAATATTTATAGGAATCCCTTTACCTATAGGGTTCCGTATATTGCCAATGCAAGACAACCTGTAATCTATAGGAATCCTTTTACATATAGGGTACCTTATATTGCTAATGCTAGACAACCTGTAATCTATAGGAATCCTTTTACATATAGAGTTCCGTATATTGCTAATGCTAGACAACCTAGTACGTATAACCATAGGTCTCCATTTACATATAGAAACCCTGTTGGATATCAGTTACCGTTTACTTATAATAATAGACAACCATTTACATACAGAAATCCTGTTGGATATCAGTTACCGTTTACTTATAATAATAGACAACCATTTACATATAGAAACCCTGTATCGGCACAAGAACCTAATATACGTAATAGTCAAACACCATTCACGTATGCAAGACAAGGTCAAACACCTTTCACATATCAACATAGAAGTCCGTTTACATATGCAAGACAGGGTAGAACACCATTTACATATCAAAATAGACAACCTGTAATTTATAGAAATCCTGTAAATGCACAAGAACCTAATATACGTAACAGACAAACACCTTTCACATATCAGAACAGACAGCCTGGAACTTATCAGAGAACTGGTCAAACTCCATTCACTTATCAGAATAGACAACCTGTAACATATGCAAGACAAGGTCAAACACCTACTACATATCAAAACAGACAACCTAGTACATATGCTAGACAAGGTCAGACACCTACTACATATCAAAACAGACAACCTGGCACATATGCTAGACAAGGTAGAACACCTGTTATCCGTTGGGACGGTGCATTACAACAAAACTGGCCAGGAACACCTATATCCTCTTAAACACTAAATAAGTGTGAGAGGATATAATATATTATGGACAAATTAAAAACTTTAGAGCAAACAAAAGAACTTTTAACATTCCCCGAGTCATTCAAAGATTTAGACCATAGGTCTAGAAGAGATATAGACCAATGGCATTTAGGTGCAATAAACGACTTATCTAACATAGACGAAGACTCAGAATTTTTTAAGATTTTGGAATACATGTTTGAAAACATGCCTCCACTTAAATTATGTAAATGGTCTGATTTAGAACAACTTAGAAGAGACGGTAAACTAATTGGTTGGCAAGGTCTCAGATTTCAAGCAAACTCATATCATAGATTCTTACCCGAAATTTATACATCAGGTTCCATTAATGAACATGGCGCTCCTTCTACAAAATTTGCAGTATCAGAACCTATAAATGATAAAGAAGTTTATATTGGAGACTATGCAGGAGAAGAACTCGAAGAAGGGGATTTTGAAGCAGAAGACTTTCCAATTGCACTAAACTCAATGTATTATCATAGTGCAAAAGCACATTGGTTAACTCAAAGTATACAAGAAGAGGGATTGTGGGCACCTATACAGGGTCTTACACAAATGTGTGGAGATAGAATACAATTAATGATTCACCCAGGCTCTGTTCGTTCAGGTTGTTTTGAAGAAATGGAAGACCCAACTCATGAATTATTATTATGGGATTCACATGATATTATACCATCAAATCCATTAACAGTCAAGCAATGTTTAGAGTACTGGCAAGATAAAGTTTGTAATGGGGTTAGGAAACCAAAGTACAAAGGTCTTTCTGCAATATGGACAATGGGAACTATAGAGTTCCAAGCAGACTTTAGTAATGTAGATTTTAGAAAGTATGTTTGGGAACATAGTGAAAAGGTCACTAAACTTGCAAAAGGAAAACCTCTCAATATTTACATTGGGTATGATAGTAGGCACAATGGATTAGAAAATGTATGTAAGGAATCTATACTAAAGTCTATAAAACAATCTATTGGGGGTGGAAGACTTGTAAACTATAATAAGTTTATACCCGAAATTAAATTTTTAGATGTGTCTAAGATACCCGAATACAAAAGACCATATGAGAATCAATCCACATGGTTTACATACAGTAGATTCTTAATCCCTTACTTAGAAAACTATGAGGGGTTCAGTTTGTTTATAGATGATGATTTCATTTTTAGTAAATCATTACTACCTATGTTTTACTATTTAAATACAGATGATGCAATTGCATGTATTAAGTATCCTCAAATAAAACATGATGAAACTAAATTTGACGGAGAAGTAAACATAGATTATCCATGTAAGTTATGGTCTTCAATGATGTTCTTTAATAATGGACATGAAGACTGTAAAAAGTTAACACCCGAAGTTGTGAATACATGGACTGGAGCTCAATTACACCAATTTGAATGGACTGATAAAATTAGTCCTATACCTGAAAAATATATATTTGTTGAAGGGTATGATAACCCTGATGTAAAGTGGGACTATAGCGGAATCCATTATACTAGGGGAGGCCCGTGGATAAATGACATGGATTCTAGTCACATAAATAACTTAGAAGATTATAATAAAGTAAAAAATCTATTGTAATTTAAACATAATTGAGGTATAATAACAGTATGAACGCACTAATTTACACGGAAGACCAAAAGTTAATAATCAGAAAACCAAATGGTTTACAATACGAGTTTGCAAATACAGACCAACCTGAACTTGGATTTGATTTTGATGTATTGGTATATGACGATATTGAAGTCATAATAGAAAAATGGGAAGATGGAAAGTGTTTTGACGACCAAGTACAAAGGCCTGTCACTGGGGGTGAGAAAGAAATCATTGAAAACTATATTTCAAACTCTGAACCTCCTGTAGGAATAACATTAAATAATCAATATGCACAAGACTTAATGAATCAACTTAAAGGAAACGTAGATGATTTTATGGGGAACTATGGTTTTGAAGACTTAACAGAAGTCACTTTTGCAGGTAGAGAGGGCTCTAATCACCCATATAGGTCTAATGCAAGAAGAGTAATGGAATACACTGATTCTCAGTATGTCATATATGACCAGTTAGTAAATGAAATATTTGCAACTAGAGAAGACCATTTAAAAGATATACAAGAATATATAAACCAACTTCCTATAGCAAGTTTATTGCCTGACCACGAAAGATAAGTCATGTATGATGACATAAAAGTCGTCCACATAGACGAACCTTTTAAAATAAAAGATTTACCACTTAAAGATATCTATGTCTTAGATAACTATCTAGCAACTGAACTACATCATCATTTTGATGATTACATAGTTGCTAATAACCTTTGGTCTAAAACTAATCAAGTAGGTAGTGGGAGTCCAACGGGTCTACCTCATCATAGTTTTTGGGGTGCAACTTATTATAGAGAGGATATGAAATTGGAAAAAAATATGGATAAACTCCATACAGTATTTCCTTACTATTTAAACAGAAGACTACAAACAGAATTTGGATTTAAGTGGGAAAGATTTCAATACATGGGACTAAACTCACAAACACAAGGCCTACAAGGGACAACACACGCAGATTGTCAAGAGGAAGATGAATGGAATCTCTCATTCCTTTATTATACCAATAAGTTTTGGAATAAAGAGTGGGGTGGAACATTGAGGTTGTATAATGAAATGCAACAGGGATTAGACGGTAGACAAGAACATATAGACAATCACCAAATTGCAGAAGTTGAGTTTAAACCAAACAGATTAATAATTTTTGACGGAAGGATACCACATGGTGCAGATGCACCCACTCCTTCAGCACGATATATAGATAGAAGGTCTCTTGTTTTAAGAGGGGACGAAGTAAGATTAGTAAAGGAAGAAGAATTTTTTCATGCCAACGATAGAATTTCACACATATAATAAAGAAACACTTAAGGACTTTAAACCAGTTCTTGCTAGTTCTATATCACCTGATTGGTGGAAGAAAGCAAAAGTTGGTGAAATAGTTAGAGGAGTAGTTCAACAAACTATTCGTTCATGTCCTGCAATGGACGATTGGTTAAAAAGTGGTTGGTATCTACTTGCAAATAGAGATATTGAAGTTATAAATGGTATAAGTAAACATGATTCGGGAAGTCCTACTACTGCAACTGCAGACCCACGCAATACTGCATACAATTCTAGTAGTCACCCAATAACACAAACACTAGACGCATTTGAATACTTAGGTAGTGGTAAACCAGTTAAAGATGCATTTAAAATGAGAAACCCTTGGAATATCAAAACACCACCTGGCTATTCTTGTTTTTACCTAGACCCATTCTTATTTCAGAATGACTACTTTGCAACTTGGCAAGGAATAATAGATACAGATGATTTTAATGTTGGAATGGATAATGCACAAATCATATTTTATCCTAAAGTTGACCATTCTTTTGTAATACCAAAAGGAACTCCTCTTTGTCAAATCATACCATATAAAAGAGATACTTGGAATGCCTCATACGTTGTTAATACACATGAATCTTGGATAAAGAATCGTGCAACAATAACTTCAGAATTTGAAGATGAACCTACAAACAAATCTATGCAAGAGTGGTCTCAAATAACTAATTTTGAAGATGAGACTATAACTGGATTTGGTGGTTATAGGAGAGGTAAGTTTTGGAAACCAAAAGGTAAATTCTATAGTGAAGATACCCCACCACCCGAATGTCCTATGCATAAACAAACAGAAGATATACAGAGTGAAACACAATTGGAGTTTGATTTCAATGGCAGTTAGATTATTATTCCCAACTTTTGTATTTGAGAAAGATTTATTAGACCCTAGTTTAGACTCGAACAGAGGTATAGACCAAAATTATTTAGACCTTCTTGTAGATACTATGGATGGTATGAGAAGGAAAGACCCTCAAGGTAGAAGACTATCAAACGCATATACTGGTTGGCAATCACATGATGGTTGTGAGTCTAATCCTGCATTTCAAAAAATCATGAATAGAATACAAACTATGTTTTATGATGAGATATGGCCTTTTCATGGATTAGACCGTAATAAAGCACAAATGCAAATAGGTAATTCTTGGGCAAACATAAATGATAAACTTGCATGGAACAAACCACACTTACATAATGGTTGTTGGTATAGTGGTGTGTTTTACATAAAAGCAGATGGTGATGAAGGTCATATTGAAATGATTGATACAAATCCTAAAGTTGTTTCAGATTTTCCTAACTCCCCAAGAACTCCTACTAGTAAGGGATATGAACCTAGAAGTGGTAAGTTAATCCTTTTTCCAAGTGGTCTCATGCACATGGTAGAACCAAATCCAACTGATAAAGAAAGATACTCAATATCATTTAATATAGAAATGAAATATACTTCTTCTGAAGGACATAGTGGTAATATAGATAACTATAATCCTGATGAATTTGTTTATAATATATCTCCAAATGGACAACTTATAACCGACTAACTATTCTAAATACTAGTATGGAAATAGTAATCGACACTCACCTCTTATGGAACCTTATGATAACATTCGTGTTAGCACCACTAGGTTTTCTCATAAGAAATCTTTTGTCCGAACAGAAAAGAATAGATATACTTGTTAACAAGACAAGAGAAGAATTAGCAAAAGAATATGTTACCCGTGAAGAAGTAGAAATTGTGTCTGAAAGACTAATCGCTACTATGAACAGGATAGACGAAAAGATAGACCGTCTACAATCTAAGACTTACTTCCAAGAATAGGTTCTAAATTCATATAAATAGTAGTAGACGCAAATTTACTACAGGATTACTATGGCAGAACCAACATCAAAAAGTACCTTAAAAGACTATATAAAAAGGAAACTTGGAGCCCCAGTATTGGAGATTAATGTTGATGACGACCAATTAGATGATAGAATTGATGAAGCACTACAATACTTTCATGAATATCATTACAATGGTTCTATCAAAACTTATCTAAAACACGAAATAACACAAGAAGAAATCAACTCATTTAAAACAAATGATACACTTACTGGTTCTACTAGTGGAACACAAGCAATCGCAGGTCAGTCCTATGGTGAGAGTAAAAGTTATGTGACACTACCCGAACATGTGTTAAGTGTATTACGAATATTCCCATTTAATTCAGGACAAACATCTAGTATGTTTGATATACAATATCAGTTAAGACTAAATGACCTTTGGGATTTAACTTCCACAAGTGTTTTATACTATTCACAAGTACAACAACATCTTAAGTTAATAAATGATATGTTAGTAGGACAAATACCTATAAGATATAATGCACACCAAAACAGATTGTATATTGATTATACTACTGCAAAACTAAATGCTGGAGAGTACATTATTATAGAATGTTATAGAAAGATAGACCCTGCAGACTTTACAGACATATACAATGATATGTTTCTTAAAAAGTATGCAACTGCATTAGTTAAGTATCAGTGGGGTGAAAACCTATCTAAGTTCCAAGGTATTGCATTGCCAGGTGGTGTGACACTTGATGCACAACAAATTAAAACAGAAGCACAAGAAGAGATTACAAGATTAGAAGAAGAGTCAAGACTGAATTTTGAAATGCCAGTCATGGACTTAATGGGATAAATTATGCCAACAAATGTATTTTTTAACCATGCAGTATCAACTGAACAACACCTTTATGAGGATTTAGTTGTTGAGTCGTTAAGAATGTATGGACACGAAACATTCTATCTACCAAGAGAAATTGTAGAGGAAGATTCAATTCTTGGAGAAGATGTGCAATCAACATTCGGTGATGCATATTCTGTAGAGATGTATATAGAAAATACTGATGGCTTTGAAGGAGAGGGAGACCTCTTTAGTAAGTTTGGTGTATCTGTTAGGGATACTGCAACCTTTGTCATATCTTTAAGAACATGGGAAAGATTCATATCATTAGACTCTAACCTTGCAACTTCAATGAGACCTAACGAAGGTGATTTAATACACTTCCCTCTTAGTGGTTCAATGTTTGAAATTAAATTCGTAGAACATGAGAATCCATTCTATCAAGTAGGTAAATTATTTGTATTTAAATTGCAATGTGAATTGTTTGAATATAGTGGAGAGGATTTTGATACTGGAACAAACGCAGACTTAGTAGAACTAGACCAAGCATATCAAGTTAAATTAACCATGTTTAATACTGGTAGTGGTAATTATACTGTTAATGAGAATGTCACTAAAGGTGGAGTTGTTGTTGGAGAAGTAGTTTCATGGTCTCCACAAAATCATTTATTATCCGTAAAAGATAATACAATAACACTTGCAGATAATGATGTTTTAATTGGTGCAAGTTCAGCTGCAGAATACACTATTCAATCTATAGAAGATGTTCTAACATTCGGTAATGATGGAAATGCACAAAACAAAGATTTTGAAGATACTGCAGACAACTACCTAGACTTCTCAGAAACAAACCCTTTCGGTGAGGTCACATAATGTTTGGTACATTTTTTTATAATGAGACAACAAAACGTGCAGTGTCTATATTTGGAACACTATTTAACAATATAACAATTAAAAAAATAAAAGGTGATGGTACTGTTTTAACAGAACAGAAAGTTCCTATATCATACGGCCCTAAACAGAAATTCTTACAAAGACTTGCTGAAGAACCAAATCTAAATGATAACAATAGAACTGCAATCAGTTTACCTCGTATAGCATTTGAAGTTAGTGGTTATGAATATGATGCATCTAGACAGCAAAACAAACTTATAAGACATCAGAAGACTACCTTAGACACCGCTGACACGTCTAAAAGGTCTTACCAATACCAACCTGCACCCTACAACCTATCGTTCAATCTAAGTGTTTTGGCAAAGAATATGTCAGACGCATTACAGATATTAGAACAAATTTTACCATACTTTCAACCTGAATATACAGTCACAATGAAAATGATTGATTCAATGACTGATTATAGAGATGTTCCAATTATTCTAAATTCAGTATCTATGGAAGATACTTATGAGGGTGATTTTACAGAAAGAAGAGTTATAGAGTATTCACTTTCCTTTACAATGAAACTAAACTATTTCGGGCCTGTTTACAATGGTAAAGTTATTAAAAATGTTATTGAAAGAGATTACATTAATACTACAAGTGGTTTATTTACAACAAGTCAGATAGATAATTCAGGTCTAATAAAAGAAGTTAAACACTATGAACCTGCATTCGCAGAAACAACATCTACTGCAGTATCCAGTTCTACAACAATACCTTTTGCAACTGCAATAAATAATAGTATAAGTGTGGGTGATGAAGTATTTGGAACAAACTTAACAACCAATCCAACTATTTCAAGTATTGCAGAAAACAAACTATCGATAGTGGTTTCAGCTGCAGTGACATTAAACGCAACAACTAACCTAAAATTTGTAGGTTCAGTAGACCCAGGCGATACGTTCGTTGTTGCAGAAACAGTGACTTTTTATGATGATGGCACTCCTTCAACATTTACAGAAGATAAAGTGACCGATGCAAGTTAATTATGGCAAAAGATATAGACTCGAAATTAAATGATGTACTTGATATTTCTTCAGAAATAAAGAAAGAAACAACTCAAGTAATCAAAAAACCACCCCAGTCAGACAATATTCAGACGGACTATAAGTACACTAGAGAAAATCTCTATGGTCTTGTAGAACGAGGACAAGATGCAATAGATGGCATTTTAGATGTTTGTAAAGAAACCGAAAATCCTCGTGCATACGAAGTTGCAGGTCAGTTAATTAAAACTGTAGGTGAAACTGCAGAGAAGTTACTAGACGTTCAAACCAAATTGAAGAAGTTGGAAGATGAAAACGGAAGTGTTAAAACACAACATAATCATTTATATGTTGGTTCTACTTCAGAACTTCAAAAGTTCCTAAAGAAAGAAAGTAAAAAAGATGACGGTTAATAAGAATGAAGGTTATCTTGGAAATAATCTTATCAAAAGAGCGGGTATTGAAACTCAATACGCAAAAGAAGAATTAGATGAATATCTAAAATGTTCTAAAGACCCTTGTCATTTCATTGAAACCTATACACAAATTATTTCACTTGACGAAGGTATGGTACCTTTTAAACTTCGTGGGTATCAAGATAAGTTAATTAATCACTACAACGAATCTCGTTTTAGTGTGGTTCTCGCATCACGTCAGAGTGGTAAATCAATCACTTCTTGTGCATATCTATTATGGTTTCTATTATTTCACCCCGAAGTGACTGTTGCAATCCTTGCTAACAAAGGTGCAATTTCAAGAGAGATGATTGCACGTCTTGTCACTATGTTAGAGAGTGTACCATTCTTTTTACAGCCAGGTGTTAAGATTCTTAACAAAGGGTCTATTGAATTTGCAAATGAT
>Ga0233438_10000448_pt1 | contig 53036 bp, 56 predicted proteins | sample SI_123_September_FD_182720 | JGI IMG/M metagenome (GOLD analysis project Ga0233438, IMG submission 182720) | Seawater microbial communities from Saanich Inlet, British Columbia, Canada - SI_123_September2016_10_MG | ecosystem: Environmental > Aquatic > Marine > Inlet | place: Canada: British...
GTCTTGACAGGACGTCCTTTCCAAAGCTCCGAACGGTCGATCAGTACCAGCCCACGCTGGCCCGGCGTCGTCGGTTTATACGACTTGAGTGCCATGCTTTCTGTCTTCCGTTTGCTTCGTGCAGCCCAAGAGGGCCGCTGGTGTTTAGGCCCCCGTAGGTGCCCGATGAATTTGGGTATCCCCAAACGACACCACCCCAGACGAATCTGGGGTGACTGACGATGTGGCGCTGATAGCAGGGGGCGGGGTGGGAGGCAAGAGGGGCGGGGCAAGGTTTTCGGAGCTTTTTACGCCGTGCTGGTCGGTCAAAACGGTGGGTCTTTAAAAGAGGTGCGCCCGTGCCAGCGGGCTGTCCATGAGGCCGTCCCAGATGAGTTTTATCGATATGATCATCAAGGCCCAAGTGACGAATTTGAAAAACAGAGCTTCGGGAATTTTTTTAACCCAGAACACCCCAAGATAGACCGCCAGTGCGGCCGGCAGCATCAAAAAGAGCGAGACAAAGGAGCTTTGCATATTGACTTGCCCCAGCCAAATATAGGGGAACAATTTTATGGCGTTGCAGTAGGAGAAGGCAATGACCGAAGTGCCGACGAAGACCGATTTTTGCAACTTCAATGGCAGGGTGAAAATTTGCCAAGGTGGGCCACCGTTGTGGCTGATGAAACTGGTGAAGCCGGCGATGGTCGTCCAGAACAATCCGCGGCCTGTATTGATCGGTTTCTTGGCCGGATCAGCCCGTTGGGTGAGCATCCGCAGGGCAAAAACCCCACCCATAAGGCCAATCAAAACGGTGATCACCCATTCAATGATCAAATGTGCCGTCACACTGCCAATCGCCACCCCCAGCGTCATTCCAATGGCGGCGATTTTTAACACTTGGCGGTTAAAGTCGCGGCGATAGGCGATAAGCGCAAAGGCATCAGAGACGATATAGACAGGTAAAAGCAATCCGGCGGCGGCAATGGGAGACATGAAAAGCGACAGGCTCGGCACGGCCAAGGCCGCCACAACTGGCAGCCCGCCCTTTCCGAGACCAACAGCGATTGCCGACAGGATCGCGAAAAACCAAAAGCCAAGGCTGTAGTCCATAGATATTTTTCACTTCACATGACTGGCAGGAGCGATTGCCCCGCGATTACCCTTCGGGTGTGGGCCTATACGACCGGGCAGAGCCCGCCATCAAGATTCACGGCTGTTCCTGTGATGTAAGAGGCCCGTTTTGAACTCAAGAACGCCACGAGATCGGCATATTCCTCAGCTTCGCCTATGCGGCCCATTGGAATTTTTTGGGCGAAATTCTCGTAAATTGAGCTCGGATCGCCATTTTCAGCGCGTCGGATCCACTGCATAGATTTCAAATATCCAATACAAATGGCATTGACGCGGATATTGCTGGCGGCAAATTCCTGCGCCAAAGACTTGGTCAAATTCAACCCGGCAGCGCGCATAACGCTTGTCGGCAGCGCGCCTGCATTTGGCGCCTTGCCGCCGCTAATATTGGCATTGACAATGGCCCCACCGCCGCGCGCCACCATCATCGGAATGGCAAGCCGCGATAAGCGCACGGCCGCCATGACCTTGAGATTAAAATCTGACAGCCACAGATCATCCTCCGCCAAAGCCAGACCCATGGCGGCAGATGCGCCGGCATTATTGATCAAAATATCGATCCCGCCGTGAAGGTGCCCAATTTCGGCGATCAATGCCTCGCAGTCATCGGACTGCGTGACATCCGCGCGCAGGCCCACAACCCCGCCGCGACTGCCAGAGGCTTGCACCGCAGCTGTTATGTCTTGCGCGGCCTGTTGCGCATGGTCAGCCCGCCGGCCGCAGATGACAACCGAAGCCCCTTCCAGCGCCAATCGCTGTGCTGCTGCGCGGCCCAAACCATCGCTACCGCCGGTCACAAGGGCCACTTTTCCGTTTAAGTCCAAATCGAACACAGCTCTCTCCCGTCGTTGAGCGTAGATATCTCTCTTGTCGCCTATTTTGAAAAGGCTGACCCAATTGCGTCGGTAAGGCAAGCTGCGTCGCGCCAGTTTGTTTTATCGGCGCAGGCGTGGTTGAAAATCACTGCCTGGCGCAACCAAAACCGCCCAGGTGCCGGCCACAACAGGCGTGCCGGCGCTTGACTTGGTGCAAGAAGGCCGGTGATACATGATGCAACCTGTAAATAGTTTTGGAGTTCGTGATGAAAAAAGTCTTGGTTTCGGTCGTTTTAGCAACTGCTTTGGCTGGCTGCTTGCAATCCCAACCTAACCAGGCGCCTGTGCCTGCGCCAGCTGTCGAGCCCACAAAGGTGGATCTTGAAAAGCTATTGGATCAATTTGATATTTTTGGGGCGGTTGATTGGTTCAACAGCAACCGCGCCGCCAATAAAGATCAGTAAGCTGGCGCGCAACCGCGCCAAACACCCCTGAAATCGCATGCGCTCCCGAGCGTCTGGCTTCTCCGCAGCTGCGCCGCAAGACGTCAATATATTGTGGATAAGTCGCTCGAAACCACAGGATACGGGCCGTTGGCGTTGACTCTGGCCCTATCGCTTCGGCACACTCGAGCCAGAAGAATCACGAGGGCATATTTCGGTGCGGTTTTCTAAATTACGATTGAACGGGTTCAAAAGTTTTGTGGACCCCACGGATCTGATTATTGCAGATGGGTTGACCGGGGTGGTGGGCCCCAATGGCTGTGGCAAATCAAATTTGCTGGAGGCGCTGCGCTGGGTCATGGGCGAGAACCGCCCGACTGCCATGCGTGGCGGCGGGATGGAGGATGTCATCTTCGCTGGAACCGCCACACGTCCGGCGCGTAATTTTGCCGAAGTTAGTTTGCAAATTGACAACAGCAAACGGCTTGCGCCGGCGAGTTTCAATGAAAGTGATCTTTTGGATGTGGTGCGCCGCATCACCCGCGATATTGGCTCTGCCTATAAGGCCAATAGCAAAGACATCCGGGCGCGGGATGTTCAGATGCTCTTTGCCGATGCCAGCACTGGGGCACATTCTCCTGCTCTCGTGCGCCAGGGGCAGATCAGTGAGTTGATCAATGCCAAACCCAAGGCTCGGCGTCGAATTTTGGAAGAGGCGGCTGGCATTTCTGGCCTTTATGCGCGGCGGCATGAGGCAGAGCTGAAATTGCGCGGCGCTGAAACCAATCTGTCACGGGTGGATGACGTGATCGAGCAATTGGCCAATCAATTGTCCCAATTGGCTCGGCAGGCAAAACAAGCGGCACGATACCGAGAGTTAGGGGCCAGTTTGCGTTTGGCCGAAGGTCTCTTGCTGTATCGTCGGTGGCAAGAAGCAGAGGAGGCCCGCGCGGCGGCCGAAGAGGCTCTGCGCATCGGTACGCTCACCGCCGCCCAAGCCGAAACCGCGGTTCAAAAATCTGTGAAGGCCCGCGAGATTTGCGAGGCGGCCCTGCCACCTCTGCGTGAGGAAGAGGCCATCGCCAATGCGGTGTTGCAGCGGTTGAATGTGCAAAAAGACACGTTGAGCGATCTCGCGAAACGGGCCGAGCAGACCATTCACACTTTGGAGCAACGCATCGCACAGCTGGCGGCTGATATGGCGCGGGAGCAAAATCTGAATGCCGATGCCGGCGATACAATCGCGCGCCTGCGCGCGGAATTGATTGAGCTGGAAGAGGCCGGCGCTGGACAGAGTGAGAAAGTGCAAAAAGCGGCAGGGGAGGCCTCACAGGCGGCCGCGGTTTTGCACGATCGTGAATCGCAATTGGCGGAGATCACCGAAGATGTCGCGCGTCTGGCCGCCAGCCATCAATCGGCAGATCGGTTCTTTGAGGATGCTCAAAAACGCCTATCCAAGGCTGAAGCCGAAGAAATCAACGCCAAGGCTGCGGTGACCGAGGCCAGCACGCAGGCCAGCAACGCTGCAGCTGCCTATGAGCAAGCTCATCTCGATGAGGCGGCTGCTGTTGAGGCCGTTGCGCAGGCAGAAACAGCTTTGGCTGAGGCAGAGGCGCGTCGGGCCGACTGCCTGAACCACGAGAACACAGCGCGGACAGCCAGGTCCGAGGCCAATGGGGTCGTCAATGCGTTACAGGCCGAAGTGTCTGCACTGGCGAAATTGGTGGAACGCAATCGGGGTGATGGCGATCAGCTGCTTGACCAGGTGCATGTTGAAAGCGGATATGAAAAAGCCTTGGGCGCAGCGCTGGCAGATGATCTTAAAGCTCCGGCAGTGACCGCCGAGGGGCTTTCGGGCTGGGCGCAGCTCCAAGAGTATGACACCCCACTCCGCTTGCCCGAGGGCGTTGAAAGCTTTGGGCAATACGTCACCGTGCCCGGCGTGTTGAATCGCAGGATTGCACAGGTCGGCCTGGTGACAGCCGAAGAGGGCGCGCGGTTGCATGGGCTGCTCTTGCCGGGGCAAAGGCTGGTCAGCCGAAATGGCGATCTCTGGCGTTGGGATGGGTTTCGCGCTGCTGCTAAGGATGCACCCTCAGCGGCGGCCTTGGCGCTTGAGCAACGCAATCGCCTGCAGGCGTTGCAATCGCAGTTGCAAGAGGCGAAGGCCGAGGCAAGCCAAGCAGAAACGGCGCATCAAGCTTTGGTTGAGCAATTGCAAACTCTCACCAAGACCGATCAAGAGACCCGCCAGGCCCGCCAAGCCGCAGATCGGGTGATGGCGGATGCGGGACGTGCATTGTCTCGGGCTGAGGCGGAGCGCAATCTGGCCGGCGGGCGCGTGGAGGCGCTGGCATTGGCTGTCAAACGCTACGCAGAGGAGGCGAGCGACGCGCGCGTGCAGCTGCGTGAAGCGCAAACTCACCGAGAAGGTTTGGAAGATCTCGCCGCTGCGCGGGCACGGGTGGAGGACATTCGCCTGACGGTTGAGGCCAGCCGGGTCACAATGATGAGCCGACGTGCCACCCATGATGAGCTGCGCAGTGATGGCGAGGCGCGCGTTAAGCGTATTGCGGCAGTGACCAAAGATATTGGCAGCTGGCAAGAGCGGCTGGACAATGCCAAAACCCGTGCTGTCGAACTGCAGCAGCGCCACAGCAAGGCTGAATCAGAATTGGCAACAGCCCTCGCAGAGCCCGATAACATCAGACACCAGCGCGCAGAGCTCATCTCTGCGTTAGAGGAGGCTGAAACGCGCCGGAAATTGGCTGCCGATACCTTAGCGCGGGCCGAAACAGATATGCGTCAGGCCTCTGAAGCCGAGCGTGATGCGGGTCGCTTGGCCACGGAAAGCCGCGAAAAGCGGGCCGGCGCTGAGGCGCGCTCGGAAGCTGCTTTGGAGGCGGTCGGCTTGGCGGCGGAGCGCATTCGCGAGGAGCTGCAAACCGAGCCGCAAAGCCTGTTGGAACAATTGGAGGTGGATCCGCTCAACATGCCGCCCTCTGAACAGGTGGAGGCAGAGGTGGCCCGTTTGCGCCGGCAAAGAGAGGCGTTGGGTGCGGTCAACCTGCGCGCGGAGGAGGACTCTCAAGAGGTGCGCGAGGAATTTGATATGCTCACCAAAGAGAAAACTGACTTGGAGGAGGCAATCAAAACTCTGCGCGGTGGGATTGCGAGCCTCAACAAAGAGGGCCGCGAGCGTTTGTTGGCCGCCTTTGATGAGGTGAACCGCAACTTCGGTACGCTGTTTTCGCATTTGTTTGGCGGCGGCGAGGCGAATTTGGTTTTGGTCGAAAGCGATGACCCGTTGGATGCGGGGCTGGAAATTCTGTGCCAGCCACCGGGTAAGAAACTCTCCACCCTTTCGCTTTTGTCGGGTGGCGAGCAAACTTTGACGGCGATGGCGCTTATCTTTGCGGTCTTTTTGGCCAATCCTGCGCCGATTTGTGTGCTTGATGAGGTGGATGCGCCTTTAGATGACGCAAATGTCACAAGGTTTTGCGACCTGCTCGATGAGATGACTCGCAGGACTGACACGCGATTTTTGATCATCACCCACCATGCGGTGACGATGGCGCGTATGGACCGATTGTTTGGTGTGACGATGGCAGAGCAAGGGGTTAGCCAGTTGGTTTCGGTTGACCTGAAAAAGGCCGAACAACTGGTGGCTTAGCGCCTTGGGGTGCTGCGTGAAGATCTTACAGCCGGGCCAGCAAGTCAGGGGTTGGCCAAGCATCGGCGGGCAGATTGAGCCTGTCTTGCTCCGCTTGCACAGCCGCGCGGGTTTTGGAGCCTAAAATACCATCTATTTTGCCGACATCGTGACCCCTGGCCATAAGTTTGCGCTGGAGCGCTTGCATGTCTTGCCCGGTCAAACCCGTGTCCGGCGTTCCGGGATCGAACCGTGGCGCACCCGATAGCAGCGTGGCGAAATATGCAGCAGTGGTCACATAGACCAGGCTCTGGTTCCATTCGAAATAGACGTTGAAATTCGGATAGGTCAGAAAGGCCGGCCCCTTATGGCCCACCGGCAGTAACACAGAGGCTTGACCTGCGCTGGGCTGCAACGGCCCATGCCGCCCGGTCACTCCGAGCGCCTGCCAGCGGCTGACAGGCAGGCTTTTGTCGAGGCCAGTGAGTGTCAAATCAAGACTTTCAGGCAGAACAATTTCTTGCAGCCACGGGGCATCGGCCTGCCAGCCCAATCGGCGCAGCATATGGCCGCCACTCATAAGCGCATCTTCGGCAGAATTTTGCAGATCGACGCGACCGTCCCCATCGCCATCCGTGCCGCTGTCCAGAATATCTTCGGGCAGCATTTGGATCATCCCAATCTCACCGGCCCAAGCGCCCTGCGTCTTTTTGGGATCAAAATCGCCGCGTGTGTACAGCTCGAGCGCTGCAAAAATTTGCGGGCGAAACAGCTCAGGGCGCCGACAATCCTGCGACAGGGTGAGCAGCGCGTTGAGCGTGTTGTAATTGCCTTGATTTACCCCGAAATCCGTCTCAAACGCCCAAAAGGCCAATAAGACTCCCGGCGGAATTCCGTATTCACGGGACAGCCTGTCAAAGGTTGTGGCGTATTTGGTTGCGTTTTTCTGGGCGTGCACCACGCGATGGTCTGAGATCAATGCATTTGAGAAGCTGATGAAGTCTTTTTGGAAGACCCCTTGCCGGCGGTCTGCTTTGATGACGCTGGGCTCTTGTGCGGTGCCGTCAAGAAAGCGTTGCACCCATGGGCGGGCATAGCCCTTTGCCACAGCCTCTTGCTCAATATCTTTGATAAAGGGCGCCCAATCTGTGCCGCAAGTGGCAGAGGCCAGGGTGGCGTAACACAATAGAACACATGATAAAAAGAGGCGGTGCATATTTATTCTCCATAAGAAAACCCAGAATAATTAGGCCTTGTTTACACCCATAATGCAAGGGTCATGCACGCCACCAAAAGCACCATCGCGCCCCAGGTGAGCCAGAGGGTTTGAATAGATTTTTCAATCTCAACCGGACCGATGTTTTTCCGGCCAGCGGAGTTGACCCAGGGAAATTTTTCCAGTTTCCCCTCATAGCTGCGGGGACCAGAGAGGCTGACATCCAGCGCATAGGCCATTGCCGCCTCGGGCCAGCCGGCATTTGGCGAGCGGTGCAATTTGGCGTCAGAGGCAATGGTGCTCCAAGATATGCGACACCCGGTGATCAGCCAAATTCCAAGGGCGGACAATCGCGCGGGCACCCAATTTAGCAGATCATCCAACCGGGCGCAGGCCCATCCGAAATCCTGATATGTTGCGTTCTTATAACCGATCATACTGTCTGCGGTATTGATCATTTTATAGATGATCACACCTGGCAAACCTGCCAGCGCGAACCAAAAAACCGGCGCTGCAATCCCATCGGAAAAATTTTCGGCTGCGCTTTCAATCGCGCCGCGGGCCACCTGCGGAGCATCCATCTGGGCTGTGTCACGTCCAACGATCATAGCGACGCTTTTGCGCCCCGCCGCAAGTGACAGCCTCAGCGCCTGCGCCACGTCTTGGACATGCTGCATCAGAGATTTTTGCGCCACGAGTATCGCCGTGACTAAAATTTCGGCCACAGCTCCAAGTTGCGCCAGAACCAACCCGCTGAGCCCGCCAAGCGCCACCAAGCCGATGCATATGATCACGCCTTTGGCTTTCTGATAGGGCGCGCGATTGAGCATGCCGGTGGCTCGAGCGATGAGGTTGCCCATGAGCACGGCCGGATGCGGCAGGCGCGACCAGAGCCACTTTGGCTCGCCAAGCAGCGCATCCAAGGCAAGGGCCAACAAAAGGGTCACAGCGCAGCCTCTAACCGCTCCCACTGGTCCTGCGGTGGCAGGCCAAGTCGGATCCATGTTTGGCTATAAGGAAAAACCCGCGTCCAGATCTTGCGCTGGGCCAAGTGGCGGTGCAGCTGCCGGGCATCGGCGACTTCATAGGTCCGAAACAGCGGGCATGCGCCCATTGGGCGGGCGTTTTTGCGCTGCATCAACTGGTCAAGACGTTCTGCATCTGTGGCCAGGCGGGCCCGGGTTTGGTCGGCCCAGGTGGTATCTGTCAGGGCCGCTGCGCCAATTTTCAGCGCGACTCCAGAGACGGGCCAAGGGCCAAGCCTTTGTCGCAGAGCGTCGATCAATTCTGGATCGCCAATGGCAAATCCCAAACGCAATCCGGCCAGTCCCCAAAATTTTCCGAAACTCTTCAGGATGATATGACCCGGCTGCTTGGCCTGCGCGATATGGCTTTGCGCCGGAGCGACATCGCAAAAACTTTCGTCAATCACCGTCAGGGGCGCCGGTGTAATCTGAGGTTGGAATGTGCCGGTTGGGTTGTTGGGATGGACCACGACACGGGCAGCCGGTGAGGGTGACAGGTCTTCTACCTGCCAGCCATGAAACCGAAAGGCAGCGGCATGCTCATTATAGCTGCGTCGGGCGATCTCGGCTTGGCCAGAATTTTGAAGTGCAGGGATTTGGGCAATCGCCGCAGAGCAGCCCGGCACGGCCAGAACATCCGCCTGCGCCGGCACTTGCCAAAATCGCCGTGCGGCGGCACAAAGCGCCGCATCTGCGCCCTGATCGGGCAGCGCAGTCCAATCATGTGCCGTCAGATCTAGGCCGCTGATCGGGTAGCTTTCAGGATTGATCCCGGTGGATAGATCAAGCCAGTCGCTGCGCGCGCCGCCAAATTCTTCTGCTGCTGCGTCAAGACCGCCACCGTGATCGCGTCCATTTCCCGCCATTAGTCCGTGTCCGGCACAGGGGTCATGCGTGTGGTGAAGTTGCCTTTCACCGCTTGCGGCCAATCGCGGTAGGGCACTTGGCCGGTTTGTGAGGTTTGATGCAGCGCTGCATAGTCTACGATGGCTTGGGCATTTTCGGGGCTTGGCTCAAATGTTCCCAAGACATAGGACAGTTTGTCTGGGGCTTGTACCGCCACATTGCACGCCCGCACGCAGCCCATCATACAGGAGACCCGCCGAGTCTTCACCCCTGCGGCAGCGGCGCGGGCTTCGATTAAATCTGCGAATACCTCGCCATCGGTGAGGGGCTGACTCTCGGCTGTCCAGCCCTCGCGTTTGCAGGTGTCGCAAATGGTGATCCATGAGGTCATTGGGTTCTCCTGCAAGTGACAGATCTTGGCGGATAGTTGCGTTGGCTGCTCCAAAACGCAAGGCCTTGATTGCGGTTCAATCGCCCCGCCCATGCGGCGCGTGCCAGTCGATGTCTGGATTGATTGGAATGATGCGATTGGGGTTAATCGTATCATGGCTATAATGGTAGTGGCGGACGATATGATCCATATTCACAGTCTCGGCGATGCCATCGTATTGATAGAGCTCGCGGGTGTAAGCCCAAAGATGCGGGTAATCTATAATGCGCTTACGGTTACATTTGAAATGTAAGTGATAAACGTTGTCAAAACGCAGGAGGGTTGGAAACAAGCGCCAATCGACCTCGGTGAGCCTATCTCCCATGACATAGCGATTGCCCGCAAGGCGGTCCTCTAGCCAATCTAAGGTGTCAAACAAGGGCCCCACCGCGGCATCATAGGCGGCTTGGGTGGTGGCAAACCCGCAGCGGTAAACGCCATTATTAAGCGTATCATAAATGCGTTGGTTGCTTGGCTCCATCGCCTCGCGCAGCTCTGGCGGGTAAAAATCCAAACTATTGCCAGTGAGCTGATCAAAGGCGGAGTTGAACATGCGTATGATTTCGGAGCTCTCGTTTGAGACAATGGTCTGCTTTTGCTTGTCCCAAAGAATCGGAACAGTGACGCGACCACTGATTTTTGGATCCGCACGCAGATAAATATCGCGGGCAAATGGCAGGCCAAACAGCCGATCGCCCGTCGCACCAGGCCGGTCGCTCTCGAACGTCCAGCCGTCCGACAACATATCGGGGTGCACCACGTCAAAGCTGATATGTGCGGTTAAATTCTTGATTTTCCGAAAGATCAACGTGCGATGTGCCCAGGGGCAAGCCAAGGAAACATAGAGATGATAGCGTCCGCTCTCGGCCTGAAACTCTGTACTGCCATCCGCTGTTATCCAGTTGCGAAATTTTGCAGTGGAACGCTCGAAGGCTCCTCCGGATTTTGTGGTGTCATACCATGTACCATGCCAAACACCGTTTACCAGTTGTCCCATCACCCGCTCCTTAGCTGCGCTACCTTCCGCTCATCTACCTCAGGGTCGCGGCGCTGGAAATGGCAAAACCGCCATTGTCAGTTTTATATAAGGGCTTGCCTAGCCGATGCTGAGGCGCGGCTTAGCGATTGGCCGGCAAACCCCGCCAAATTTCTGGTAGGTTGTGGATAATCTTGTGCGCATCGGCTCTTTGATCATCGGGTAACTCCTTATAGAGGCGTTTGGTCGTTCCCCAAAATTGCTCTGCGAATACGGGACCATCGCCATTGTATCTTTCTCCTTTAAAATAACCAGGATTGAAAAAATAGGATGGAAAAATAGAAACGTCGGGGTTCCATTTCTTTATGAGATCTCTGAGAGCCCGATTGCCCACACTTTTGAACGGCCTCAACAAACGGTCAGGTTGTAATTGCGACAGCTCATTGAGAATCTGTGCCAAAAAACTATTCCCGGGTCCGGACGCATAGAAAGGGCTCACGAAGCCTGGTGCTTTAGTTTCATGCTGGTAAGCAGTGTACAGGGAGGGCAGGACGAACAATTCATCGACGCTTCTCAGGCAGATTGAATCCGCTTCGGGCAGAAAGCCGCCTTGCTCCCACAATAATTCATAACGCATCAAATCTGACACACCTGAATATTGCTTGCGTTTCATATATTCGTTAATTTGAGCTTCGCAGCGCCAGCGCCGGCTTGAGAGGTAGCTGTTGTCGAATAGCTGATAATCCCAGTCTGGATGTTTTTGCTTCCAAGTTTCCATCCATTCAAGTGGCGGCTGCTTGTCGCCAATCCAAATATGCCCAAGCTTTTTCGGAATGGGGGGCAATCCGACTTTAACCGCCTGATTTTTTGAATCAGCGTCTGTTGTCCGACCCTCGTCATTGTGTGGCTCTGGGTGAATTTCTTTGAACAAGTCGGTAAATTGGTTGCGTTGATCCTTGATGAGCGCGTCAGACAGACACCAAAGATCATCGCCCACCCGCCATATGCGTAGGCCCATCGACGATAGTGCGCCGACATATTCAGCCTGATGGGCGAGGTCGCGCCCATTGCATTTGATTATGGCCAATTTGGGAAACGTGGCCGGTTTAGACAGTGAATTCAATACAGCGAGTTCATGCCCTTGAACGGAGGTCACAAGAATATCAATGCGGTTGCAATCATGGTCTGAAAGAACGCGATCAAGTCTTTGTGCATGGATAGTTGTGGCAATCATATCGCCGATTTCGGCCTCCACTCCCGCTTGTTGGGCGGCCTGCTTTAGCGAGTCGGTCATTCTGTTCACATGTACAGACGCACATCCTTGCAGCCATTTAGGGTATTTCCCTTTCGCCTGCTCGGAAACGTGAAATAACAAAAAGCTCTGTTCCTCGTCCGAAATTGCCACATTTACCGGTGTAACATTAGGATGATCTGCGTAATTCTCGCTCAATCTCTCGAAATAAATCGGATCAGGCTCGATCACCAGCGCATTCCAGCCATTTTGCGTAATGTGACCGAAAACTGGATCCCAGCGTTTGCCGTCATGGGCTCCTACCTGGACACAGGTTGTTTTTCCGTCTGTTGATCTGTTCAATGCTGCGAAAGCTAGATTTTTAAATTTTCTAATGCGGTCGCTCTTGCTCAAAGGCACGGTCATTTTGAATTCACCTATCTATGCATAATGTAATATAACTATAATAATTGCGTGCAGTCTTATTGTGCTGACAGATTATTCGTCAAGAAAATTACACCTTTTTAAGACCTTTACATATCCCAGCGGTCAAGACAGGGTGTTTGGCTCTGCGGCTACACCGGGCTGCCCTCATTCGTGTTGAGCTGGCGTTGTGCAGGGGCCTTTTTTGAGGGTTGTGCTGAGGTCTTTCGACTTGGGGCGAAATTAGCTTGGTTCTGAGAAACGTCGCTTGCGAGCGCCGTGCGGTCGGGAATCCATTTGCCCCCGGCGCTCCAATGGCTTAGCAGAGGGGCAGACGACGTCGAAGGACCGGAGAGGAGCATGGCGCTGCGTTGACCCAAACTGGGGATGCAGACCGTGATCGTCGGATAGACCGCATAGTGCATATGCGGCGGTGCCTTTGACCTGCATGATTGAAGGACCAAGATATGACCCGGTGTCTGTTAGTTTTAGCCTGTATTTTGCCCGCGCCGGCTTGGGCGCATTTGGGCCATGTGGAGGCCATGGCGGGAGGCCATGACCATTGGGTCATTGCTGCCGCCATCGCAGCGGCGCTTGCAGCAGGGGCCGTTGCAGCTCTGAAAGGGTCCGCAGCGCAGGACAGTGAGGGCGAAGAGCCCGAGCCCCAGGAGGCGTGAGATGAGTAAAATAGGTGTCATGATTTGCGGCCATGGGTCGCGCAGCCAAGCAGCGGTCGATCAATTTAGCGTGCTGGCAGAAAAATTACCGGCCTATCTGCCGCCGGATTGGGCTGTTGAATACGGCTATTTGGAATTTGCCAACCCTGTAATTCGCGACGGATTGGATCGGTTGCGCGCGCAGGGGTGTGACAAAATTTTGGCGGTGCCCGGCATGCTCTTTGCCGCTATGCACTCCAAAAACGATATCCCGACCGTGCTGAACACCTATGCGGCCAAACATGGGATTGAAGTCAGCTACGGCCGAGAATTGGGCGTGGATCCCAAGATGATTGCTGCGGCGGGCGGCCGGGTGCAAGAGGCGATCGCGGCGGCCAATGCGGCCCATGGTGAGGTCGCGATGCATGAGACATGCCTTGTGGTGATCGGGCGCGGTGCATCTGATCCGGATGCCAATGGCAATGTGGCAAAAATTGCGCGAATGTTGCACGAGGGGCTTGGCTTTGGCTGGTGTGAAGTGGGCTATTCGGGTGTGACCTTCCCCCTGGTTGAGCCCTGCCTACAGCACACAAGCAAACTTGGATATAAGCGGATTGTTGTGTTCCCTTATTTTCTCTTCTCTGGCATTTTGATTGATCGAATTTACGGCTTCACCGATCAGGTTGCGGCGGAAAATACCGATATCCAATTTGTAAAAGCTGGGTATTTGAATGACCATGAGCAAGTTCTGGCGACTTTTGCAGAACGGGTCACCGAGCAGGTCGGGGAAATTCCACCGCCCAATTGCGCCATGTGCAAATATCGTACGCAGGTATTGGGATTTGAGGCTGAAGTGGGCGCGGTTCAGGAATCGCATCATCACCATGTGGAAGGGCAGGGCGCCTCAGCGCCGGGCTCGAATGTGGAGGATTGCACCCTCTGTGACAGCTTTTGCACGGGGCTTTGCCGATTGGAAAAACAGGCCTTAGAGCAGGGCCATCATGATCACAGCCACGATCATGACCATGACCACCATCATCATCACCATCATGGGCATGGGCATGGGCACACACATAGCCACGAACATGTGCACGCTCAATATCCGCATGCGGATCATCCGCATGGGCCTGAAAGCGCACGGAAGTTACCTAAGACATAAACGAACCCAATGGGCACGCCCATTGGGCCCAACCGAAAGCCCCGGCATGCGTCCTTATGAGAAAAACCCAAAGGCCATCTACGCTGAAAGCTTTGCCACGGTCGCGCGGGAAGCGGATTTGACGCGATTCCCGCACGGTCTCGACAAATTGGCAACACGGGTCATCCACGCCTGCGGCATGGTTGAGATTGCAGATCGTTTGGCCTTCTCGGAGCAGGCCTTTCGCAAGGGTGCGGAGGCTCTGGCGGCGGGTGCTCCGATCCTTTGTGATTGCGAAATGGTGGGCGCAGGGATCATCCGGCGCTACTTGCCGGCCGAAAACCCCGTGATCGTTACATTGAACGATCCCTCTGTGCCGGATTTGGCAGAAAATATCGGCAACACGCGCTCTGCTGCGGCGGTAGAGCTTTGGGCGGCGCATCTCGACGGCGCGGTTGTGGCGATTGGAAATGCGCCAACGGCTTTGTTTCATCTGCTTGAACTTCTCGACCAAGGCGCGCCAAAGCCGGCCGTGATTCTTGGGTTTCCCGTTGGCTTTGTGGGGGCGGCGGAATCCAAAGCAGAGCTGGCAGCAAACCCGCGCGGTTGTGACTTTGTGGCGCTGCGGGGCCGGCGGGGCGGATCTGCGATTGCCTCAGCGGCGGTCAACGCCCTAGCCGCGGGCCTCCCGGAGCTGGTTACATGAGCGCTTGGCTGCACATCGTTGGTATCGGTGAGGATGGGCTGGATGGTTTGCTGCCTGCAGCCCGCGCTGTCGTGCAATCAGCGGAGGTGATTATTGGCGGTGATCGCCATCACCGCTTGGCTGGCATCACCTCTGCGGCGCGTTTGAGCTGGCCGAGCCCATTTGATGCATTGATCTCACAATTGCAGGCGTTGCGCGGCAAGCGCGTGGTGGTTCTGGCAACCGGTGACCCTCTGTGGTTTTCCGTTGGGGCTCGCATTGGCCGAGCAATAGATCCCAGTGAAATTACCTACCACCCGCAGCTCAGTGCGTTTCAGCTGGCGTCTGCGCGGATGGGCTGGTCAATGGCCGATGTGGAGACCCTGACTGTGCATGGCCGGCCAGTTGAGCAGATGATTGCTTTCATCCAACCCGATCAACGCTTGTTGATCTTGACCACAGGCGCGCAAACACCCGGTCAAATTGCAAAATTTCTGACCGACCGCGGCTTTGGCAGCTCAAAGATGACGGTCCTGGCCGCTATGGGCGGAGAGAGCGAACAGCGCTTTGATGGTCTGGCAGAGAGCTGGTCTCATGCGGTGCCGGCCTTTAATACCCTGGCGGTCGACTGTGTGGCGGCGCCTGATGCGGCACTTTTGCCGCGCGTGCCGGGCCTGCCCGATGAGCTCTTTGAACATGATGGCACCATGACCAAACGTGAGGTGCGTGCGGTAACGATTGCCAAGCTGATGCCAATGCGTGGCGCGCTGTTGTGGGATATTGGCACGGGCTGTGGCTCAGTGGCGGTGGAATGGATGCGCGCGGCCCGCTATGCACGCGCCATAGGCATTGAGCCGCGGGCGGATCGGCGCGCGATGGCGGGTCAAAATGCGCTGGCCCTGGGGACGCCCAAGCTTCAAGTGATAGAGGGGACTGCTCCAGATGCGCTTGATGGTCTGGAGGCACCGGATGCGATCTTTATTGGCGGCGGTTTGAGTGACGCGGTGTTTGACACGGCCTGGCAGGCTCTCAAGCCGCTGGGGCGGTTTGTGGCCAATGCGGTCACCTTAGAAAGCGAAACTGTCTTGATGGCGCTACATGCAAAACATGGCGGTGAGCTGGTGCGCCTTTCGGTGAATCGGGCCGAGCCGGTCGGTCCCTACCGCGGGTGGCGTCCGTTCATGCCTGTGACCCAATGGAGCTTGATTAAGCGATGAGTGGAATTTTATATGGCGTCGGGCTTGGCCCTGGTGACCCGGGATTGATCACTGTGAAATCGAGCCGCCTCATCTCTGGCGCAAAGGTGATTGCCTATCCGACTCTCGCCGGTTCGAAGAGTTTTGCGCGGGCTATTGCCGCAGATCTCATTTCTCCGCAGGCAGAGGAAATTGTGATGGACGTGCCGATGACGGTTGAGCGCGCCCCGGCGCAGGCGGCCTATGACATTGGCGCAAAGAGCATCGCGGCAGCTTTGGACCGGGGGGATGATGTGATTTGCCTCTGCGAAGGCGACCCGTTCTTTTATGGCAGTTTTATGTATCTCTACGCGCGGCTTGCGGCTGACTATCAGGTCGAAGTTGTGCCCGGCGTGACCTCGATTACGGCTTGTGCCGCACGGGCGGGCATGCCTCTGGCGGCGCGCAACGAACGCTTGACTGTTCTGCCCGGACCCTTGCCAGCGGAGGAACTGCGCGCCCGGATTGAGGGGGCGGAAAGTGTTGCGATTATGAAGGTAGGGCGACATTTACCCAAAATCCGCGCGGTGATTGCACAGTTGGGCCTGACGGAAAAAGCCGCCTATATCGAGCGGGCCAGTCTGCCGGGTGAGCTGGTCTGCTCTTTGGCTGAGGCTCCTGAGACAGCTCCCTATTTTTCAATGATTATCTTAACGAAAGGCGCCGATCCATGGCTCTAACCCCTGTTGTTTTGGCGCTGAATGCTTCTGGTCTTGCCCGAGCTCAGACCATAGCGCGCGCGCTGGATGCGCCTTTGCATGGTCGAACTGGTCGTGTGGGGCAGGCAGATGCTTTTTTCGACAATGCCCTGGACCATGCCCGCGATCTTTTCGCAGCGGGGATTCCAATTGTTGGGGTCTGTGCCAGCGGGATTTTGATCCGTGCGGTAGCGCCGCTGCTGAATGACAAAACCCAAGAGCCGCCCGTGGTCTCCGTGGCCGACGATGGATCGGTTGTCGTGCCGCTTTTAGGGGGGCATCGCGGGGCCAACCGTTTGGCGCGCCGCATTGCCGAGGCTCTGGACAGCACGGCCGCTGTGACGACGGCGGGGGATGTGTCTTTGGGTGTGTCTTTGGATGAACCACCTGAGGGTTGGGCCTTGGCCAATCCGCAAGATGCCAAGGGCGCAATGGCGGCGCTATTGTCGGGTGGCGGCGCCGCGCGCTCGGGATCAGAGGTCGCACGCGCGGAGTGGTTGGCAGATATGCCCGCAGGTGATGCGGTCAAGCTCAGTTGTGACATGATGCGGCAAAGCGATTTAGGCCCGAATCACCTGCATTTTGCGCCAAAACGCGTCACCATTGGCGTGGGCTGCGCACGCAATTGCCCGCCGGAGGAATTGGCCGATTTGGTAGAAGCCGCGCTGAACGAGGCCGGCGTCTGTGACGCAGCGGTGCATTCGGTGAACTCGATCTCTCTCAAAGCGGATGAGCCCGCGATTTTGGAACTTGCCCATCATTTGAATGTGCCTTTGCGGCTTTTTTCCGCAGATGAGCTTGAGGCGGAAACCCCGCGGTTGGCCACACCTTCTGACGTGGTGTTCGCCGAGGTTGGTTGTCACGGCGTGTCAGAGGGTGCCGCCTTGGCGCAGCTTGGCTCTGAGGGCAAGCTCTGGGTGCACAAGCGCAAGTCTGCGAATGCGACTGTGGCGCTTGGTTTGGCGGATATGCCTTTGACAGATTTGCGCGGCGCGGCCCGCGGTCGTTTGTCGGTGGTTGGGATTGGACCGGGCCAAGCGGCGTGGCGCACGCCGGAGGTGTCGCGCTTGATTGCCGATGCGCAGGAGCTGGTCGGCTATGGGCTTTATATTGATTTATTGGGCCCGCTGGCCGCAGGCAAAGAGCGTTCAGATTTCCCCTTGGGCGGTGAAGAGGCGCGTTGTCGCTATGCGCTGGAGCAGGCGGGTCTTGGCAAGAATGTTGCCTTGGTCTGTTCGGGGGACGCGGGCATTTATGCTATGGGCGCATTGGTATTTGAATTGCTGGACCGCCCAGCCGATCAAATGGGTGTAAGCGATGCGGCGCGCCGTGTGGATGTGGTGTGCTCGCCCGGGGTCTCTGCCCTGCAAGGCGCAGCAGCGCGGGCTGGGGCACCTTTGGGCCATGATTTTTGTACGATATCTTTGTCGGATTTGCTGACACCACGCGCGGATATTCTGCGGCGCTTACAAGCGGCGGCAGAAGGGGATTTTGTCATCGCCTTCTATAATCCCGTCTCCAAGACCCGGCGCACGCTTTTGTCAGAGGCGCGTGATATATTGTTGCAACACCGCCCGGCAGATACGCCCGTGATGCTGGCCAGCTCATTGGGGCGGCCTGAGGAGCATATTCGCTATCGCCGGCTGGAGGATTTGCAGGTGGATGAGGTGGATATGCTGACAGTGGTCCTGATTGGCTCGTCAAATTCGCGATTGGCGCAGCTTGGCGAAGGACCTCGCATGTTTACCCCGCGCGGCTATGCGCGCAAGATTGATGGGGATTTGGCTCCCATGAAAGAAGGAAACGGCACATGACAGTCTTTTTCATCGGAGCGGGACCGGGCGATCCTGAACTTTTGACTCTGAAGGCCGCGCGGATCATCGGTGCGTGCCCTGTTTGCCTATATGCCGGGTCTTTGGTGCCTGAGGAGGTTGTGGCCTGTGCGCCCAAGGATGCGCGGGTTTTGGACACGGCCCCCATGACATTAGATGAGACTCATGCGGAAATTCTGGCCGCCCATGCCAGCGGGCAGGATGTGGCGCGGGTGCATTCTGGTGATCCGTCGCTGTATGGCGCGATTGCGGAGCAAATTCGGCGGCTGCGCGCCGATGGGATTGACTATGAAATTATCCCCGGCGTTCCCGCCTATACCGCCGTTGCGGCCGCCTTAGGGCAAGAGCTGACGATTCCCGAGATTGCCCAGTCGATTGTCTTGACGCGTATGTCGATGAAGTCCACCTCAATGCCCGCAGGGGAGACGCTTGAAAATTTTGCCATCTCCGGTGCCACGCTCGCCATTCACCTTGCGATTCGCAATATGCGCGAGATTGAACGGGTTTTGACGCCGCATTACGGAGCAGATTGCCCGGTTGTGGTGGCTTATCGGGCCAGCTGGCCCGATCAGATCATCATCCGCGGCACAATCAGCGATATACGCAAGAAAGTGCGAGATGCGAAAATCACCCGCACGGCTTTGATTTTGGTGGGTCCAGCGCTGAAAGAGCAGCAAGATTTTGTGGATTCCGCGCTTTATCATCCAGATATGGAACATGTGCTGCGCAATCGCAAAACACCGGCGGCCTAAGGGTCTTCTGAAAACGCTTCACATTTTAGAGACCACCTTGACCGGCATGGTTTTCCCGCGCAGGCTATTGGTTAAGGAGACGTTAAAATGACAACATTTTTGCCGAAAGAAGTGGCGGAGGGTTTGGAAGCCGCGCGCAAGCAGGCGCTGCGAAAGAACAGCCGATTGCGGGTGCAGGCGGGCACAGATATTTTTACGGTTCTGAAATATTGGGACAGCGGATTTTCGGTGGATTTGCAAGATGCACCACAGCTGCGCGGCCTTGTGGATCTCTACGACGGCAGCCGTCATCTGTATCAATGTTTGATCGTCGCCTCGGAGGAAGAGGGGGGTGAGATGCGCTATGAGTTCAAGCGCAACACCCGTGCCGTCGATAGCGCGCCACTGGATTTTGAGCGTGATATGAATAAGCCCGTGGCCTTGATTGGCCGCAGCTAGCCTTTCAGACCCCTATTGGAGATCCGAAAACGCCGCCTGCATGGCCGCAACCGCCCGTTCAACATTGGCGCGTTGCGTGCCGATGTTGAAGCGCAAAAAGCTCTCGCCACCTTTGCCAAAAGTAGGCCCGTGGTTGACGGCAATTTTGGCCCGTTTTTGCACCCGATCTATGGCTTCTTCCAAAGGCATGCCCGTGCCAGAGACATCCACCCAAGCCAAATAGGTGGCCTCAAGAGGCATCGAAGTTAAACCGGGAATGGCATTGATCCCGGCGTCGAAGATCTTGCGGTTTTCATCAATATAGGCCAGCAGATCGTCCACCCATTGCGCCCCTTCTGGAGAATAGGCAGCCGTAATCATATGCAGCCCAAAGGCGTTGGGAGACAGTCCGAGAGCCTGCATGCGTTTGGCAAAACGGGCGCGCAAACTTGGGTCTTCAATGATCACATTGCCCGAATGGCCCCCCGCGATATTGAAGGTCTTGCTGGCTGCGGTCATCATAATCAAACGATCTGAAATCCCGTCAATCAGTGCCATTGGCGTGTGTTTCAGCCCGAACGTCAGATCATGGTGAATTTCATCACTGACCAAAATCAAATCATGTTTGACGCAAAAATTTGCCACTTGTTGAAGCTCCGCCGGGCTCCAGACCCGCCCGCCAGGGTTATGCGGTGAACAGAGGATCACCATTTTCGCGTGGGCGGGCAGCGCCGCGTCATAGCTGTCGAAATCCATCTCATAGCGGCCATTGTTTTGCACCAGCGGCATTTCGATCACTTCGCGATCATTGGCACGGATCACTTTGGCGAAGGCGTGATAGACCGGGGTGAACAGAACCACGCCGTCACCTGGTGTTGTGAATGTATCCACACATAGCGCGGTGCCATTAACCAAGCCATGGGTGGTGAAAATACCGCCGCGGGGCACCTCCCAGCCGTGACGGTGTTTCATCCACCAGACGATTGAATCGAGATATGCGCTGTCATCGCCAAAATAGCCAAAAATCCCATGCTCAGTAAGTTTGGCCAGGCTGTCAGCCACCACTTGGGGCGGACGAAAATCCATATCGGCCACCCACATCGCCAAACCATGCTCCGGTGAAACCCCGTAAAGCGGCTCCATCATATCCCATTTGGACGAATGTGTGTTGCGGCGGTCAATCTGAATGTCAAATGTCATGGAAAATCCTAATATCTTTTGCGCAAGATTACTGTGAAAAGGCTAAAGATCAAGCGCTGAGCGGGGCTAGACGGGTAAATCGCAGTAAGAAACTTCGATGCGGCAATTGCACTGCGGGTCGGCATTGAATATCACAGCGCTATGACAATACGACCCATCATAATCCATCCCGATACGCGCTTGAAAAAGATGGCGGCGCCTGTTGCTGAGGTGACCCCCGCGATTGAGCGTTTGGCCGAGGATATGCTTGAAACCATGTATGATGCGCCGGGCATCGGATTGGCTGCGCCGCAAATCGGAGTGTTGAGCCGTCTGTTCGTTATGGACTGCGTCAAAGAGGAGGGGGCAGCAGCAGAGCCGATGGTTCTGTTAAATCCGGTTATAACCGGGGTCTCTGAGGAGTTGAGCACCTATGAAGAGGGCTGCCTGTCCATTCCAGAGCAATATGGCGAGGTGGAACGGCCTGCACAAATTGACATGCAATGGCTGGGCCTTGACGGGAAAACGCATGAGCAAAGATTCGAGGGGCTTTGGGCGACCTGTGCGCAGCATGAGCTGGATCATCTGAATGGCAAGTTATTCATTGATTACCTCAAGCCGATGCGCCGACAACTCATCACGCGTAAGATGCAGAAATTTAAACGTGAGCAGGCTCGGTCATGAGCCGAAGCGTTGTGCCTTGGACGCACCCTTGTTTGCGGCGAGCGGCCAGTCCGATTGAGAAAATCACCCCGGAAATCGAAGACATTTGGCGCGATATGATCGCGGTTATGGAAGCCATGCCCGGCGTCGGTTTGGCAGCGCCGCAATTGGGCATTGGTCTGCGGTTGGCGGTGGTGGATGCCTCTTCGGCGCGCGGAGAGGTTCTGCGTATGGCCAATCCTGAAATTTTACATGTCTCTGCCAAAGTTGAGATGGGCGAAGAGGCCAGCCCCAATTTGCCCTATGTCTCGGCACAGATTGAACGTCCGCGCGGGGTGACGGTGCGCTATATGGACGAAGCCGGTGCTTGGCAGGAAAAAGATCTGGTTGGCCTCTGGGCCCGCTCGACGCTCCATCAGGTCGACCACCTCAACGGGCGAATGTATTTTGACCATCTTTCCAAGCTCAAACGTGATATGCTGATCAAAAAGGCGCGGAAGCTATGCGCGTAGTCTTTATGGGCACGCCTGATTTTTCGGTTGCAGCTTTGCGGGCCGTGGCACAGGCAGGGCATGAGATTGTCGCGGTCTACAGCCAACCGCCGCGCAAATCTGGCCGGGGGCAAAAACAACGCCCGTCGCCCGTACATGCCTATGCTGAGAGCCAAGGCTGGACCGTCCTTACGCCCAAAAACTTCCGCGATCCGGCTGAGCTGAGCAAATTTTTGGCCCTTGAGGCTGATATCGCCGTGGTTGTGGCTTATGGGCTGATTTTGCCACAAGCGCTTTTGGATGCGCCGCGCTTGGGATGTTTGAATATTCATGCCAGCCTTCTGCCGCGCTGGCGCGGTGCTGCGCCTATTCATCGGGCAATTATGGCCGGCGATGCGCAGACGGGGGTATGTATCATGCAGATGGATGCGGGGCTGGACACCGGGCCGGTGCGTCTGTGCCGCGCGCTGGATATTGCGGCGCAAGAGACTACGGCCGAGTTGCACGATCGCCTGGCAGCGCTGGGCGCAGCAGCGATTGTGGATGTTTTGGCCGATTTGCCTGGGCACCCGCCCAAAGCGCAACCCGATGTTGGCATTTGCTATGCGCAGAAAATTGACAAGTCTGAGGCGCGCATAGACTGGACCCATCCGGCGCTTGAGGTTGACCGGCAAATTCGCGCGCTCTCTCCCTTTCCTGGTGCCTGGTGTGAACTGGCGGGACAGCGGATGAAACTTCTGGCCTCCCAAGTGGGTCAAGGCTCTGGAGCGCCGGGGCAGGTGCTTGGCGGGTTTGAAGTGGCCTGTGGTCAGCAGTCAGTGACCATTATACGGGTGCAGCTGGCGGGCAAAACCGCGCAAACCGCTGCCGAGTTTCTACAAGGGCACGCGCTGCCCGATCAGTTCGATTAAGCCCACCGGATCAGCCCAATGATGGCGGAGCCGGCATAGAAGGCCTGAAGCAGCAAAAAGGTCCAGCGCCGGTCAATCACGGCCCAAGCCGCAAAGAGGCTGGCGGAGACAAACAGCAGCGAAAACCCGAGGATCTCATTGCCGGTATTCGAGGCGATGAGTAAGGCGTAGACCATCGCCAGAACGGATCCAGAAACTTCAAAAATGGAGGTGATTTTTCGTTTTCTATCCATGCGGCGCGTTCTTCTTTGTCGGGTTAGGTTTTGAAAGGTGCCATGCCGGCACGGGCCAATGCATCGGCCAATTCGTTTTCTGGATGCCCTGCATGGCCCTTGACCCATTGCCAAGTGACTTGATGTTGGGCTTGGGCTGCATCCAGTCTTTTCCAGAGGTCTTCATTTTTGACAGGCTTTTTCGCGGCAGTTTTCCAGCCGTTTTTTTTCCAGCCGAAAATCCATTTGGTCACGCCATCCTTGACGTAAACACTGTCGGTGACGATTGTGATTGCCGAACGCCGTGACAGTGTTTCAAGGGCGGAGATCGCTGCCATGAGTTCCATACGGTTATTGGTGGTTTCGGTTGCCCCACCTTTGAGTTGGCGTTGTTTGGTCACCTTATCGCCCGTTTTGGCCTGCATCACCACACCCCAGCCGCCCGGGCCGGGATTGCCACTGCAGGCGCCATCGGTATAGGCGATGAGGTCAAGCATGGGCGGCCATCATGATGAACGGTTCCACATCTCCAGCGAGCCCTTTTTCCTGCCCGTTGCGCTGGAAGGTGAGGGTGAAGCCGGCTTGCGTCAAAATATCTTCCAATTCTTCGGCGGTGTAATAGGTGTAAAAGCGCCCGAGGGTATCGCGCTTCTCGCCGGTGCCAAGTTTCATGGCCAGGTGAAAACTCCCTCCGGGGAATAGCGAAGCATGGCAGGCTTGAATATGGCGTTTGAAATCAGCGCGTGTGGCATGCAGCAGCGAAAAATTGGCGTAAATGCCATGATATGTGGCCTGTGACGGCAAGTCATCAAATGTGGCCTGCCGCGCTGTCACGCCTGGGTGTTTGCTGGCCGCAGCCACCATCTCTGCGCTGCCATCAATGGCCTCGACATCGCAGCCGTGCCGCGCCATTTCCGCAGCTGCAAGACCTGGTCCACAGCCTAAATCCAAAACCCGCTCACCCGCTGGGATAGCTTTGATGAAGGCCAATAGTGATTTACTGGGCGGTGCTTGGGTCAAGCGCAGGTAATCGTCAATTTTGCCGTCATAGACGTCGAGCGTTTGCGTATCAGCCATGGGAGGGGGCTCCGACCTCCCGCAGGATGCGCGGCACTTTGAAACTGACGTTTTCTTTTGCGGTTTCAACGGTTTCGATTGTGACCGAATAATGGCCTGAAAAGGCGTCTATGACCTCTTGGATCAAGACATCTGGCGCAGAGGCGCCAGCAGTGATGCCGATGGTCTTGATCCCATCTAAAGCGCGCCAGTCGATATCTGTGGCGCGCTGCACCAATTGCGCATAGCTGCATCCGGCGCGCGAGGCCACTTCGACAAGACGCTTGGAATTGGAAGAATTGGGAGCCCCGACCACCAATAGCGCCTCACAGAGGGGGGCAATGGCTTTGACCGCCTCTTGGCGATTTGTCGTGGCGTAGCAGATATCTTCTTTATGCGGTCCGGTGATATTTGGAAACCGGCGTTGTAGGGCGGCGACAACCCCGGCTGTATCATCTACCGATAGGGTGGTTTGCGTGATATAGGCCAGCCGATCTGGGTCACGCACGGCGATGCTTTCAACATCCGCTTCGCTTTCCACCAACAGCACTTCGCCATGGGGCAATTGCCCCATTGTGCCGATTGTTTCGGGATGGCCTGCGTGGCCAATCATGATCATTTGAAGGCCGTTCTCACTGTGGCGCTCTGCTTCAATGTGGACTTTGCTCACCAATGGGCAGGTGGCATCGACATAGATCATATTGCGAGCCTGCGCGGCGCTTGGAACAGATTTTGGCACCCCATGTGCCGAAAAAATTACGGGGCGATCATCCGGGCATTCGTCCAGCTCTTGCACGAATATGGCACCCTGCGCGCGCAGACTGTCGACGACAAATTTATTGTGCACAATCTCGTGGCGCACAAAGACCGGCGCGCCCCATTTTTTCAGAGCCATTTCGACGATTTTTATGGCACGATCGACCCCCGCACAAAAACCTCTTGGCGCGGCAAGATAAAGTTTGAGCTCAGGTTTTGTCATGGCCACGATCCTTTGCTCGGCACGTTAAATGTGCCAAGCAAGATCGTCCAGAGCTTGGGACGAATTATTCGGCTCCCGCCGGGGCCACAAAGTCATCTGTTTCGCGCGCAGGGCGACCGATCACGTCACGCAACGCATCCAATTCGATGAAATTGTCGCATTGGCGCCGCAATTCATCGGCAATCATCGGAGGCTGGCTGCGAATGGTGGAGACCACAGATACGCGCACGCCCTGGCGTTGCACACTTTCGACCATAGGCCGGAAGTCACCATCGCCGGAGAAAAGCACGATATGGTCGACATGTGGCGCCAGTTCCATGGCGTTTACAGTCAACTCAATGTCCATATTGCCCTTGATTTTCCGACGGCCTTGGCTGTCGGTAAATTCTTTTGCAGCCTTCGTGACCATGGTGAAGCCGTTGTAATTCAGCCAATCAACCAAAGGTCGAATAGGTGAATATTCATCGTTCTCCAAAAGCGCGGTATAATAAAATGCCCGCAGCATTTTTCCCCGGCTTGTGAATTCTTGGCGAAGCAGTTTGTAGTCGATGTCGAAGCCCAGGGACTTCGCGGCCGCATATAGATTTGCGCCATCAATAAAAAGCGCTAAGCGCTCGTCGCGGTAAAACATATCAAATATATCCTTTTTAAGTACCGGGAGCTACGAGAGGAGTAAGTTGCAGCTCGGGCTCCGTTAAAATAGTGATTAAAATAGGTTATGTAAATGTCACCCATGCAAAATAAAATAAAAAGCCAGCAAAAAACCGCATTGGTCGCCATGGGCGGCAATTTGGAGTCTGAAATGGGCCCGCCGCATGTGACTTTGGGCTATGCGTTGGCGTCACTTCGTTTAATAACCAATAGCCTCCTGCGAAAAAGTAAATATTTCGTTACTCCCTGTTTTCCTGCTGGATATGGCCCCGATTACGTCAATGCGGTCGTTGCCTTGCAATTTCAGGGCGAATCACACGAGCTATTGGCCGTTTTGCACAGCATCGAGGCCAATTTCGGGCGCCGCAGATCCCAGCGATGGGGCGGCCGGGTGTTGGATCTGGATTTACTCGCCTTTGGAGACGAAATCGCACCCACGGTTGAGATCTATGCGGCCTGGCGCGACAAGCCCCTGTCTGAGCAGATGTCCCAAACCCCGCAAGAGTTGATCTTGCCACACCCGCGGATGCAGGACAGAGCCTTTGTTTTAGGGCCGCTGATGGATATCGCGCCCGATTGGTGCCACCCGGTATCGGGTCTCACGGTGCGCCAGATGTATGACCGATTGCCAGCCGAAGACCGCGCGGCCCTTAAGGCATTGCCCTAGGCGCGGGGCGCTGGTGAGACTGCGCGATTCACCCTTGCGTTTTTTGGCATTCGCTCCTACATAGCGAACTTCATCACAGATGCAGGAGATCAGGCATGGCGCGTGTCACAGTTGAAGATTGTGTAGACAAGGTTCCAAATCGTTTTGATCTGGTCATGTTGGCGGCCCATCGGGCGCGCGAAATTGCCAGCGGTTCTCCGGTGACTGTAGAGCGTGACAACGACAAAAACCCTGTCGTTTCCCTGCGTGAAATTGCCGATGAAACGCAAATGGTTGATGATTTGCTTGAGCGGTTGATTGAAAGCAATCAAACTCAAATCGAAGTTGACGAGCCGGAAGAGGATTCCATGGCTTTGTTGATGGGCGGTGAGCCGGACAAGCCTGCTGAAGACGATTTGAATGATGAAAAATTGTTGCGTGCTTTGATGGAAGCTCAAGGCCAACCGTAAGGAAATGCAGGCATGATCACAGCCGACGACCTGATCGGTCTGATCCGCGCCTATAATCCGTCAACCAACGCCGAGCAGATTGCGCAAGCCTATCGCTTCTGTCAGGATATGCATGAGGGACAGTTTCGCCGGTCTGGCGAGCCCTATTATACCCATCCTGCAGCCGTTGCCCGTATTTTGGCCGATCAGCATCTTGACGATGCGTCGATCATCACTGCGCTATTGCATGACACGATTGAGGATACCAAGGCGAGCTTTGCGGACCTAGAGCACTTGTTCGGCCGTGAGGTGGCTGAACTGGTCGATGGGGTGACCAAGCTCACCAATCTGCAACTCTCCTCCAGAGTGAACAAGCAGGCAGAAAATTTCCGCAAGCTCATCATGGCCACATCGAAAGATATTCGAGTGACTTTGGTTAAATTGGCGGATCGGCTGCATAACATGCGCACCATCCGTTCGATGACGCCGGAAAAACAGCAACAAAAAGCTCTAGAAACGATGGATATTTATGCGCCATTGGCTGGGCGCATGGGGATGCATTGGCTGCGTGAAGAGCTGGAAGATCTGGCGTTTCAAGTGCTCAATCCTGACGGGCGCAAGTCCATTATTCGCCGTTTTATCAAGTTGCAAAACGAAACTGGCGACGTGGTACAACAGATTAAAGGCGATTTGCTCGAGGAACTGGACCGTGCGGGAATTGAGGGTGCGGAAATTCAGGGTCGGGCCAAAAAACCCTATTCAATTTGGCGCAAGATGCAAAATAAAGAGCTGTCTTTCTCACGCTTGTCAGATATTTACGGCTTTCGGGTCATTGTGGATGATGAATCCGATTGCTACCGGGTTTTGGGGCTGATCCATCAGCGATGGCGGGCGGTCCCGGGGCGGTTTAAAGATTATATCAGCCAGCCCAAAACCAATGGCTACCGCAGCATTCACACCACTGTTTCGGGGCGCAATGCCCGCCGTGTGGAGGTGCAAATCCGTACCAAATCGATGCATCAAGTGGCAGAAAAAGGCGCGGCGGCGACTTGGTCTTACAGAGACGGGGCGCGGGTGGATAATCCTTTTGCTTTGGATCCTTCGACTTGGATTTCATCGCTGACGGAGCGGTTCAGCTCCGAAGGTGACGATGGGGAATTCCTCGAAGCGTTCAAATTGGAAATGTACACCGACCAAGTGTTTTGCTTTTCACCCAAAGGCGATGTCATCAAACTGCCGCGTGGCGCTACGCCCATTGATTTTGCCTATGCCATCCATACACGCATCGGTGCGGCCTGTGTCTCGGCAAAGGTTGATGGTATTCGCGTGCCGCTCTGGACGCGCTTGCGCAATGGGCAATCTGTGCAGATCATCACCGCTGAGGGGCAAACCCCGCCGGCCAGCTGGATTGATATTGTCGCCACCGGCCGGGCGAAAACAGCCATCCGCCGCAGCCTGCGCGAATTTGACCGCGAGAAATTTATCAAATTGGGGCAAGAATTTGCCCGGGTCGCCTTTGAGAATGTCAATAAGAAGGCCTCCGACCGCGCTTTGAAAACCGCAGCGAAACACTATGGCTTGCCAAGTGCAGATGAGCTTTTGGCCCGACTAGGCAGCTCCGAAATCGCCGCGCGCGATGTGGTGGCGGAGCTCTACCCAAATCTAAAGGTGCGCGACGCTGATGAGGTCGGGCCGGCGGTTGCTTTGATCGGGTTGGAGCCGGGACAGAAGTTTACCCATGGCGCCTGTTGCAACCCCCTGCCTGGAGAGCGCATCGTTGGGATCATTTTCAAAGGTCACGGGGTCGTGGTTCACACCATAGATTGCCCAAACCTATTGCATTACGAGACCCAAATGGACCGCTGGTTAGATCTGCATTGGCGGGACGGGCAGCATGCCGCGACCAACCCGGCGCAGATCATCACCACCATTTTGAATGGTGCAGGCGTCATGGGGCGGATTTGCACATTGATCGGCGATCAGAATGCCAATATCTCTGACATTCACTTTTTGGACCGCAAGCCGGATTATTTCAAACTGCTCGTCGAATTGGAACTCAGGGATGTGTCACAATTGCACATGGTGCTCACGGCTCTGGAGGCCGAAAGTGACGTGGCAGAAGTCAGCCGTCACCGCAATCCGGACCTCGGGCGGGACATCGACGCTATGAACGGTGAGTGGGGCGAAATTGGTGTTTAAGCGTCGTGAAAAGCGTGGGCTGCCTCGGGCGCTTTGGGAATGGGTCTACCCAAGGGGGGGCTGGGCCCGTGCCTATTCTTATATCAAACACCGTTTGCGCCGCCTGCCCGGAACGCCGGAGGAGATCGCGCGTGGCGTGGCGATCGGCGTGTTTACCTCTTTCACTCCGTTTTACGGCTTGCATTTTCTTCTGGCCTGGGTGCTCGCGCTTGTATTGCGGGCCAATGTCCTCGCCTCGCTATTGGGCACATTTTTCGGCAACCCGCTGACCTATATCCCCATTGGCGCAACGGCGCTTGGTTTTGGTCATGCGTTTTTGGGCAAGCGGCCAGAGAGCGATCTGCACTTGGGTTTGGGAGAAATGTTTGCGCGCGCGGTGTCGGAATTGGGTGCAAATATCGTTGCTTTCTTCACGCAAACCGGCGGAGATTGGACGTATTTGGTCGAATTTTGGCACACGGTGTTTTTCCCCTGGATGATCGGCGGGGTAGTGCCGGGACTCATCTCAGGGCTGGTGATTTATGCTGTTACTGTTCCCGCTATTCGCGTGTATAAAAGCCGTCGAAAAGGTCAATTAGCGGCCAAATTTGCAGAGTTGCGCCGCAAGACCCTCCTCAAACGAGAAGATGACTCGGGTGTGTAAGGTGAAAACAGAAAGATACGATTATGTCCATTGAGCAACGCCTCGGCGTCAATATCGATCACGTGGCCACTTTGCGCAACGCAAGGGGCGGCACTTATCCCGATCCTCTGCGCGCAGCCTTGATGGCTGAGGTGGCCGGGGCTGATGGTATTACCGCGCATCTGCGTGAGGATCGTCGGCATATTCGCGATGCAGACATTGACGCTTTGATCGGCGGATTGCGCATCCCTTTGAATTTCGAAATGGCCGCAACAGCAGAAATGCAGGCCATAGCCCTGCGCCACAAGCCGCATGCGGTTTGTCTCGTGCCTGAAAAACGTGCGGAGCGGACCACCGAGGGCGGTCTGGATGTGGTGGCAGATCAGGACCGTCTGCGTGATTTCATAGCGCCTCTGGTTGAAGCGGGATGCCGCGTATCGCTGTTCGTAGCCGCAGAAGAGCAACAATTACAAGCCAGTGCGGAGGTGGGAGCTGCGGTGGTTGAGCTGCATACGGGCGCTTATTGCGATCTGCATGCCGCGGGCAATCACCCGGGCGCAGATGAGGAATTGGCGCGGATCACCCGCAGTGCACGGTTTGCAGCCGAGCTGGGGCTGGAGGTGCATGCCGGTCATGGTTTGAGCTACGAAACAGTGTCTCCCATAGCTGCTTTGCCCGAGGTGGCCGAGCTGAATATTGGACATTTTTTGATCGGGGAATCTGTCTTTTTAGGTCTGGGCCCGGCCATTTCTGAAATGCGCCGCTTGATGCAAAACGCACGGCGATGATTTTAGGTATCGGCACAGATCTGGCGAATATTGACCGGATCCAAGGCACATTGGACCGCTTTGGGGATCGGTTTAAAAACCGGGTTTTTACACAGGTTGAGCAACGCAAGGCGGAGGCGCGCAAAGATGTGGCCGGCACATATGCCAAACGCTGGGCGGCGAAAGAGGCCTGCTCTAAGGCGCTTGGCACGGGGTTGGCGATGGGTATCAGTTGGAAAGATATGGCCGTGACCAATATGCGCAGCGGTCAACCGGTGATGGCAGTCACAGGCTGGGCTGCGGAGCGTTTGGCGCAGATGACGCCCGCAGGTCATACGGCGGTGATCCATTGTACTTTGACCGATGATCACCCATGGGCACAGGCCTTTGTGGTGATTGAAGCGCGGCCGAATGCAGGCAGGACAACTTGACTCTCGATCGTAAGCGCCGCACATAGCCCTAAATCAAATTCTGAGGATGTTATGGACGACATTGAAGAAAAAAGCTTTGCTGCGAGTGCGATAGAGACGGTCAAGACTGTGGTCTATGCCCTGCTGATTGCTGGGGTGTTTCGCACTTTGTTTTTTCAGCCCTTTTGGATCCCCTCGGGCTCCATGAAAGATAGCCTTTTGATTGGGGATTTTTTATTCGTCAACAAAATGGCCTATGGGTATTCTTATGCCTCCTGTCCAAAAATTCAGATTGCCCGCCTTGGCTTGAACATTGATGCGGATGATTTTTGTGGGTTCATCAAAGATCGTGATGCGCGGATTTTGGGTGGCGCGCCCGAGCGCGGCGATGTGGTGGTGTTTCGCCATCCGGCGACGGGCGCAGATTATATCAAGCGCCTGATCGGTCTTCCGGGTGACAAGATCCAAATGAAGGGCGGGGTGTTGCAGATCAACGGCACGCCGGTTGCGCAAAGACAGGTTGAGGATTTCGTAGAAACCTATGAGCCACAGGGCTCGCAGCGCAACCGCCCCGTTTGTTCCAATGGGGCCGTTGGGCTGGGCGCGGATTGCATCAAGAGCAAATACATTGAGACCCTGCCCAATGGTGTTGAACATGGGGTATTGGATACGTTTGACCAAGATAGCATGCGCCTGGGTGGGCGGATGAATTTGGACACCACGAAAATCTATACTGTACCGGAGGGGCATTTCTTTTTCATGGGAGACAACCGCGACAATTCCTCTGACAGCCGGGTGCCGCAGACCATTGGCGGGGTCGGTTTCGTGCCGCTCAAAGACATTGTTGGGCGCGCAGATCGTATCTTGTTTTCCTCTGCCGGTGCCTCAATTTTGGCCTTCTGGACGTGGCGCAGTGACCGATATTTCAAGGCGATTGATTAGATGATCGGTATCTTACAGGTCTCGCGATGATCAAGCTTTCTTCCGAGTTACGCCAGTTTTCAGCCGATATCGGCTATGAATTTCAAAATCCGGGGCTCTTGATCACGGCTTTGACCCATTCGAGCATGTCGTCTGTAAACCGTTCGGACAATGAACGGCTCGAGTTTTTGGGCGACCGGGTGCTGGGGCTCGTGATGGCGCAGGCTTTATTGGATCTCGATGCGAAGGCAACCGAGGGGCAATTGGCACCGCGCTTCAATGCTTTGGTGCGCAAGGAAACATGTGCGGATGTGGCACGCTCAATTGGTGTTGGGAATCTGCTGAAATTAGGCCGCTCTGAGATGGTCAGCGGTGGGCGACGCAAAGAAGCTTTGCTGGGCGATGCGATGGAAGCGCTGATTGCGGCGGTGTATCGTGATGGCGGTTTTGCCGAAGCGCAGGCGTTGATCCTGCGCTTGTGGAATACGCGGATCACCTCCGTTAAGGCCGATGCGCGCGATCCGAAGACCGCTTTGCAAGAATGGGTGCAGGCGCGCAAAGGTCCGCCACCCAATTATGTCGAACTGTCCCGCTCCGGTCCCGATCACGCACCACAGTTTGAGATTGAAGTGAGATTACATTCTGGCCAAGCGGCGCAGGCCAAAGCCGGATCGAAACGCCAGGCCGAACAGGCTGCGGCAAAATTATTGTTGGAAAGGTTAGGGGCATGAGCACACGCGCCGGATTTGTGGCCCTGATCGGGGAACCTAATGCAGGGAAATCAACTCTGCTGAACCGTATGGTGGGGGCAAAGGTATCGATTGTCACCCATAAGGTGCAGACGACTCGCGCTCGCATTCGCGGTGTCGCACTCGAGGGAGAGGCACAAATTGTGTTCGTCGACACTCCTGGCATTTTCCGTCCCAAACGTCGTTTGGATCGTGCGATGGTCAAATCTGCCTGGGGCGGAGCTGCTGATGCTGATCTGACGGTGTTTTTGATTGAAGCGCATCGCGGTATCACGGCGGGCGTGGACGCGATTATGGAAGCCCTCAAGGATCTTCCCAAAGGCAAATCCATTGCCTTGGCGATTAACAAAATTGACAAGGTGCAAGCTTCTGAGCTTTTGGCCCTGACCAAGGCGATGAATGAGGCGTTTGATTTTGTCGAGACCTTCTTGATTTCTGCGGAAAAGGGGCACGGCTGTGCCGCGCTGAAAACTTGGATCGCAAGCCAGCTGCCGGCCAGCCCTTGGCTTTATCCTGAAGACCAAATTGCCGATCTGCCGCTGCGTATGCTGGCCGCAGAAACCACACGGGAAAAATTGACCCTGCGTTTGCACCAAGAATTGCCCTATCAGCTGACGGTTGAGACGGAGGCTTGGGAGGAGCGCAAGGACGGGTCGTGCAAAATTGATCAGCTCATCTATGTCATGCGTGATGGCCATAAGGGCATTGTACTTGGTAAGGGTGGAGAGACGATCAAAGCCGTTTCCACCCAAGCGCGGACGGAACTGGAAGAATTTTTGGGCCGCAAGGTGCATTTGTTTTTACAGGTAAAAGTGCGCCCGAATTGGTTGGAAGATAAAGAGCGTTACGAGGAAATGGGCCTCGATTTTCGCGATGGAAACGAATGATCCGCCTGACCAGCGATATTTGGGTCTCTGCCTATCTCACGCGCTTGCGCCTTGCTGATATTCCGGCCTTCCTTGTCCAGCGCGGAGACGCCACGGCGGGGGCGGTTTTGGTCAAGCTCAACCTTTTGGACGGGCAGGGCAGCGTTTTTCAGCGCTCTTTTGACTTGCAAAGCGGGGCGCGCAATTGGGTGGAGCTGATTTCGGGAAATGAGTCTGATTTGGACCGCGCGATTGCCCGCCAGCGTGGTTTTGATCCTGATCTTTGGGTGATTGAAGTGGAAGATCGGCTTGGGCGCCATTTGCTCGATGAACCGGGTTTGAGCGAATAGCTATGGGCGGTGGCAAATGGCTTAACATTCGTCAGGCCTCTGGATAGACTGAGCCAATTCGGGCGCAATTGGTGTCTCCCGAATGTGAGTTAGGGTCAATATTTTGATTGAATGGCGGGATGAGGGGGTTTTATTGGCCGTGCGCAAGCATGGTGAAGCGGCTGTGATTGTTGAGGTTTTTACAGAACATCATGGAAAGCATGCCGGTGTTGTGCGTGGCGGCGCTGGGCGCAAGCAAGCTCCGATGTTGCAGCCCGGCGGTCAATTTGAGGTGGTCTGGAAGGCCAGGCTTGAAGAGCATATGGGAGCGTTTACGGTCGAACCTCTGCGCAGCCGAGCCGCGCAGGTTATGGCAGATCCCTTGGCCTTGGCCGGTTTGACCTCTGTGGTTGGGCTTTTGAGCTTTGCGTTGCCAGAGCGTGAGGTTCATGGGGCACTCTATAGCGCCTCGATCAATCTTTTAGATCTGATTTGCATCACAGAGGCTTGGCCCTTGGCCTATTTACATTGGGAAATGCAGCTGTTGGAGGATTTGGGCTTTGGGTTGGATCTCAGCTGTTGCGCTGTGTCCGGCACGACTGACGATCTGGCCTATGTCTCCCCAAAATCTGGTCGAGCCGTCGCGTCCCATCATGCCGGGCGCTGGAAGACCCAGCTCTTGCCACTTGCGCCCTGTATGATCGGTCAAAGCGTTGCGGACAATGGCGAGATTGCCTCGGGGCTGCGCACCACTGGGCATTTTTTGGAAAAATGGTTGGCGCCATCCTTGGGAGATCGGGCCTTGCCTCTCGCGCGAAAGCGGCTGGTTGAGCGCTTGTTTCGTGCGGCCCGCTTAGATCAGAGTCCAAGCGGCGAGGCCAACCACGAGTAGCATCGACAGAGCCATAGATATATTGATCGCCCGTTGTGCTTTGGGCGAGAGGTTAAGCCGTTTGAGAGAGACGCCAAAAAGAACCCAAATCACATGGATCGGCACCCAAATCAGATTTAAAATGACAAATTTTATAGCCACTTCGCTCCAATAGGCGTTCTCATAGAGTGGAAATCCGGTGATTAAAGCGGTGAGCACCGCATATGCTTTTGGGTTGATGGGTTGCAAAAGCAAACCAGCCATGAGCCCCGGCGGGTTTTCGGATTTAATAAAGGCCACTTGCGCACCGGCAAAAGCGATCCGGCTTGCCAAATACAGCAGGTATAGAAACGATAGCGCCATCAATGTGAGCCGCAACCAGGGGATGTCGAGCACAAAGGCTGAAAGGCCGGCGGCGACGGCCGCATAAACCAAGGCCTGCCCGATACAGAGCCCGGCGACATAGCGCAGCCCAGCCGCGGCTCCAAACCCAGCACTGACGCCGGCGGCGGAGAGAACCCCCGGGCCGGGGGTGGCAAGCATGAGGACTATGGCAAAGGCAAATGTAATCATGCGCCGATCCTAGGGCCAAAGGTCGAAGGTGACCAGCGCCATAGGTCGCATGATATTGGAATTTGCGATTGTACCGGTAACGCAATGCGCTACACTTATTCTTCAAATAGGGAGAGCGTGATGAATAAGACTGTTGTGATCGAAGAATTTGGGGGTTCGGATCAACTGAAAATTGTGGACATGCCGACCGGAGAACCTGGCGATGGGCAGGTTCGCATTGCCCATAAAGCCTGTGGGCTCAACTATATAGATGTATATCAACGCACAGGGCTATATCCTTTGCCGCTTCCGCAGGCGCTTGGTATGGAAGCGGCCGGCGTGATTGAAGCCATCGGGGCAGGGGTCAGCCATGTGAAGGTTGGAGACCGGGTGGCCTATGCCTCTATGCCGCCGGGCTCATATTGTGAGCGCCGGGTGATGCCGGCGGCGCAGGTTTGTCCTTTGCCCGATGAGATCAGCTTTGAGCAAGGCGCGGCGATGATGCTTCAGGGCATGACGGTGCAATATCTCTTTCACCGCACCACGCCGCTCCGTGCAGGCGATACGGTTTTGTTTCATGCGGCAGCGGGCGGGGTCGGTTTGATTGCCTGCCAATGGGCGAAGTCAGAGGGCATAACTCTCATTGGCACGGCTGGCAGCGATGAGAAATGCCAAATGGCTTTGGACTACGGGGCCACGCATTGCATCAACTATATGTCAGAAAATTTCGAAGAGAAGGTCGCGGAATTGACCGGGGGTGCAGGGGTCGATGTGGTGATGGATTCCGTGGGCCAGAGTACCTTTGAAGGGTCCCTCAACTGTCTTAAACCGCTGGGCATGATGATCACCTTCGGCAATGCCTCGGGTCCGGTCCCACCGTTCAACTTGGCTCAATTGGGGGCGAAAGGTTCATTGAAAATTACCCGCCCGACGCTGTTTACTCATATTGGCAAGCATGAAGATTGCCAGGAAATGGCCCGGCACCTCTTTTCCAAGGTCATATCGGGGGATGTGAAAATCGTCATCGGTCAAGAATTTGCTTTGGATGATGTGATAGAGGCCCATGACGCATTGGAAGCGCGTCTTACAACGGGCTCGACCATTCTAACGGTTTAGGCTTCGCCCCTTGTCCCTGCTTGTCGTTTCCCGGGTGGAAGGGGCAGGGGCAGGGCTTTTGCCTAATAAGACCGCGGCAGATCCAAAACATGCTCTGCAAGATAGGATAGTATAAGATTGGTCGAGATTGGTGCGACTTGATAAAGTCTTGTTTCTCTAAATTTGCGCTCAACATCATATTCTTCCGCAAAGCCAAATCCGCCATGGGTTTGCACCGCGACATTGGCCGCTTCATTTGATGCATCCGCCGCGAGCATCTTAGCCATATTGGCTTCAGCGCCGGGATTACCACCGTTTTCGTATAGGGCCAGCGCCTGCTTTACCATCAATTCAGCGGCGCGCATATTGGCATAGGCCTTGGCAATGGGGAATTGGATGCCTTGGTTTTGCCCGATGGGACGATCAAAGACTTGGCGGTCCTTGGCATAGGCCACGGAGTGTTCGATAAACCATTTCGCATCGCCAATACATTCAGAAGCAATCAAGATGCGTTCGGCATTCATGCCCGAGAGGATATAGCGAAAGCCTTTACCCTCTTCGCCAATTAAGTTTTCCGCAGGCACGCGGAGATTGTCAAAAAAGAGTTCTGTGGTGGCATGGTTCATCATGGTGCGGATGGGCCGTAGGGTGAGACCCTTGCCCAGTGCCTCGCGCATATCAACCAGCAAAACAGAGAGGCCGTCGGTCTTCTTCATCCGCCCGTCCAATGGCGTCGTCCGCGCCAAAAGCAGCATGAGGTCGGAATGCTCGGCGCGGCTGGTCCAAATCTTCTGTCCATTGATCACATAATCTGAGCCATCGCGCTTGGCGGTTGTGCGCAAAGCGCCGGTATCGGTGCCTGAGCTGGGCTCTGTTACGCCAAAGGCTTGCAATCGCAGGGTGCCATCGGCGATCTTCGGCAGGTACAGGCGCTTTTGCGCCTCTGAGCCATGCCGCAATAGGGTTCCCATGGTATACATCTGTGCATGGCAAGCACCAGCATTGCCCCCAGATCTGTGAATTTCTTCCAAAATCACCGCTGCGGCTGAGAGCGGCAGGCCTGATCCGCCGAAATTTTCAGGAATTAAAGCCCCCAGCCATCCGGCCTCAGTGAGGGCCTGCACAAAAGCGGCCGGATAGGCCATCTCTCGATCCAATGCACGCCAGTAGCTTCCGGGGAATTGCGCGCAGAGTTTGCCAACGGCGTCGCGGATATCGTCATAGGTTTCACCAGGCTGATTCATGCTACGCCTCCTTTGGGACACACAGCGTAGGTAGGACGTCCTGCGCATCATGACAAGAAACAGATTGATGGGCTTTGCGGTTTGGTGTTTCAGCCGCAGGCGCGTTGGCCGGTCATGGTCGCCGTATCTGTTTTAAAATGGTTGCTGCATTGAACCCAAAATTTTTCCATGATCTGTCGATGACCTTCGAGGAACTCTTGCCGCGCGGTGTGGGTCGCTACGGCTGGCTCAATCGTCAATGTGCAAATTGCGCCGGTGTCTGCGCGCCAGCTGAACGAGACTGACGGCAGGGTTTCATCGAGCACATAGCCGCGCATCTGGGCTTTGCGAATTTCTTGGTGGTATTTGCCCATGAGCAGATAGGTCCGTTCCTCTGGGCTTGCTTGGCTCTTGGCTTTGGCGGTGAATGCTTTGGGTTCGTGTTCTGGCATCACTGACTGGGCAGAAAGAGCCGCATTTGAGAAAATCAGCGAATGTTTGGACTCCCAATCCGTTGGTGGCTTTGTGCTGTCGACATCCGCGAGCTGTGTTTTATTTTGGAACATAGACAGCGTGAGGTCGTAGCGCCCCTCCGCCTTCGCCATGGCTAAAATGGGTTGGACCTCGTCCACTTCAGGGGCCGAAAATTGCGCTGAGGCAAAAAAATTATCAATGGCATATGTGAGAACATAGGCTTTATCCGAGATCCGACGCCGAGCCCAGTTCAGTGCTTCCAATTGGGCGCAAATCCGCTGCAAGGCAGAGCGGGAGAATGAGACATGTGCCTCAAGATCGCGCAGCTTGATTGGCCCATGGATACCAATGAGGCGTATGACTGCGGTCGAACGGGCGAGGGGGCTGTCGGCAATTGCTAGGGGTTTGGTCCTGTGCACTTAAATTCTCGTGATGCTTCTAAAGGAGAGGTGTACGACCCAAATATTCAATATTCCTGCTAGATGGCACCACCGAATAGATTAGTTTAGGAGAAAAAAAGTATATTTAAATATAATAATATACTTTTGTATAGGTCTCGACCCCCGATAGATGCGCCGTTTGGCGGGCATCACGCAGACCTTCCGCCGTATTGCGAGTCAGCTTTCGGAAAAACGTATCAGGTGAAAGTCTTGATCCCCCCATTCGTGATCAATCATCACAAGCCGTTTGGCGAAATGGCCCAAATCATACTCCCAAGTCATGCCAATGCCGCCATGAAGTTGAATTGCCTCTTCGGCAACGGCGCAGCCTATTCGACCAATTGAATATTTCGCGGCAGAAATGGCGCGGTTGCGCTCATCGGTGGGAGCGTGCAAATCATTGGCGGCATTGATCACCGCCGATCGCGCCTGCTCGATTTCAAGGAGCATTTGTGCCACGCGATGTTGCAGCGCTTGAAATTTACCGAGCACGCTGCCGAATTGCTTGCGCGTGCGCATATAGTCGATGGTCATATCTTTGATCCGCTCCATCACCCCGAGGGCCTCTGCGCAAACGGCCAAAGTGGCGCGGGCGGCGGCGGCATCAATCAACGGATATGCAGCGCCTTGCGCGCCCAACAGCTGAGCCGGTGTATTGTGAAGCGTGATCTCGCAGGCATTGCCGCCATCAACCGTTTGGAAGGCGTGCTCCGATAGTCCCGCCGCAGAGGCTTCAACCAAAAATAAGCTGATCTCTGGCGCCGATTGCGTTTGCGCGCTGACAATAAGCGCATCCGCCCCATGGGCGAATTTCATGCAGGTTTTCATCCCGCTTAACTGCCAGCCTGAGCCCGTCTCGTGCGCAAGTGTCTCTGGCGCGCTCCAATCATAATCTGCGCCATTTTCGATGAGACCCAGTGCCACGCGTTTTTGACCAAGGATGATCTGTTCCACCAGCTCCAGCTGATCAGTATGCGCCAAAATATAGCCGCTGGTCATTGCTGTGTCATTGAGCGGTTCAACCACCAAACCTTTGCCCAATTCCGTAAAGACCGTGGCAATGTCAAATCCCGAACCGCCGAAGCCGCCAACCTCCTCATCAAATAATGCGCCGATCAAACCCAGCTGTGCCATCTTGCTATAGGCCTCGGGGCAATAGCCCAAAGCGCTGGTGCCCGCCGTCAGTCGCGCTTTCATTGGGTAGTCATTTTGAATGAATTTGCCAATCATATCGGCCAGCATGCGGCGCTCTTCAGTGGGTTGAAAATCCATAATTTAAAGCCCCAATATCATTTTGGTGATGATGTTTTTTTGTATTTCATTCGAGCCGCCATAGATCGACACTTTGCGCTTGTTGAAATAGGCAGCAGATTGATTGGCCATATCTTGTGGCGCGACCTGCGGTCCGTTGTAGCCGGGCTCAAACACCTCGGGCGTATGGGCCTGTGCCTGCCGTCCCAAGGCGCGTCGCGTGAGATCGTCGAAGTTCTGTTCCAGCTCTGATCCGATGATTTTCAACATGGAGCTTTCAGGCCCAGGTCCTGCACCTTTCGAGAATCCGTCGAGAACCCGCAAATTTGTGGTCTCCAGATTGCGCAGCTCAATTTCCAAACGGGCCAGTCTCGCGGCAAATAATGGATCATCGGCCAGAGGTTTTCCCCTGCGTTTTTGGCTCAGGGACAGGCGCTTGAGTCGCGCAAGCTTTTGGCCTGAAATACCTACATTGGCAATTCCGTTGCGTTCATGGGCGAGCAAGTATTTTGCATAGGTCCAGCCCTTGTTTTCTTCGCCCACTAAGTTTGACGCAGGCACGCGGACATCGGTGAAGAACACCTCATTCACCTCCCGCCCGCCATCTAGGGTGCGGATCGGGCGCATTTCTATCCCCGGTGTTGCCAGATCAACTAAGATAAAGGAAATACCGGCCTGTGGCTTGCAATCGCTGTTGGTGCGCACCAAGCAAAAAATCATATTGGCGTATTGGCCCAATGTGGTCCAAGTTTTCTGGCCATTGATGACATAGTGATCGCCCTGTTTGACAGCCGTCGTTTTGAGGCTGGCCAAATCAGATCCAGACCCTGGCTCTGAATAGCCCTGGCACCACCAATCGGTCCCATCGCACATGCGCGGGAGCCAATGCTCTTGTTGCTTTTTTGAGCCAAAGGCCATCAACACAGGCGCCAGCATTTTAAGACCAAACGGCAAGATACGCGGAGCCCCGGCGGCTGCGCATTCCTCTTCAAAGATGAATTGTTGGACGGGGCTCCAGCCGACACCGCCGAAGGATTTGGGCCAATTATAGGTTAGCCAGCCGCGCTTATGTAAAACCGCATGCCAAAATTCAGTGTCCTCTTTGCTCACCTGCAGATCCGCATGAACCCTCCGTGATATTTCGGCTGGCAATTCTGCGTTTAGAAATTCAATGACCTCTTGGCGAAATGCCTGGTCAGCTTCGGTGAAGTTCAGATCCATCGCTCTATCCCTTGTTCAGGTCGTTGAAAGTTTGCCCAGAGGCTACCAGCTCTGCCAATAAGGGCGAGGCTTGCCAAAATACCGGATCATCCTGCCCATAACGGCCGATATCGTCCAGCAGCCGCGCCAGCCCATAGCTATCAGCATATTTCATCGGTCCCCCCCGATACCGCGGAAAGCCATAGCCATGCACGAAGGTCACATCTATGTCGGAGGGTTTCAAGGCCACGCCTTCGCGCAGAACTTCGCAGGCCTCATTTACCATCGCAGCCAGATAGCGCGCCATAATCTCTTCGGCGGTGAATGTGCGAGCCGCGATAGATTTTTTGGCGCGTTCTGCCTCTATTAGGGCCACAATCTCAGGGTCTGGCGTGCCGATGCGAGCGCCGTCTGGGTAAAGATAGAAGCCGCGCCCGGTTTTTTGCCCAAACCAGCCGCGCTCACAGATGCGATCGGCGATCCCGACATAGCGTTCGGCCGGATCGCGCTGGCCCTGCGCGGCTTTGCGATTGTCCCACCCGATGTCCAGACCAGCCAGATCATACATTGCATGAATGCCCATCGGATAGCCAAAATCCACAATAGCGGCATCAATTTCATAGGGCGTGGCGCCGTCTTCCATCATATGAGCTGCACAATCGCCATATTTGCCAAGAATACGATTGCCAATAAACCCCGGAGAATTGCCGGCGCGCACCGGAATTTTCCCTAAGATTTTGGCCAAAGCAAACCCTGTGGCCACCACATCATCGGCCGCGCCTTGCGGCACAACGATTTCCAGCAATTTCATGATGTTTGCCGGGCTGAAAAAATGCAGGCCGATCACCTGTTCACGGCGGTTGGTGGCGCTGGAAATTTCATCTATGTCGATATAGCTCGTGTTGGAGGCCAAAACCGCATCGGGCTTGAGCACTTTGTCGAGCTGTGCAAACACACCGCGTTTGACATCGAGACGCTCAAAAACCGCCTCGATCACCATATCGACCTGGGACAGATCGGCAAATTCTGTTGAGCCGCGATACCGAGCCATAATTTCAGATTTTTGAGAGAGGCTCATGCGACCTTTGGCAATCAGGCGATCATAGACCTTCTCAACATTGGCCTGTCCCCGCGCCAAGGCTTCATGATCCCGCTCGATCATTATGACAGGCAGGCCGCTGTTCAGGGCTGCGACGGTGATGCCCGCGCCCATCGTGCCGCCGCCCACGACCCCAAGGTGCCTCAGGGGGCGCGGCTTTGCGCGGCTGGCTTCGGGAACTTTGGCACTGGCGCGCTGGGCGAAAAACGCGTGGATCATGCCTTTGGATTGCTCTGAGGCGAGGCATTCAAAAAAGCAATCGCTTTCGAACAGGCGCCCATCGGCGAAAGGTTTGGTGGCGCAGGCCCGCACGCAGTCGACAATCTTGAGTGGCGCGAGTTGCCCGCGCATGCGGCTGGTGGCGATCTGTGTGGCATTGTGCAAGGCCGCATCAACGGCGGCTTTATCTGCGAGGCCAGAGGTGGCATCTTTGGTGCGGCGCGGGGCTTGGAGTTCAGCGGCATAATTTAAAGCAGCTTGGCGCAAGTCACCTTCCACCAAGCGGTCGATCAATCCGGCATTCAGTGCCTCTTTCGCGCTGATGGCCGTACCATTGAACATGATCTCGAGCGCCATGGCTGCGCCACATAATCTGGGTAAGCGCTGCGTGCCACCGGCGCCAGGCAGGAGCCCAAGATGAATTTCAGGGAGGCCCACCTGCGCTGACGGCAGGGCGATGCGGTAATGGCTGCCCAGAGCAATCTCAAAACCACCCCCCAAAGCCGTGCCATGCAACGCGGCAACCACGGGCTTTTCGCAGTTTTCAATGCGGTCGATCACATCTGGCAACTGCGGATCCTGCATTGGCTGGTCAAATTCTTTGATATCCGCCCCGGCAGGAAAGCTACGCCCCGCCCCAATGATGACAATGGCTGTGATCTCAGTATCTGCATCTGCCTGTATAACTGCATCGTACAAACCTTGTCGCACGGCCTGGCTCAGCGCGTTGACCGGAGGGTTATTGATCTCAATTATAGCGATAGTGCCGGCCGTCGAGAGTGTCATAGGTTCGGTCATGGAAGCATCCTTTGCGATTGCAGCGCCGCGCCAGCGTAAAACGCAGGTGTTTGGGAGATCAACATCTCATTGGGGCGTTGCCACTGCGCCCAAGGCCATATTGGCCAATTGTTCGGCAATGGCGGTGATATTTTCAGCGTCTCGTGGTTGGTACCAATAGATCGGTGCATGGAGCATCATCAAAAAGCTTCGCACGGCGATGGAGATATCTTGGTCACGAAAATGCCCGCTGGCGATGCCCTCGGCCAAAGTGCTGCGGAAGAAGCCCTCGTATTCCGCTTGTAGCGCGGCGATTTCGAGGCGCAACGCGCGCTCCGCCGGTGTCGCCCCGCCTGTCTTCGAGCCGCGCATCTCTTCGACCACGACCCGGTGATAGGCCAGCTCGGATATCATAGCGATCACATGGGCTTTGGCCATGGCGTGAAACTTTTCCGGGGGCGGCATTGCTGCATCAAACTGCGGGCGGACGCGCTCTAAGGTGAGCTGCACGGATTGCTTGCGAATGGCACAGACCAATTCGCTTTTTGATCCGAAGTGATGGTAAATTTTACCCTTGGTTGCGTCAAGGTCGCGGGCGATGTCATCAATTGAGGTTTGATCCACCCCATGGGTGGCAAAGGCCCGCGCGGCGGCATCTAAAATCCGCCCCTTTACCGATGTGCTATCGAGCATCATGACTGGCGGCCTTGAGCGGTATGTTTGGCGGCCTCGGCCAGAGTGTTAATGGTGCCGCTCATCATACCAATGTCTCTGGGGTTTGAGGCATTTCCCGATTGGGCACGCTGCAAAACCCCTTCTAAAATTGCGGCCAGTCGGAAAAAGGAAAACACCATATAGAACGCCCAATTCTCAGGCGGTTTGATACCTCTAAGCGCGCAGTATTGCGCGACATATTCAGCTTCTTGTGGCAGGCTCTGCGCTTTGCGGTCAATGCCCTTGAGCCCCTTAATCATAGCATTGGGCGGCAGGCGCAGGCCCATGCATTGATAGGCCAGGTCAGCAAAGGGATGCCCGAGCGTGGACAATTCCCAATCCAAAACCGCGATCATATCGGCAGTTTGGCTGTCAAACATGACGTTGTCCAAACGATAATCCCCATGCACGATGGTGGCTTGCCCATCATCTTGCACCATGTTGCGGTCCAGCCAATCTATAGCCCAATCCATGTCGGGACGTGCCTGTGTTTCACAGGCGCGATATTGCCCTGTCCAACGCGAGACTTGCCGCGAAAAATAATTGCCCGGCTTGCCAAAGTCAGCCAGTCCGACGGCCTGTGGATCAACATCATGCAGGGCGGCCAGGGTCCGCACTAGGGCGTGGTAGGCGTCTTGGCGAAACTTTGGCGATTGCTCGGGCAGGGCGGGATCCCAAAAAACCCGGCCCTCCAAATGTTCCATCACCAAAAATTGCGCGCCCATCGGACTGTCCTCATCTGAGAGGTGCAGCATTTGAGGTACGGGCACTGGGCTCTGGGCCAGGGCGGTCATGACACGAAACTCGCGATCTACCGCATGGGCGGATTTGAGCAAGGTGCCCGGTGGCTTGGCACGCAGCACAAAATGGCGGCCGGCGGTATCAGTCAGCTTATATGTCGGGTTGGATTGGCCGTCGGAAAATTTCGCAATCTCCGCCAGTCCAGCAAAACCGGCCACATGTTCTTGTAAGTATGTGGAGAGGCGTTTGGGGTCATAGCTGTGAAGGGCTTGTGTCATCGCCGCCGGGCCTCACTGCTGGGCTGGGGTTGGGACTGAGACTGTGGCTGGGGCTGTGAGAAGACGGCCACATTGATCCAATCGGCGACCAGCGCCGGCGTGTCGCTGTGTTCAATCTCAACGGTCAGCTCTGTCACCATGCGCAGGTGATTGGCCTGTGTCTTCGTGACATCCTTGAGCATAAATGCGCCGCGAATGCGGTGGCCGCTGGGCAGCGGCGCGATAAAGCGCAGGCGATCAAATCCTGCGTTGAGATTCATAACCTGGCCGGGCAGCTGGGGCAGCGTGTCCTGTGCCATGCGGCTGGCCATGGCGAGCGTCAAGAACCCATGCGCGACAGTGCCCTCAAAAGGGGTTTGTTCCCGCGCTCGGACGGGATCAACATGGATGAATTGGTGATCTTCAGTGATGGCGGCAAAGCCATCAATTCTTGCCTGATCAATCAATATCCAAGGGCTGTGCCCCAAGTGCACGCCGATCTGGCGGCTTTGCGCGGCAAAGGCCAGTTCTAGATCCGACATCACTTGGCTTCCATTGACAACATACTGGTGAGTATGTTTCATGAAAGGGAGGCCTGTAAAGGGCAAAATATCACTTGAACATTGAGGGCGCGGATATGGAAATGAACCTTGGGCTGTCGGAGCGTGTCGCCAAGCTGCGCGACCGCGTTTCTGAAATTATCCGAAATGATATCATGCCCTTAGAGGCAGAGTATCATGCGGAAGTGTCTAAAGGAGACCGCTGGACATTGACCGATCGCCAGGTCGAGATCATGACAGGCCTTAAAAATAAGGTGCGGGCCGAAGGTCTGTGGAACTTCTGGCTAACGGGCAGCGAAAAAGGGTTTGGTCTGACGACGGTGGAATATGCCTATATGGCAGAAGAGCTGGGTAAATCACCTTTGGCGGCTGAGGTCTTCAACTGTTCAGCGCCGGATACAGGCAATATGGAAGTCTTTGAGCGCTATGGCACTGAAGAGATGAAAACCCGCTGGCTTGCGCCACTTTTGGCAGGAGAAATCCGATCGGCCTATGTGATGACGGAGCCAGATGTGGCATCTTCGGATGCGACGAATTTAAGCCTGAGCTGCCGACGGGACGGCGATGATTATGTGCTCAACGGTGAAAAATGGTGGGCGAGTGGCGCGGGGGATCCGCGCTGTGCGGTCTATATCGTTATGGTGAAAACCGGGGCGGAAGATGCGTCCAAACATAAGCGCCATTCTATGATTGTCGTTGATGCCGCCACACCGGGGATTGAAAAACTGCGGCCTATGGAGATTTACGGCCATGATGATGCGCCGCACGGGCATTATCATCTGCGCTTTACCAATGTGCGCGTGCCTGCTGAAAATATGCTGCTGGGTGAGGAACGCGGCTTTGAGATCGCCCAAGGCCGGCTTGGTCCCGGACGCATTCATCATTGCATGCGGGCGATTGGTCAAGCGGAGGCGGCGCTCGAGCTTATGTGCAAACGCAGTTTGAGCCGAACAGCTTTTGGCAAGCCCTTGGCGCAATTGGGCGCGAATTTTGATATCATCGCAGATGCGCGTATGGAAATTGAGATGGCGCGATTGCTCTGTCTAAAGGCGGCTTGGATGATGGACCAAGGCGATCCACGGGCCGCGGCGCCCTGGATCTCGAAGATCAAAGTTGTGGCGCCGATCATGGCTTTGAAGGTGGTGGATGAAGCCATTCAGCTGCATGGGGCGGGCGGTATCAGTCAAGATACCCCTCTGGCGGCCTATTGGATGCATCTGCGGACTCTGCGTTTGGCGGATGGCCCGGATGCGGTGCATCGGCGGCAGGTGGCGCGCGCGGAGCTGCGCAAGCACACGCAGGAAAAGATCTAACAGAGCCTTGCCATATGGCTGCGTCAACCGCAGAGTTATGTCGCGCAATTGTGATAAAAAACAAGGATTGGGCCGATGATGAACCCCTTCACCTTTAACACCACCCCGAGCCTGCGTATGGGGGCGGGTCTGGCCGGTGAGATCGGACAGATCACGCGCCCTATTTGCGGTGATCGGGTGCTTTTGGTGACCGACCCCGGCATGATGGCCACGGGCCTTGTGCAGCAGGTGAAAGATGGGTTGCGCGCCGCAGGCGTGGCGGTCACGCTGTTTGATCAGGTACAAGCGGATCCACCGGAATCTATTGTGTTGCAGGCGGCGCAGAAAGCGCGCGGTGCCACCGGGGTGATTGGCTTTGGCGGAGGCTCGTCCTTGGATGTCGCCAAGCTTGCCGCGCTTTTGGCCGCGTCTGATCAGCCATTGGCAGAAGCCTATGGGGTTGGCAATGCACGCGGGCCGCGTTTGCCGCTGGTGTTGGTGCCGACCACAGCCGGGACCGGCTCAGAGGTGACACCAATTTCGATTGTGACCACTGGCGCATCGGAGAAAATGGGCGTGGTCAGTCCGCTACTCTTGCCTGATCTGGCGCTGCTTGATCCGGAACTGACGCTTGGATTGCCTGCGCATGTGACGGCTGCAACCGGCATTGATGCCATGGTTCATGCGATTGAAGCCTATGCCAGCGTCAATCCCAACAACAATCCAATCAGCCGTGCGCTTGCGGTCGAGGCGCTGGGGCTCATGGGCCGCATGCTTTTGCGGGCGGTACAAAAACCAGATGATCTTGAAGCTCGGACCGGCATGCTTTTGGGCTCTATGCTGGCCGGGCAGGCCTTTGCCAATTCGCCTGTGGCTGCCGTACATGCCTTGGCCTATCCGATTGGGGGGCATTATAAAGTCCCGCATGGGCTGTCTAATGCTTTGGTTCTGCCGCATGTCCTGCGCTTCAATGCGCAGGTTGCGCCCGAGGCTTATGCAGAGCTTTTGCCGCATGTTTTTCCGGATTTGCGGGCAATGAACGTGGCAGACGCGGCCATGAAGTTTGCCCAAAGTATGGCAGATTTGAGCAAGGCTTGTGGGCTCGAGCAAGGCTTGCGGGAGATGGGTATCGCGCGTGAAGCCTTGCCTGAACTGGCGCGCGATGCCATGAATCAAACTCGCCTTCTGGTCAACAACCCACGTTCTGTGGATGAGGCTGCAGCCATGCAAATTTATGAGGCTGCTTGGTGAGACAGACTCAAAAAAACCGTTCCGATTTTCGCGCTTTCTCAACCCTGACCACGCGTTGGATTGATAATGATATCTATGGACATATGAACAATGCAGTGCATTATCAGTTGTTTGATACCGCGGTGAACGGGCATTTGCTGGAGAATGGCGTCTTGGACTTGAAACTTGGCAAGACTGTATTTTTAGTTGTGGAGACTGGATGTCAATATTTCAAAGAATTAGCGTTCCCTGATATAATTACCGCTGGGATTCAGGTTAGTAAGCTGGGCACGTCATCGGTTACTTATGCCGTTGGATTATTTTCAGGGGAGGAAGATTTTGCGTCTGCTCAAGGACATTTTGTTCATGTAAATGTGAATCGCAGAACAAGGCGACCATCAGAATTAAGTTCAGAAACGATAAAGTATTTAAACAGCTTGATGTAAAAATTTGACAGATTTAATAATTTAAAAAATACCCCAACAAAGTGGGGTATTTTCATTTTGGTAATGGTTATTAGAAATTATAGCCAATCTTTATACCGAAGCCGGTAACTGTATTGTTGGTAAATTCTCCGACGCCAAGACCTGATGTAAGTGTTATATTTCCAACTTTAGCATAGCTGTAGCCTGCAGTTACAGTTGAATTACCACTTGAATACCTTACTGCGAGTCCAATTGCATCGTAACCGTTGGTTATTGTAAGTGGCGTCGTAGAAGCCGATGAGCCCGCAGCTTCTGTCGAATAATTTGCTATGAGAGATACTGCATCGTTTATTTTACGACCAATCCCGAGGGAATATGTTGTGGTATCGGTAAAACTTGAAGTTGTTGGTGTGCCGGGAAAGACTGTAATTTGGTGATTGCTCCAGTCAGCCTTTCGAATTGATCCAAATAATAATGTATCCTCAGCTATGCCACTTTGAAAATTCAAGGTCATGTAATCGGGAACCGATGCGCTTGTTTTGCCGGTTCCAACGCCTACATTTGAAGTATTTAACGAAAAATCAGCGTCGCCTTCGTAAATTAATTCAGCGCGTAGAGCTATTTTAGGAATTGCATATGATGCCCCAATCAAGAGACTTGTTTCAGTAGCTCCTGAAACAGAAGACGCTGGCAACCCAGCACTCTGAAATATATTGGCTGACGCATCCTGAACTTGTGACTGTTTGGCACCGCCAAGGATGCTCACATTATCAGAGAGCGAATATTTCACCAAAATGGCCAATGCGTTGATGTCTAAATCGACAACAGGTAGGGCTACAGCATAGGGACTTCCTGCAGAGGAGTAGTCAAGTTGTACCGCACCCTGATTGTAGGATGTTAGGCCAACAGATAAATCGCTTGAGATATCAGTCTTAATCGCCAATGAAACGTAATCTTGTTTTGCGAGCGCACTGCCTGTTGGAGCGTACACTGTACCTTTAACATCAGGCGATCGACTTGACATACCAAGTTCAGCATAATTGCCTTTCTCGTACATAAATGATGTTGACAGAGAGTTAGTCTCAAAACCTCCAGCGGTCGCACTTAAAGCGGTAGTACTTAAAATCGTTGTTGCAATCGCGCGTAATTTCATTTTGTTCTCCCAGAATCTAAGCCGTCGCTCTCTTTTAAAAGCTTCTTCTAGACCGTGGCGTAGAAAGAGGATTATTTCAACATTTATTTTGAGACGAGCAAAGAAGTTGGGGGAAATTGCCTCAATTCTATGCAACCATATTTAGCCTTGAAATTTATAAAAAAAGCCCACTCTTCAGAGCGGGCTTTTCAAATAATATTTGGTTGATCCAAACTTTATGCTGCACCAAAACGATCTGCGTCCATCACTTTTGTCCAAGCGGCAACGAAGCGTTTTACAAAGAGCGGTTCGGCGTCCGATGTTGCAAAGGCTTCTGCCAAGGCGCGCAATTGCGAATTGGAGCCAAATACCAGATCGACCCGGCTTGCCGTCCATTTCACGGCCCCTGTGGCTCGATCGCGACCTTCAAAGCCGGTCTCGTCACCAGAGATATCGACCCATTTTGTGCCCATATCGAGCAGGTTAACAAAAAAGTCGTTGCTCAAAATTTCAGGGCGATCTGTGAAGACACCGTCTTTGGCGCCATGGCTATTGGCTCCTAAAACCCGAAGCCCGCCAACCAGCGCGGTCATCTCAGGCGCATTTAGCGTCAACAGCTGGGCGCGATCTACGAGCAGCTCTTCGGCAGAGACGTTGAAGGCTCGCTTCTGATAGTTGCGGAACCCGTCAACCTGTGGCTCCAACACACCAAAAGACTCCGCATCTGTTTGCTCTTGAGTGGCATCGCCGCGCCCGGGTGTGAAGGGGACGCTGACCGAGTGGCCCGCAGCTTTTGCGGCTGTTTCAATCGCAGCCGCTCCGCCGAGCACGATCAAATCGGCCATTGAAACAGATTTTTTGAAGTTTGCCTGTATGGTTTCAAGGGCGGACAAGACGTTTTGCAATTGCTTTGGTTGGTTCACATCCCAATTTTTTTGCGGTGCAAGCCGCAGGCGCGCGCCATTGGCACCGCCACGTTTGTCAGAGCCGCGGAAGGTAGAGGCTGAAGCCCAAGCGGTTGAAACCAAGTGCGATATCGACAGGCCCGTGCCCATGATGGCCGCTTTCAGATCAGCGATATCCGCAGCATCAAGATCCGCATTACCGGCGGGGATCGGATCTTGCCAGATCAAATCTTCCGCAGGCACTTCTGGGCCTTTGTACAAAATTTTCGGCCCCATATCGCGGTGAGTCAGTTTGAACCATGCGCGTGCGAAGGCATCTGCGAAAGCATCGGGGTTGGCGTGGAAGTGCCGCGAGATTTTCTCGTAAGCCGGGTCCATACGCATGGCCATGTCGGCGGTGGTCATCATCACGGGAACAGTCTTGCCCGATCTGTCAACCTGTGGCGCATGATCCTCATCTGACAGGCCTTTGGCATGCCAAATTTGCGCGCCAGCCGGGCTTTTTGTCAACTCCCAGTCATATCCGAAGAGAAGATCGAAATACCCCATATCCCATTGCGTTGGATTGGCGGTCCAGGGACCTTCAATCCCGCTGGTTGTGGTGTGAATGCCCAGGCCGCTTTCGAAATCATTCTTCCAGCCAAAGCCTTGCTCGACAATGCTCGCGCCCTCAGGCTCTGCGCCCACCAGCTCAGGATCGCCGGCACCATGCGCTTTACCAAACGTGTGCCCACCGGCCACAAGCGCCACTGTCTCTTCATCATTCATGGCCATACGCGCGAAGGTCTCGCGGATGTCATAACCAGAGGCGAGGGGATCGGGATTGCCATTTGGGCCTTCCGGATTCACATAAATCAAGCCCATTTGCACGGCCGCCAGCGGGTTTTCCAACTCGCGCTCGCCGCTGTAACGGTTATCGTCAAGCCAGCTCTCTTCGGTGCCCCAATAAATATCCTCTTCAGGCTCCCAAACATCGACGCGACCGCCACCGAAGCCAAAGGTTTTGAATCCCATTGATTCAAGCGCAACATTGCCGGCCAAAATCATCAAGTCGGCCCAGGACAACGCCTTGCCATATTTTTGTTTGACGGGCCAAAGTAAGCGGCGGGCCTTGTCAAGATTGCCGTTGTCCGGCCAGCTGTTGAGCGGTGCAAAACGTTGTTGCCCTGCACCTGCACCGCCGCGTCCGTCGGCGGTACGATAGGTGCCAGCGCTGTGCCAGGCCATGCGGATGAAGAAGGGACCGTAATGCCCGTAATCTGCGGGCCACCAGTCTTGGCTGTCGGTCATCAAGGCGGTCAAATCGGCTTTGACAGCGGCCAAATCCAATTTGGCAAATTCCGCTGCATAGTCAAAATCTAGGCCCATCGGGTCCGACGCGGGCGTATTTTGAGCGAGGATCTTGAGATTTAGTTGATTTGGCCACCAATCGGCATTGGAACGCCCACGGGAGGCCGCGCTGGTCGCCATTCCATGTATTACTGGGCATTTGCCGCTGTTGGATGTGTCATGTCCGTCCATATTCTCTCTCCGAAATTTACTGGTCGTTTTGTGAGTCTTGGTAAATTGCCTCGGGCCTGAGATCAACATTTAACAAGTAAGCTGGCCAACATAATCTTCAACGGCTGGCTGGGCCGTGACACGTAATCGGTGCACCCCTGCGCCGAACTGCCGCGCTCCGCGTTAAATGAGGGGAGGGGGCATATGAGCCTTGCCCAACCAAAGCTCCTTAAAATTGCCCATCGCCTGGGCTGGGTGCTGGACCTGGGTGGGTCGCGCCGCCCGGGCTGGCTGCATTGTTTCACGGAGGCTGCGCGACTGTCTCAAAAGCTGTGCACCTCGCTCCCCTTTGGGCCTAAACTGGAAATTAGAGAGCGACGATATCTATTTAGTGTATCGAATTTAATACATTTAGACCTTTGAGGACCTCCCCTGTTTTTGATAAGTTCATCTTCAATTTTAAACATCTAGGTCAGGGATTTTTAAAGCCTTTAAGCTGGCTTTAACGGTCTCGTTTTAGCAGTCGCAGGCGCACCCACGATCAAGGTTGCTTTGAAGAATTTGTTCTCGAAGTCGAAACTATCGGAATTTAATATGAAATACCTTTCCCAATTGGTTCTATATTATTCAAGGCTATTTCAATGGGCGTACTGCCTTGGAAGTGCAACTTTCGCTCGATACGGCGCTCGGATACTTCCTTGGGGTCGAGGTCGGTCGTACAGGATTATCTGGAACACTTGCGGGACGCCAGGATAGTTATGGGGTGAACGCTGGTGGCTATGTGCTACGCTCTTTCAATGACGTGCCCTATATCACTGGTTTTGCAGCACTTGGGCGTAACAAAAACTAATTAGACGTGAGCAATGGCACCCTCCAGGTCGATAGTGTTTTTGACAGCACGACGCTTCGGCTCGGCGCGAGCGCTACGGGTGTGTTGCGGATGGTGGGTATTGAGATCTGGCCGGAACTGTCTTTTAGCTATGCAAGATCCCGAGTGGGCACACAGGCTGTGGCGGCGCAAGCCTATGGGTTGACCTCGAACAATCTCAGCCTTGCCGGCGGCAATGTCGAGATGGGGCAGCTGATGTTCATGCCGCAAGTCAAATGGTCGCTTGGCGACGGCCGCAATGGCGCTGCAGTCGCAAATTTCTCTCTCGCGCCACGATTGACCTGTCGCGTAGTCCGGGGCGCGGGGGAGGGCCGAAGCCTTCGTTAAGGTCACCGGCGAATTGGGCCTGCCGTATATTTTTAAAGCCTCGTTTGATAAGGCCAATCGCTCCTCCATTCATGCTTTCCGCGGACCTGGGCTCGATGAGGGTCTCAAGGTGCTGCAAGAGGTCAAACAAACATTCGGTGTGCCTGTTTTGACGGATGTGCATGAAATTTCCCAGGCCGT
>Ga0233438_10000455_pt1 | contig 52338 bp, 54 predicted proteins | sample SI_123_September_FD_182720 | JGI IMG/M metagenome (GOLD analysis project Ga0233438, IMG submission 182720) | Seawater microbial communities from Saanich Inlet, British Columbia, Canada - SI_123_September2016_10_MG | ecosystem: Environmental > Aquatic > Marine > Inlet | place: Canada: British...
TCATCATTGTAATGGGTATTGGTTTATATTTAACCTACTCTTTTTATCGAGTATTTTTTAAACCTAATACGGCATTTTATAACGAGGAGTCTTATTTGTTTATTGAAAGTGAATCTAGTTTTCAAGATGTTCTAGAAGAATTGGAAGACCAACTCATTTCTGTAAATGATTTTAAAATTGCAGCGCAAAAAAAAGGATATGATTTTAGAATCAAGGGAGGTAAGTATACCTTAAAAAAAGGGTTAAATAACCATGATATAGTAAATATTTTAAGAAGTAAAAGTACTCCTGTCAAAGTTATATTCAACAACCAGGAGCGTTTAGAAAATTTGGCTGGAAGAGTTGCTCAACAAATTGCTCCAGATAGCTTATCATTATTAAATGCTTTTCGAGATGAAAAATTTCTCCAATCTAATGGTTTTAACAAAAAATCTGCGCTTTCAATGTACCTTCCCAATTCATATGAATTATTTTGGAATTCTAGTGCTGAGGGTTTTAGGGAACGAATGTTGAAAGAGTACAAACGTTTTTGGAATTCAGAACGATCAGAAAAAGCAAAAGCATTGAATCTTAGTCCAATAGAGGTGATTTCTTTGGCCGCTATTGTTCAAAAAGAAACAGCAAAGGTTGATGAGCGTAAAAAAATTGCTGGAGTTTATCTCAATCGTTTGAAAAAACAAATGCATTTGGATGCAGATCCTACTGTGATTTATTCACTAAAGGAAAAATATCAAAATTTTGATACCATCATCAGAAGAGTTTTAAGAAAAGATTTAAAGATAGTTTCTCCTTATAATACTTACAAAAATAAAGGAATTCCTCCAGGACCAATTACCATGCCTGATTTCTCGTCAATAAAAGCTGTTCTAAATCCCGAAACACATAATTATTTATACTTCGTTGCTAATCCAAAACAACCGGGTTATCATATGTTTGCAAACACATACATTGGCCATATTCGAAACAGTAAAATTTACTACAGATGGATAAATAGTCAAAGACTATATCGATAAAGGGTCTTTGCTAATAATAAAAATTACTGGGCGCTTGTGCAGGGAAATTTTTAACTTTTTCCATTGTTTCACTGAATGCGTTTTTATGTATTCAGTTTGAAGTGATAGGTCACAAGCAATACAAATTTCTGTATTTCGATCAAGAGTTGTCATTAAATCAGAGAGTAATTGATCATTTCTGTATGGAGTTTCCATGAAAAGTTGAGGTTGATTGTAGTCAAAAGATTTTTTTTCTAGAATTTTTATTTCTTTTTTTCTTTTTGATTGATCAATAGGTAAATATCCATTGAAAGCAAAATTTTGGCCATTTAACCCCGAACTCATAAGTGCTAATAGGATTGAAGAAGGACCTACCAAAGGTCGGACAGTAATGTTTTTGCGATGAGCCATTTTCACAATTTCTGCTCCTGGGTCAGCAATTCCAGGGCATCCTGCATCAGAAATCACACCCATTGAAATTCCTTCTTTTGTAGGGTCTAGGTAGGTAAGCATTTCTTCGGGAGCTGTGAATTTATTCAAGGGATAAAGATGAAGAGTTGTTTGATCTTTTTTTGGATATATCCTTTTGATAAAGCGTCGGGCTTCCTTTTCATTTTCAACTATATAATGGTTGATGTCCTCAATTATTTTCCTAACCGTTAAAGGAAGTACTTCCATAGGAGCATTCTCACCTAAAGGAGATGGAATTAGATATAGAATTCCTTGCCTAGAGGGATCATCTATTGTTTCCATGAACCAATAATTTCTTTACAGGCTTTTTCGATTTTATTAAAAACAATCTCGAACCCGTGGTTACCAAGATAATAAGGATCTTCAACCTCTTCGTTTGTCAATAACAATTTCACTTTACTTCTTTCTTTTTCTGTTTGTGATAGCTCTAATACATTTTTTAGGTTTTGTAGATCCATTACAAAAATATGGTCAAATGAATCAAAATCTAATCGGGTAAATTGTCTTGCTTTTTGTTTACTAATGTCAATACCGTGATTCAAAGCGGTTTTGATACTTCTCGGATCTGGGGTGTCTCCAATATGGTATCTAGCTGTTCCTGCGGAGTCAACTGTGATAGAAAATTCTTTTGAGAGTTGCTCAAAAATCCCTTGAGCTAGGGGAGACCTGCAAATATTCCCAAGGCAAACCATAAGAACATTTCCTTTCTCCATCAATCAAAACTTATAAGGTTAGTTTTTGATTGAGATCTTCTACATACTTCCTGAATTGTTTGTCGGTAAAGGTCAGATTGTCTACTGTTTTACAGGCGTGTAATACAGTTGCATGGTCCCTTTTCCCAATTTGACTTCCAATACTAGCCAAAGATGCTTTGGTGTATTTTTTAGCAAAATACATTGCTAGTTGTCTTGCTTGAACAATGTGGCGTTTTCTTGTTTTTGACTGAAGGGTTTCAACATCCATTTGGAAGTATTCTGATACTACTTTTTGAATGTAATCAATTGAAACTTCTCGTTTGGTGTGCTTGACAAACTTTTCAACAATCTCTTTTGCTAGTTCAATTGTAATTTCTACTTTATTAAAAGACGATTGTGCAATAAGTGAAATGATAGCACCTTCAAGTTCTCGTATATTTGATTTGATGTTTTTTGCAACATACTCAATGATCGGTTCCTCAATTACAACTCCATCACGGTAAAGTTTATTCTTTAAAATGGAAATACGTGTTTCAAAATCAGGAGGTTGTAATTCAGCAGATAGACCCCATTTGAATCTTGAAAGTAAACGTTGCTCAATATCTTGCATGTCAACAGGCGCTTTATCCGAAGTCAGAATTACCTGCTTCCCGTTTTGATGTAAATGATTGAATATGTGAAAAAATACATCTTGAGTTCCAGTTTTTCCTGAGAGGAACTGTACATCATCAATAATTAAGACATCGATAATTTGATAAAAATGAATAAAATCATTTCTATTATTTTTCTTGACTGATTCAATGTACTGTTGAGTAAATTTTTCAGCTGAAATATAAAGTACAGTTTTATCTGCGTATTTTTCTTTTATTTGAACCCCTATAGCATGAGCTAGGTGTGTTTTCCCTAAGCCTACATTACCAAAAATAAGTAGTGGGTTAAAAGAGGTACCTCCTGGTTTATTTGCAACTGCAAACCCAGCAGACCTTGCTAAACGATTTGAATCCCCTTCAAGAAAATTATGAAAGTTGTAATTAGGGTTCAGTTGGGATTCAATTTGTAAGTTTCGAATACCAGGAATAATAAAAGGATTCTTCAATTCTGAACTCAAAGTACTCATGGGTGCTTCTACATTTTGTGCCGACACTTGCGATTGTTGAGAACTTGGAATACTTTCTGTGAAGGGTTGTTTATTTCCTAAAGTGTTTTCCATTTTGATTACATAAACCAAACGAGCGTCTTCTCCGAGCTCTTGGGTCAAAGCTATTTTGAGTAATTTCACGTAATGTTCTTCAAGCCATTCGTAAAAAAACTTACTCGGAACCTGAATACTTAACGCTTTCTCATTCAGTTTTAGTGGTACGATGGGCTCAAACCAAGTTTTATATGCTTGTGGTTGTATGTTATCCTTTATGAAGGATAAACAATTATTCCAGGAAGAATGTTCAGTCTTTTGCATTAAAAATAGGTACTCAAAAAGATGGTTTAATGTTGTAATTTCTAACTTGACAACTACACTACAAATATTAATTCTTTTTTTTTAAAAAAAAAGTAGTTTTGCTATTGATTATTAAGTTTTTTTTTCGGAGTTTATAGGAGAACATAAACGTTGTTGAATTTTAGCTAGTGAATAAATATATTTCAAAACCAATACTTATTAGATATGGCGAAACCGATCAGATGGGAATCGTTCATCACAGCAACTACTTGCGCTATTTTGAAGTAGCTCGACTTGAGTGGCTTAGGTTTCTTGGAGTGTCTTATAAGTCAATGGAACAGGAAGGTGTAATTATGCCCGTTATTGATGTAAATCTCTCATATAAAATACCAGCACTTTTTGATGACAAAATTATTGTGCAGGTTCAATTGGACGAAATTCCAAAAGTTAAAATGAAATTTTCTTATTCAATAAAAAATCAAAATAATCAAATTGTATGTTTAGGAGAAACAACTTTGGCATTTTTGAATTCAAAAACCAGAAAACCGATGCGTTGTCCAGAAAAATTTAAAAGCCTTTTTTTGGGAAAGGAATAGAAATTTGTATTACATCCTTTTCAATTTGAAGTCTACTTTTAACTTTACCACTCAGAATAGGGCTTTTGATACCATTAATTATTTTTTTAGGAGAAATGATAGTTCGAGCCTCATCCCAAAGATTATTGTCAATGAAATGTTGAATAGTTTTTGTTCCTCCCTCAACAATTAGAGATTGTATGTTTTTTTTATATAACTCAGACATTATTTTTGGTAATACATTTTTAGGATCAGTAATAATTACCTCTTTGTTTGAAACCTCTTTTTTGGATGAAAAGACAAGAGTAGGATTATCATCCTTTAGCATAATTGAATTTTTTGGAATTCTACACTTAAGGTCAACTATAATTCTTAGTGGCGAACTTCCCTTTATTCTTCTATTGGTTAGTTTAGGATTATCGTCAATTACAGTTTGAACTCCTACCAGAATACTTTGTTCTTGAGATCTCCACAAATGAGAATGTAGTTTTGAAGTATCACTTGAAAGCCAAAAGGGTTCCTTAGCCGATCGTTTACTTTTTAAAGGAGCAATATAACCATTCAAACTTTGGGCCCATTTGAGGATAATGTAGGGTCTTTTTTTTAGATGAAAAGTAAAAAAGCGTTTATTCAATTCTTTGGCTTCTTCTTCTAGTACTCCTAAAACTATTTCACATCCATTAGCTTTTAATTTTTCAATTCCTTTACCATTAACTTCTTTAAAAGGATCAGAGCAACCGATAACAACTTTTGAGATCTTTGATAAAATAATTAGGTCACTACATGGAGGAGTTGATCCAAAGTGATTGCATGGTTCCAAATTTACATACAAAGTGCATTGACTGAGAATGGATTTATTTTTAAGATTTTGGATTGCATGAACTTCTGCATGGGGTTCTCCTTTTTTTTGGTGCCAACCTTCACTTACAATTTTGCCTTTATGAACAAGAACACATCCTACAAGTGGGTTGGGGTAGGTCTGCCCAAGACCCAGTGAAGCAAGATCCAGGCAACGTTGCATAAATTTTATGTGAATAGGATCTTTTTTATTCATGTTAAGAAATGAAATAGTATTATTTTTAGAAAGTATAAAAATACTAAAGTATTAAATGAAGGGAACAATAATTAGAGAAGTTTTAGAAAAAGATAATTCATCATTGGCGTCGATGATTCGTCAGGTTCTTCTTGAAATTGGGGTTCCTAAAGTTGGAACTGCTTATGCAGATCCAGAACTTGATTTTATGTATCAAGCATATTCGGATCAAAGATCGGCTTATTTTGTGTTGGAAGAAAATGGATTTGTGACAGGAGGGGCAGGAATATCTCCTCTAAAAGGAGGAAAGAGTAGCATATGTGAATTACAGAAAATGTATTTTTTACCCTCAGCTAGAGGAAAATCTTTAGGCGAAAAAATGATTGATCATTGTCTGGATTATGCTAAAGAACAAGATTTCGAAATATGTTACATAGAAACACTACCCTATATGAAAGCCGCTCAAAAGCTCTACCAAAAAAAAGGATTTGAGTATATAGATCATCCAATGGGTTCAACAGGCCACACCTCATGTAATATTTGGCTAATCAACAAACTACAATGACCTTAATTGAATACAAATCTTATTTCCGTCAAAAATTAAGTTACCTCTATAAGGTTGAAGAGTCCGATGATTTATTGAAACGAATAATTAAAGCATATTTTAACTGGGAACCTGTCAAATTTGGTTTAGAACCCAATTATGTTATTTCAAAAAAGGAAGAAGAGTGTTTAAACTCAGCTTTGGAAGAATTAAAAAAAGAAAAACCTCTTCAATACATACTGGGTTTTAGTTCATTTATGGATTTAAAGTTTGAAGTCAACACTTCTGTATTGATACCTCGACCTGAAACTGAAGAATTGGTTGAATGGATTGTCTCTGATGAGAAATTAATTCGATCCAAAGAGGTTTTGGACATAGGTACAGGAAGTGGATGCATAGCAATAACACTAAAACATTTACGATCTCGTTTGCATGTTTCAGCACTTGATATTTCTACCAAAGCAATTGAAGTTGCAGAGAATAATGCTAGAAATAATTCTGTCAAAGTTCAATTTCATCAAGCAGATATTCTAACAAAAAAAAATTGGATAACTCCTTTGGATATTATTGTTTCTAATCCACCCTATGTGCTTCCATCTGAGAAAAAACAAATGAAAACAAATGTTTTAGGTTATGAACCTAAGTTAGCATTATTTGCACCTGAAGATGACCCCTTGCTTTTTTATAAAAAAATCACAGAATTTGCAAAACAAAACTTAAAGTCAAGAGGTGCAATCTATTTTGAAATTAACCCTATTTTTGTAGATGAACTAAGCCTATTTTTAAATGAAAATTCTTTCGATTCAATTGAGGTCCGCAATGATTTTCATAAACTGCCTAGAATGGTCAAAGCCCTAAGAAGCAAGAAATAATATGATGAGTATTCAAGAAAAAATTGAATCTTTAAGAGCAAAATTACACCTCTATAATTTTGAATACTATGTGAACGATAACAGTTTGATAAGTGATTTTGAATTTGATCAGTTGATGAAAGAGCTCCAGGAAATTGAAAACAAGCATCCTGAGTTTTATGATTCAAATTCACCCTCCCAAAGAGTTGGTGGTCAAATTACCAAAAACTTTAAAACAGTTGAACATAAAGAAAGAATGTATTCCCTGGGGAATACTTATTCCGAAGAAGAAATTCAAGACTGGATCAATCGGATTGAGAAAAATTTAGAGGATAGAACCCCGTCGTTTACTTGTGAATTAAAATATGATGGAGCTTCAATCAGCTTGACTTATGAAAAGGGTGTTCTGATTCGTGCTGTAACCCGAGGTGATGGAACAAAAGGAGATGATGTCACTCAGAATGTAAAAACAATTCCGAATGTTCCTTTAAAATTAAGAGGGAATTATCCAGATTTTTTTGAAGTTCGAGGAGAAATTGTAATGCCCCTAGCTGGTTTTTCTGAGTTAAACAAAAAAAGAGTTGCAGCTGGAGAAGAACCCTACATGAATCCTAGAAATACCGCTTCTGGTTCTTTGAAGCTTCAGGATAGTTCTGAAACAGCTCAACGTCCGTTAACCTGTTTGATATATGCCCTTGTTGGAAAAAATTTAGGATTTAAAGAACATTATCAATCCCTAGTTGAAATGAGATCATGGGGTTTCACCGTTCCAGAAACATTAACTCAAGCTTCTTCTAAGCAACAGATTTTGGAGTATATTAATTCATGGGAAAAAAAGAGGGGTGATCTTTCTTATGAGATTGATGGAATAGTAATCAAGGTAAATGATTTAAAAGATCAAGAATTATTGGGTTTTACTTCAAAATCTCCTCGATGGGCAATTTCATACAAATATCAAGCAGAACAAGTCGCCACTAAATTAGAAACGGTAACTTATCAAGTGGGAAGAACTGGAGCAATTACTCCAGTTGCGAATTTGAATCCTATTTTACTTTCAGGAACAACGGTTAAAAGAGCTTCTTTGCATAATGCAGATCAAATCAAAAAACTTGACTTAAGGATTGGAGATCGAGTTTATGTTGAAAAAGGAGGAGAGATTATACCGAAAATAGTTGATGTTGACCCTCAAAACAGAGCATCCATTGAAAATCGGATTTCTTATATAAAAAATTGTCCCGATTGCGGAACCGAACTTGTTCGTATAGAAGGAGAGGCACAGCATTATTGTCCAAATGTAGATGGTTGTTCAACTCAAATTATTGGTAAAATACAGCATTATATTGCTAGAAATGCCATGGATATTGATGGGCTTGGAAGTGAAACAGTTTCTTTGTTTTTTTATGAGGGATTGATTAAAAACATTGCTGATTTATACACTCTAAAGGAAGAACAATTATTGCCTTTGGAACGCATGGCTCAAAAGTCAGTAGATAATTTACTCTTGGGAATCAAAAACTCAAAAAAACAACCCTTTGCTAAAGTTTTATTTGGTTTGGGCGTAAGATTTGTTGGAGCAACAGTAGCAAAGCGACTTGCAAATCATTTTGGAACAATAACAAACTTGATGAAAGCAAGTCAAGAAGAACTCATTATGGTAGATGATATCGGTCATCGAATTGCTCAAAGTTTAGTTAAGTTTTTTGAAAATCCAAAAAACATAGAACTTGTTGAACGTTTAATAGCTTACGGTATAACAATGGAGGATGAGATTAAAGCTTTATCATCTAAAATTTTGGTTGGAAAAAACATTGTTGTCAGTGGAGTTTTCGAAACCCTATCAAGAAACGATCTAAAGGCATTAATTGAAGAAAATGGAGGAAAAGTATCAAGTTCTATTTCTTCTAAAATCTCTTTTATTGTTGCTGGAGTCAGGATGGGACCTAGTAAAAAAGTGAAGGCTGAAAAATTGGGGATTCAGATTATGTCAGAAATCACTTTTTTAGCTTTGTTAGATTTATAACACTTTAACATATTTTTAAACAAAAACACTTTTTTATTATGATGGTTCTGGGCTTTTGGTATTTTTGTAATTAAAAATTAAATTGGGTTTGATTAAAAATCTTTGGCGTAAACGTATATTTGAAAAAGAATTAAAAGAGGGTTTATACTCGCGTAAACTTAAAGAATCGTTTAAAGTTGAAAAAATTGCTATACTTGTAGATGCCAGTTTTGGAATTGAAAGTGATTTTTATCTTAATCTTTCAAAAGATTTTAATATTCCAGAGATTCAAGTAAGTTTATTTTTATTTGGTAATGATTCTCAACTGGAGAAACAATATAAGCAAATCTTCAACATAAAAGAAGTAAACTATTGGAGTAAGTTCAGAGGAGAACTATTGAGTTTTTGTAAGAATGATTATGATTTAGTAATCAATTATTACAATAAAACAAACCTCCTTTTTTCCCTAATAAGTATTCGAACGAACCATAAGTTAAGTATTGGTTTTAAAGGAGCAGATCCCCGAATCAATGATGTAGTTTTTGACATTGATCCAACGGATAAGAACACCTTTAAAAAGGAGTTGATTAAGTATATGAAGATTTTAAACAAAATTTAAGTGGAATTTTTAAATGGATCAGGAGTTGCAATGATAACTCCTTTTAAAGAAGATGGTGAAGTTGATTTCGAAGCTGTAGCAGATGTATTTGAACACATTGTTAAGGGCGGAATAGATTATGTAGTGGTAATGGGAACAACTGCTGAAACTGCAACATTAAGTGATCAAGAACGTGATCAAGTAGTGGAAACAATAATTAAAATCAATAAGAATAGAATCCCCTTGGTTTTGGGGATTGGAGGAAATAATACTGCAGCTGTTGTTTCTTCAATTAAAAACACAAGTTTATCAGCATTTGAAGCCGTTTTATCTGTTTGTCCTTATTACACAAGACCAGGTCAAGAGGGGATTTATCAGCACTTTAAACACATAGCAGAGGCCTCACCCAAACCAATAATTCTTTATAATGTTCCTCCACGTACAGGGGTTTCTATTAGTAACGAAACTACAGTTCGTCTGGCTAAGGATTTTTCCAATATAATCGGTACTAAAGATGCAACAGGTGATTTAGAATCTGTAATTTCTTTAATTGACAAAGCTCCAAAAGACTTTCATGTAATCTCTGGAGATGACGCCTTAGCGTTAGCTGTTGTGATGTCTGGGGGTTCTGGGGTGATTTCGGTTATTGGAGGGGCTCTTCCATACCAAGTTTCTCAGATGATTCGTTTGGCCTTGAATGGAGAAGTTGTTGCAGCCAAAGTTTACCAAAGTCAAATGATGAATTTAATTCAGTTGATTTTTAAAGAAGGAAACCCTCCGGGAGTCAAAAAACTATCTGAACAATTAGGACTTTGTTCTTGTAAAGTCAGACTTCCCTTAATTCAAGCATCTGATAAATTAAGCCAATTAATTTTTGAGGCTCACAAAACCATGGTTTAGTATTAGGAGTTAAAGTTTTGATAAAAACTAAGGGCTCTTTTTTTTTAGAAGTTACATTTGAATTTTACTAGCTCACATTGATTATATTTTAGTATTTTTGCAGCATGTTTTTAAAAACCATCAAAACAACATTAATTTCCGCAACATTTCTTTTGTTTACAAATTGTAGTGAATACCAGAAATTATTGAATAATATTGACCCAAATGTAAAGTATAAGGCTGCCGAAAAATACTACAAAGCAGGAGAATATCGGAAAGCAAATCGTCTTTTTGAACAAATAACCCCCACATTTAGAGGTAAGCCACAAGCACAAAGAGTCGTTTTCTTTTATGCAAATACCTATTTTCAATTAAAAGATTATAACCTGGCTGCATATCAATTTGAGAGTTTTGTAAAATCTTACCCCAAAAGCGATCGAATCCAAGAAGCAACATATTTGGCTGCAAAGTCTTATTATATGCTCTCGCCAAAATATAGTTTAGACCAACAAGACACTAATAAAGCAATAGACAAACTACAAATATTTTTGGATAATTACCCTAATAGTGAGTTTAGTGAGGAGGCAAATACCTTGATAGCTGAATTGCAGGTAAAAATAGAGAAAAAGTTTTTTGAAATCGCTAAACAATATTACACAATTCGAGACTACAAAGCCGCGATGAACTCATTTGATAATTTTTTAAACGATTACCCAGGAACTCAATTTAAAGAAGACGCTTTATTCAATAAATTCCTTTCTAACTACGAATTAGCATTAAACAGTATCTTTACCAAAAAGGAAGAACGATTGAAGAGTGCTCAAGAAATAGCTAATACCCTATTACGTTATTTTCCTGAAACTTTATACATGGAAGATTTAGATATGAAATCTGAGAAAATAGAAAAAGAGTTGAATCAATTTGACCAACTCACAACCACCACTAAATAAGTTAAGATGACAAAGTACAGAAAATCCCAAGCTCCAATTTCGACTAAAACTTATGATAAGAATGAAGTTGAAGCGGAAACAAAAAACATTTATGAGGCTTTATCAATTATAGCCAAACGTTCTATGCAAATCAATTTGGATATCAAAAAAGAATTGCATGAAAAGCTCGAGGAATTTGCTACTCATAATGATAGTTTAGAAGAGATTTTTGAAAACAAGGAACAAATCGAAGTTTCGAAGTTTTACGAAAGCCTTCCAAAACCACATGCATTAGCAGTGGAAGAGTGGCTTCAAAACCGTGTTTACCACCGCAATACTGAAGAATAAAGCTTATGTCTTTGTTCAGAGGTAAAAAGATTCTTTTGGGAATCTCAGGAGGAATAGCAGCTTACAAAACTCCTGAGCTCGTTCGAGCTTTTATCAAACAAGGAGCCGAAGTAAGAGTCCTGATGACTCCATCTTCCAAAGACTTTGTTACCCCTCTAACTCTAGCAACTGTTTCACAAAATCCTGTATATTCCTCTTTGATTGCAGAAGATCATGATAATCCAACCTGGAACAATCATGTTGAACTGGCTTTATGGGCAGATTACTTTCTGATAGCCCCAGCAACATCAAATACACTCTCTTCAATGGCTCAAGCCCGCTGCAATAATATTGTATTGGCAGCATACTTATCTTCTAAATGCCCAGTTTTTGTTGCCCCTGCAATGGATTTAGATATGTTTTCTCATCCCGCAAATCAAAAAAACTTAACAATTCTTTTAAAAAATAATGTAATTGTTCTTCCTACAGAAGAAGGATTTTTGGCCAGTGGTCTTGAAGGTAAAGGACGTATGCCAGAGCCCGAAGACATTCTTACTCATATGGAAAACCATATAAGTAAAACACTCCCCCTATTTGGAAAAAAAGTAGTAATTACTGCAGGTCCTACATATGAACCCATTGATCCCGTTCGTTTTATTGGAAATAATTCCTCCGGTAAAATGGGGCTTGAACTCGCCAAAAGAGCAGCTGAACTTGGAGCAAGAGTTATTTTGATATCTGGACCATCAGCAATTAACACAGCCGATAACAGTATTGATTTAGTTTCTGTGGTTACTGCTGATCAGATGTTTGAAAATGCAAAATTACATTTTAATGATGCAGACATTTTTATTGCTTCTGCCGCTGTTGCAGATTTTAAACCAGAAGTCAGCAATTTACAAAAAATAAAAAAGGGTACAGGTTTCAATAAAATAAACTTAGTACCTACTCCCGATATTTTGGCTTATCTGGGATCTATCAAGAAAAATCAATTTTTACTGGGTTTTGCTTTGGAAACTGAAAATGAGTTGGAAAACGCTAAAGAAAAATTGAAGAAAAAAAACCTAGATGCAATTGTATTAAACTCATTAAACGATGAACATGCAGGTTTTGGAGGTGATCAAAATAAAATCACATACATTCAATCCAACCAAGCTCCTCTATCTTTTGAATTGAAATCAAAAACTGAGGTTGCATTCGATATTTTTGTCCAAATCCTAAAAACTTATGAAAAATTATATTAGCTTTTCCTTCTTCTTTTTAATTGGTTTTATTAGTGTTGCTCAAGAAATTAATTTTCAGCTTACAATAAATTCTGATTTGGTAAATCAAACTAATCAGCAAATATTCAAAACTTTAGAGCAAAGCATTAATGAGTTTATGAATAATAAAGCATGGACAAATCAAGAACGCTTAAATGAAGAAAAAGTAGATTGTAGTATGGTATTGAACCTTACGGGTTACAGCAATACTCAATTCGAGGGAACTCTCCAAATACAGGTTCAGCGTCCAGTTTTTAATACAAATTTTAAGACACCAATATTAAATTTTTTGGACAAAGATATTAGTTTTACCTATCAAGAATTCCAACCCCTTTTTTATAATACTTCAACCTACGAATCTAACTTAATTTCTCTATTGAGTTTTTATGCATTCATAAGTTTAGGTATGGAAGCAGATACTTTTGAAGAAAAAGGGGGAAGTATTTTTTATGGTGTGGCTCAACAGATACTTAATTTGACAAGTCAAAACCAAAATAAAGGATGGAATCAAGCCGATGGAAATCGCAATCGATTTTGGCTAATAGATAACCTAGTATCAAATACTTTCAGAGAATACAGAATTGCTATGTATGGTTATCACCGGTTAGGACTTGATAGGATGTTAGATGATCCAGTTGCTGCAAAGCAAAATATCATGAAATCAATTGAAAGTCTCAATCGCTTATACTCCAGACGTCCAAATGCTTTTTTAAACCAAATGTTTTTTGATGCCAAGGCAGATGAAATTGTAGATCTTTTTTCAGATGGCCCTGAGGTTGACTTTCAAAAAACTTTAAATTTACTCAATAAAATAGCTCCTTTTTTTGGTCCAAAATGGAAACGCATTAAATACTAACCGAATTACTTGAAATTAGAGAGGATGTAATTTATATTTGAAATTCATAAAATGCAGTTGAAGTGCTCACAGGACTTGTCATAAAAAATTTCGCTTTAATAGATCATCTCGAGGTAAATTTCTCCGAGGGAATGACTAGTATTACTGGAGAAACCGGGGCCGGGAAGTCAATACTGTTGGGAGGATTAGGTTTAATTTTAGGTAAAAGAGCAGATTTATCAACACTAAAAAACCCCGATGTGAAGTGTTTTGTGGAGGCAACCTTCTCTATTAAGGAATATAAGCTCGAGAGCTTGTTTGAAGAACTCGACTTAGATTATGATTCAATTACGTTTATTCGTAGAGAGATTTTGCCTACGGGGAAATCAAGAGCATTCATAAATGATAGTCCAGTAAATTTAGATGTTTTGCAGCGTTTAGGACAAGAGTTAATCGATGTGCATTCACAACATCAAACCTTATCACTCACTCAGTCGGGTTACCAATTAGAAGTCTTAGATGCTTTGGCCGGAAACAAAGAGTTTATAAAAATATATCAAACCAAGTTGAATAAATTTAAAATTCTAAAGAAACGATTATTTGAATTGAATTCGCTAAGAGATTCCCAGAAACAAGATCTAGACTACTCAAGCTTCCTTTTAGAAGAATTGAATAATGCTAGTCTTGTAATTGGAATGTTAGCTCCGCTAGAAGAAGAGGAACAAGAGTTGGTTCATGCAGAGGAAATAATCATTAATCTTGTAAAGGCTAATCAAATTATTGAAGAAGAACAAATGGGTATCGATGTTCAGATGAATGAAATTCGTTTAGCTTTACTTAAAGTATCTTCTTTATCTGAAAAACATTTAATTTTATTTGACCGTTTTGAGAGTTTAAAGATAGAATTGACGGATTTAAGTCAAGACATTCAATCCCAAGCAGAGCAAATAGAGTCAAACCCTCATCGCTTAGAGCTTGTTCAAAGTTCTTTAAAAAAAATATATGACCTTCAATCGAAGCATCAATGTCAAACCATAGAGGAACTGATTAGTATACAAGAAAATTTGAGCAAAAAAGTTGATTCCACCGCCACACTCGAACAAGACTTAATTGTATTAAACAAAGAGATAAATGAGCTAGAACAAGAACTACAAGAATTAACAGAAAACCTTTCAGATAATAGAAAAAAAACTCTTCCATCATTTACTGAAGAACTTGAATCTCTTTTGGAGATTTTGGGAATGCCCAATACACGTTTTAAGATTAATCTTTCTTCAAGTGATCATTTTTTACCACATGGAAAAGATCAGCTTATTTTTGAATTTTCAGCAAATAAGGGATCTAATTTTGGAACCTTAAAGAAAATTGCTTCTGGAGGAGAATTATCTCGTATTATGCTTTCTATCAAAGCGATATTATCTCGTTTTAAAACCTTACCTACAATAATTTTTGACGAAATTGATACGGGTGTTTCAGGAGAAGTTTCTTATAAAATTGCTGAGGTAATGCATCAAATGAGTCAATATATGCAAGTCATGACCATTTCTCATCTACCTCAAGTTGCTGCCAAGGGATCACACCATTTTAAGGTGTTCAAAGAAACCAAAAATGAAAGTACTTTTACTCAATTAAAAAAATTAAAACCCGAGGAACGCATTCAAGAAGTTGCTCAAATGCTGGGAGGTGAGGAAATTTCTGAAACTGCAATTCAACACGCTAAAGAATTGTTGAATTAACCTATCTTTGCTTTTTTATTAATCAAAACAATTATATATGTCTCATCAACTTTTAGTTGGGAAAAAAGGAATTATTTTTGGAGCCCTAGACAATCAGTCAATCGCATGGAAAACTGCTGAAAGTGTTCATGAACAGGGAGGGCAAATCGTATTAACCAATGCACCTGTGGCACTACGAATGGGAACAATTAACGACTTGGCAGCGAAAATCGACGCTCCAGTAATTCCTGCAGATGCAACATCTATCCAAGATCTTGAAGATTTGATTGACCAGGCTGTTTCTCATTTAGGAGGTCCTTTAGATTTTGTATTGCACTCCATCGGAATGTCTGTAAATGTAAGAAAAGGAAAACACTATACAGATCTAAACTACGACTGGATGACCAAAGGTTGGGATGTTTCCGCGGTTTCCTTTCACAAATTACTACAAACATTGTACAAGAAAGACGCCATGAAATCAGGTGGAAGTATTGTTGCATTAACCTACATTGCTGCTCAAAGAACGTTTCCTAACTACAACGACATGGCGGACAATAAGGCTTATTTGGAGTCTATTGCGAGAAGCTTTGGATATTTTATGGGAAAAGACAAACAAGTACGTGTGAACACTATTTCTCAGTCTCCTACCCTGACTACCGCAGGTCAAGGAGTTGAAGGTTTAGATGGTTTTCTTAATTACGCAGAAAAGATGTCTCCTTTAGGAAATGCATCGGCAAAAGAATGTGCTGATTATACGGTAATGATGTTTTCCGATTTTACTCGAAAAGTGACTCTACAAAACTTATATCACGACGGAGGATTTTCAAATACTGGAGTAAGTCAAGACATTATTGATATGTTACAAAAAGAATAGTTTTACATTATGGAACAACGATTTCCTTTTCTCCATGCACTTCAAGATTTTTCCTTGGAAAAAGGTAAGTCGCGTTCTTTTCTGATTTTTTTAGCACTTTCTTTTATATTTTGGTTAATCACCAAGTTTTCTAATCAATACACAGAAGTACTTCCTTTGGAGGTTAGTTTCATTAAACATCCAGTAGGAGTAGTGCCCACATCAGATACTACTTCAGAAATTCAATTAACATTAACAGCATCAGGTTTTCAATTGTTTTTTTATAAACTTTTGGGGACAGAATTAATTTTAGATTCGAAAAAAGGTGTTTTTAATGATGGAATTGCCACACTGCCCTTGGAATTGAGTTTTCAAGAAATACAAGACCAGCTTTTTGGATCAATTACCATCAATTCTATTTTTCCAAATACTGTCAATTTTGAATACACTCAGTTAAGCAATAAACGTTTAGCCGTTGGTTTACAAAAGGGTTTAGATTTATCGGCAGGCTTTGGAATTGCTGAACCCTTGAGATTTACTCCAGACAGTATTGATGTCACTGGGGCTTCCACTGTTTTGGATACCTTAAAAGGTGTTTACCTCAACACAAAGCAAAAATCTAAAATTAATAAGTCTTTTACCGATCAATTTGAACTTATAAATCCATTGAAAAATCAATTGAAGTTTTCGGAATCAACAGTAACTCTCAATGCTGTTATCGATCGATTTTCTGAAACCTCTCTTAAGGTTCCTATTCGATTAATAAATGTTCCTGACTCTATAGCTTTAAAATTATTTCCTGCAGATGTTGAAGTTATTTTTTCTGCTAGTCTTTCGAGAATCAAGACCATTGATCTTAATAATTTTGTTATTTCTTCTGATTTTAATACTCTAAAGAAAGAAGATTTAAAAATAAATTTACAACTCCTTCAAGCTCCAGATTTATTACAAAACATACGTTGGAATCCCAAAGAAGTAGAATATTTAATTCGTAAATAATATGCCTAAAATCATTGGATTAACAGGAGGTATTGGAAGTGGTAAGTCAAGGATAGCTAATCGTTTTACTGAACATGGAGTCCCTTGTTATATTGCAGATGATCGAGCTAAAGAATTGATGAACTCCAATCTGAATCTTCGTAATGCAATACTTGATAATTTTGGGCCTAAAAGTTATCAAAACGGTAAACTTAATCGCTTGTTTATTTCTGATCTTGTTTTTAAGGATAAGGATAGTTTGGCTCGTCTCAATGCACTCGTTCATCCTGTTGTTGCCAAAGATTTTACAGAATGGATTAACCTTCAAGATGCTTCATATGTAATTAAAGAAGCTGCTATTTTATTCGAAAGTGGAGTTGCAAATCAGTGTGATGAGGTAATCTTAGTTACTGCTCCAATTAGAACACGAATTGACCGTGTATTAGCCAGAGACCATTCTTCGGAAGAAGAAATAAAAAATCGCATATCTAAACAATGGTTGGATGAAAAAAAAATACCTTTAGCAGATTACCACATTGAAAATATAAAATGGGAAGATACCTTAATTAAAATACAGGTCTTGCATCAAAAATTACTTCAAAACTCTTAACTAATTTGTTTCAACTATTTTTTATTAAATTAAGTTAAATTTGTGACGTATTAAATAATTTTTTTAGATGAAAAAAAAACAATTTTTATCTCTAGTAATATTCATGCTTTTTTCCCTTTCTGGGATTATATTTATACAAGGCTATTGGATATATACTTCCTTGAAAAATATTGAAGAAGAGTTTTCTCTTACGGTAAGACAAGCGCTTAGTTCTGTTGCGGAAGAAGTTCAAGTTCGGGAACTTCGCTATTACTTTGATCAGTTTGAAACCGTAATTGATTCTGCGGGTTCCCCTGAAACCTCTGAGTTTAGAGATGTATTTTTGTTTTACGATAATGACGCACCCTCAAATTTATCAGCTCTTCACGCATTTGGAATTTTAGAAGAAGAATACAATGTTCCCGTTAGCAGTTTAGATAATGCAACAAAATCAAATAAAAAGCTTAAAGACTTCAAAGGAGTTCGGACAACCACAATCTTAAAAGAAACATTTGATAGAGAAAACCGAGTTTCTTTGTCGATTGAAAAACTTAAAGACATTAAACGAATCAACGCATTTGAACAAGCTACTTATAAAGCTTTTTTTTCAGATTTGGCAAATACTTTCCCCATTCACAAAAGATTAAATTCTTATGAATTGGAGGTCATTTTACAACGATCTTTTATAGAAAGAAACATTATTACCCCATTTGAATTCGGAGTTTTTAGTGATGGTTTAGCAACGAAAGTCAGTTCAAATAATTATATCGAAAATCAGAAAGGACCTCAGTATTCAGTTCCATTATTTCTAGAAAATGAAGGAGTAAACACCTATGATTTAGTGGTTTCATTTCCTAAAAAAAATAGCTATTTGAGTTCCTCAATAGTAGGGATAACATTTCTTTCACTTGCTTTAACACTTTTAATCATAATTGTTTGTGCTTATTCGATTTATGAAATCGTGCAACAAAAAAAGATTTCTGAAATTAAATCGGATTTTATCAATAATATGTCTCACGAATTCAAAACACCAATTGCAACAATAAACCTTGCAATTGACGCTCTAAAAAATAAAAATGTAAAAGATGATTCGGAAAAAGTTGATCGTTATTTGACTATGGTTAGAGAGGAAAATAAAAGAATGCAAGAGCAGGTAGAAAACGTTTTGATGATCTCGCAGCTCGATAGAGGAACTACTCCTTTAGAAATTCAATCTCATGCTATAAATAAGCTTGTGGAAGAAGCAATTAGTCATGTAGCATTGATAATTAAAAGTAAAAACGGAAATTTAAAATCGATGTTAACAGCTGAACATCAAAATGTTGCTGTAGACAAAAGCCATTTTATGAATGTTTTTGTGAACCTTTTGGATAATGCTATTAAATATTCTCTAGAAGCTCCAAGGGTTGAAGTTAAAACCTTTAATGAAGCAGGAAATTGGGTTTTTGAAATAAAAGATCATGGAATAGGTATGGATTCTGATACAATGAAATTAATCTTTAAAAAATTTTATCGTCAACAAGGTGGAAATATCCACAACATAAAAGGTCATGGGTTGGGGCTTTCTTATGTAAAAAAAATTGTTGAATTACACAATGGCACGATTCATGCTGAAAGTGTGAAAGGTGAGGGTACAACCTTTCGAGTTCGCTTGCCCTTGGTAAATTATAAAATTAGTGTTTAAAAATTTGAATAAACCTTTTGATTATGAAATTAGAAAATATAAAAATACTCTTAGTTGAAGACGATCCTAATTTTGGAAACATCCTCAAAGAGTATTTATCTATAAATGGATATGATGTTACTTTAGCTAAAAATGGAATTGAAGGTTTCGAGAAATTCAAAAAAGATCAATTTGACCTTTGTCTTCTGGATGTAATGATGCCCTATAAAGATGGTTTTACTTTGGCGAAAGAGATTCGGGAAAAAAACGACATAGTTCCTCTGATCTTTCTTACCGCAAAAACATTAAAAGAAGATGTACTGAGGGGTTTTAAATTAGGCGCAGACGATTATGTTTCAAAGCCATTTGACTCTGAAGTATTACTCGCCAAAATTAAATCCATTCTATCTAGAAGGGTAGCACAACCTTATGTAGAGTCCGAAGAAATTGATTTTAAAATTGGTTCTTTTGACTTCAATTCGAAATTGAGAATGTTAACCTTCAAAGACAATACCCCCATTAAATTATCTCCAAAAGAAAACCAACTATTACGTTTATTGGCCTTGCATGTGAACGATCTACTCTCTCGTGAAACAGCCTTGAACAGAATTTGGAATGACGATAATTATTTTACTTCAAGAAGTATGGATGTTTACATTGCTAAATTGAGAAAGTACCTCAGGTTAGATTCTAATGTTGAGATTCTAAACATTCATGGAGAAGGGTTTCGTTTGGTAGTAAATGTATTGGCTGAATAATTATCTATTCCTCGGATGAAATTCTTCTAAAACTTTTGACAACTGTTGTGTGTCTAAATGCATGTATACCTCAGTTGTTGTAATACTTTCGTGTCCCATTAGGGTTTGAATTGTTCTCAAATCTGCACCATTTTCTAAAAGGTGGGTAGCAAAGGAATGCCTGAAGGTATGTGGGCTTATTTTCTTATCAATTTTCGCTTGTTTAGCCAGTTGCTTTATTAAAGTAAAAATCATTGCTCGGGTAAGTTTTCTTCCATTCCGATTAAGAAAAAGAGTATCGCGATCTTCTTCAGTAATTTTATTTAAAACCCGAACTTCGTCTTTGTAGTGTTTAATATGTTTTTTTGCATAGGCTCCTAAGGGCACTAGCCGCTGTTTGTCTCCTTTTCCAGTAATGAGCATCATGTTCTCCTTAAAGTAGAGGTCGGATATCTTGAGATTTACCAATTCACTTACCCGTAAACCACTTCCATAAAGTGTTTCAATAATGGCTCTATTTCTATGTCCAAGGGAATTTCCTAAATCAATTGTATTGAGTAAGAGTTCGATTTCATCTAAAGATAACACGATAGGTAGCTTACGCCCCAATTTTGGACTTTCAATCAGGTCAATTGGAGAGGATTCTCGATATCCTTCAAAAACCAAAAAATTAAAAAAACTTTTTAAACCAGATATACGACGTGCTTGAGATCGTGCCTCTATATTTTTTGCCTCTTCATATAAAAATTGCTGTACGTCCTCTTTAGAACAATTTAGGGGTGTACGTTTAGTGTTTTCTGAATAAAAAATCATCAATGCTTGAACATCTAGAACGTAACTTAAGATAGAGTTATCTGACAGACCACGCTCAATTTTGAGATAATGTTCGTATTGCTTAAGCGATTCTTTCCAGTTCATACTCCAAAAATAAGCTTTTTGTTCTTCTTTGTTTGTAGCCGATTATTCTAAAAAACTTTAACTATTTTTGTTTAAAACTAGCAAATGAAAATCAGTATCATCAATGGCCCTAACCTTAACTTACTAGGTCAACGTGAACCGGGTATTTATGGTAATCAAACTTTTGAGCAATATTTCGTTGACCTTAAGACTAAGTTTTCTCAAATCGAATTTGACTATTTTCAATCAAATATAGAAGGTGAACTCATTGAGCAATTACATCGAGTTGGATTTTCTTTTGATGGAATTATTCTCAATGCTGCCGCATATACCCACACATCAGTTGGACTTGGAGATGCAATCAAAGCCATCGATACTAGTGTTATCGAAGTACATATTTCTAACACATTTGCACGTGAAGACTTCAGGCATACCTCTTATCTAACACCAAATGCCAAAGGGTTGATCCTTGGTTTTGGTTTGGACTCTTATCGTTTAGCGGTAGAAAGCTTTTTGTAAAATTTGTTAGTCTTCGAGCAATGTATCAAATGCTTTTTTTCCCTCATACCACATTTTCATTCAATTAGGATCTTGTGCCAAAATCTGCATTTTTTGCATAGCCACTAAATGTTCGGCATCTTTTTTTTGAAACATTTCTTTTCCGTGTTGTTTACTGAGTAACGAGATTTCTTCAAATGTATTTACGCTAAATTTTTGTTCACATGCACCACCCAGTTGTTTGCAGGTCATTGTTTTCATAGCACATTGATTTAAGTTCATTTTATTTTTGGGTTGATATTCTATTTCATTTTTTCAGTCTCATTTTTAATAAATCGGGTTTAAATCCAATTTTCTGATAAGCCTTTAGCGCGCTTTCATTTTCTGCATAAACATCCAATTGAATTTCTACTATTTTTTTTTCTTTTACCCATTTCAAAAGTTCATTGATTATCATACCATTGATTCCTTTTCCCCTTTGTTCGTGTACTACAAACATGAACCCCAAATAAACAAATTGCCCTGGAGTTTTAAATGGTTCAGAATCTTTGATCATCGCATATCCAGATCCTATGGGTTTACCTTCCGAGGTGGCTACTAAAATCTGTACATCTGATCTTTTAATATAGTTTTCAAGATCATAATACACAATTGGGTCTTGTTTTAGGTTTTTTGCAAAAGCACGCTCATAACGAATTATTTCTTGTTCAAATTCTTTTAAGATTTGAAGATCTTCTGGAACAGCTACTCTTATTTTTACGTTGGATTGTGACATATATTTTTTTGTAATCTGTGGGAGAGTATTTATTTTATGCTTTGTAAGCACGGTTTTTTTTTCTTTGACTGTTCCTAATCTAAAAAATATTTGCTTCAATGTCTTTATATTGGATTCTATATTTGTCATTTCTCAATTTTCAAAACTTATTACACATGTACTTAATTCTTTTGATATTGTAGACAACATTGGTGTACCAAGTTTGAAATTAATGTATTTCTCTACCCTAAAAGGCATAAAAATGAAATCTCTGTTTACTACATCTTTTCATGCTTTTGCGAATTTACAGATGCAATCAATTCTTGATCGTAAGTAGAATTTGCTTTTACAATGGGTTTATGTCGATGCGTGTCAGGTATAAGCCGTATGTTTTTCATGATAGAAGAACAAATTAGGGGACTGTAAGTAACTACCTCAAATGTTGTAAAAAAATAAAGTCCTCAAGTAAGAGGGCTTTAAATTTAATATGTGAACTTGTTTACTTACAAGTGGATCACTTCATCATAGGCATCGGCCACAGCCTCCATCATGGCTTCGCTCATGGTGGGGTGGGGGTGAACGGTCTTGAGGACTTCGTTTCCGGTAGTTTCGAGTTTACGTCCCAAAACAGCTTCGGCGATCATGTCGGTAACACCGGCTCCAATCATGTGACATCCCAACCACTCTCCGTATTTGGCATCGAAGATTACTTTCACAAAACCTTCGGAAGTACTGCTGGCTTGTGCTTTTCCGGATGCAGAGAAGGGGAATTTCCCAACTTTAATATCGTAGCCTTGTTCTTTGGCTTGAGCTTCGGTCAGACCAACAGAAGCAATTTCAGGAGAGCAATACGTACATCCGGGGATGTTCCCATAATCAAGAGGTTCCACACTGTGTCCTGCAATTTTTTCTACACAAAGTATTCCTTCAGCAGAGGCAACGTGTGCAAGAGCCTGTCCTGAAGTAACGTCTCCAATGGCATAGTAGCCCGGAAGATTAGTTTGGTAAAAGTCATTAACTAAAATTTTATCTCGATCCACAGCAATCCCAGCCTCTTGTAGACCAATATTTTCAATATTGGTTTTGATTCCTACAGCAGATAAAACGATATCAGCCTTGAGTATTTCTTCACCCTTGGCAGTTTTTACAGTTGCTGTAACTCCTTTTCCTTTGGTATCCACATGTGTAACTTCGGCTTGAGTCATAATGTTGATCCCTGCTTTTTTGAAGGAGCGCTCCAGTTGTTTGGATATTTCTTCATCCTCAACAGGAACAATACGGTCTTGGAATTCAACTACTGTCACCTCAGTACCCATAGAGTTGTAAAAATGCGCAAATTCAATTCCAATGGCACCAGAACCTACAACGATAATCTTTTTAGGCTGCTTAGGTAGGGTCATAGCCTCTCGGTAACCAACAACCTTTTTACCGTCTTGTGGGAGGCTAGGAAGCTCTCTAGAGCGGGCTCCGGTGGCAATAATGATATTATTGGCTTGATAAGTAGTAGCTTTATCATCTAGGGTAACACTCACTTGTTTTTTAGGGAGAATCTTACCAAAACCATTTAAAACGTCAATTTTATTTTTTTTCATCAGAAACTGAACTCCTTTGCTCATACCTGTAGCTACGTTACGACTGCGGTTGATTACCGCATCAAAGTCTTTGTCGTAGTCTGTTACTTTGAGGCCATAATCAGAAGCGTGCTTAAGGTAGTCAAAAACCTGTGCAGACTTGAGAAGCGCTTTGGTTGGAATACACCCCCAATTGAGACAAACTCCTCCAAGGCTTTCTTTTTCAATTACCGCAGTTTTCAATCCCAGTTGTGAGGCACGTATTGCAGTTACATATCCACCAGGACCGCTTCCTAAAACAATTACATCATATGTTGTCATAAATTTAATATTTTAATGATACAAAAATACAAAAAAAACAAGGGGAAGAAAAAACCCCCTACTCCCCCTTTTTTGGTTCAAAACGGATGCTAGCCGAATTCACACAGTAACGTTTTCCCGAAACCGTGGGTCCATCATCAAAAACATGACCCTGATGTCCGCCACAGTTAGAACAAATGATTTCAACGCGTAGCATTCCCAGGCTGGTGTCTTTACGATATTCAATAGCACCTTCAATACTCTGATCGTAACTGGGCCATCCACAGCCGCTGTTAAATTTAGAATTACTGCTGTAAAGCGGTTGATTACAACCCCTGCAATTATATGTACCAGCTTCGTAATGTGCGTTGTATTGTCCGCTGTGGGGATATTCGGTTCCTTGCTGGCGAAGTATTCGGTATTCTTCATCTGACAAGAGTTTTCGCCATTCCTCATCAGACTTTTGGAAAGGATAATTTTTATTCATTAGTTTCGGAAATAAAAGAGAGTGCGGCTGAGTTGATGCAGTGGCGCTTTCCGGTAGTATTTCGTGGACCATCGTTGAACATATGCCCCAAATGACCTCCGCATCTATTACATTTGAGTTCGGTTCGGGCATATCCCAATTTGTAATCTACATCATACTCAATGTTTTCATCCTCCCCTCTATCAAAAGAAGGCCATCCACTTCCAGAATCGTATTTGTATTGGGATTGATACAAAGTGGTAGCGCATGCAGCACACTGATAAACCCCTTTTTCATAAAATTTATCGTATTGACCCGAAAAAGCACGTTCTGTTCCTCCCTGACGTAATACATAAAATGCCATTTTTGAAAGCTCGGCTTTCCATTCAGATTCTGTTTTTTTATAAAGATATTTAACTTGTTTTGAAGGATCTTTTTTGGAGCTTTGACAGCTCAATAAAAGAGGGAAGAATAATAAAAAAAATAAAGGTTTTTTCATATTTGTTGGAGTTTTCATAAAGATACAAATCTTCTGAATGAATTCTAAAAACCGAAGTTTTTTGATGTCTCTAACTAAAATTTAAAGAAAATCAACTTAAAGCATCACTTTATTTATAAGCATCAAAAAGTATAAAATAAAATTAAATAATAAATTTAAAGAATTATAAATAAAACATTGATTTAAAATATTTTAAATTATAGTATAAATATTATTTATACTTATACCAATTAAATCATCTTTTGATTTGAATTTTTAAAAAGAAAAATTAATTTTTGCTTCAACTGAAGTTAATACCTTATATTGAACTTTTAAACTACATTATGTTAAAACCAAAAGTAGCGTTAGTAAAAGGAAGCAAAAAATTAATTAACGCTTGGGCTTTTTATGATTGGGCAAACTCAGTTTATCCTTTGGTAATTTCATCAGCTATTTTTCCAATCTATTATGGGATGATTTTCGCAGAAAACAATCAGATTGAATTTTTTGGCTATTCAGTAAAAAACACAGCGATGATAAGTTTTGTTACTGCAATTGCTTTTATTGTGGTAGCATTGATATCCCCTATACTTTCTGGAATAGCTGATTATATTGGTAATAAGAAAAAGTTCATGAAATTTTTTGTGTTTATGGGCTCACTTTCTTGTATAGGTTTATTTTGGTTTGATTTGAGTACCATTTATTTGGGTTTTCTTTTTTACTTTCTTGCAATGATTGGACTTTGGTCCAGTTTGGTTTTTTACAATTCTTACTTACCAGATATTGCCTTCGAAGATCAACAGGATCGTGCCTCTGCAAAGGGTTATTCTTTGGGATATATTGGTAGTGTTATTCTTTTAATTTTCAATTTAACCATGATTATGCAGCCTCAATGGTATGGTATTCAAGGCACAGAGAGTGAAACAGCTATGCTTGCAATGAAGTATTCCTTTGTTTCTGTGGGTGTTTGGTGGGCTTTTTTTAGTCTTTTTTCTTTTTACTATCTCCCAAGAGGTAATAAAGGTCAAAAGATTACTCAAGACATTTTATGGAACGGATACAAAGAGTTGATGTTGGTTTGGAATCAATTGTCTATGAATTTTCGATTGAAACGGTATTTAGCTGCTTTTTTTGTTTACAGTACTTCATTACAAACGGTTATGTTGGTTGCTGCTTATTTTGGAGAGGAAGAGATTAAATGGGGATCTGATTCAGATAAAACCATTGGTTTGATTGTAAGTATTCTTCTGATTCAATTGGTAGCTATAGTAGGTGCAATCCTTACTGCCCGTTGTTCAGAGATATTTGGGAACCTTAAGACCTTATTTGTGATCAACTTAATTTGGGGGGCTATTTGTGTTTATGCTTTTTTTATTGAAACTCCTAATCAATTTTATATGGTTGCTGGTTTTGTGGGTATGGTTATGGGCGGATTACAGTCTTTATCTCGATCTACATACTCAAAATTCATTCCCGAAACTGACGATACCACTTCTTATTTTAGTTTTTACGGAGTAACCGAAAAAATTGCTATCGTCATTGGGATGTTACTTTTTGGAGTTTTAGATCAGGTTACAGGAAGCATGCGTACCTCCATTTTATTTTTCTTTGTATTCTTTGTTTTAGGCGCGCTGATGCTTCTTCGGATTCCCAAGAAAGTACATTAATGGTTTTTAATTTCTCTGACTGTACCAGAACCAATAACTTTAATTTCTACTCTTGTTGAGGGTTTCCCTTCATAACGAATATTTCCAAAGCCGGTAATTTGTGCTTTTAATCTGTCGGAAACATTCACAATTAAACGACCAGATCCACTCAAAGAAAAATCCCCTTCATTCACTTTCATTGTTCGAGCATACTCATTATTATTTGAGGACATCGCAATTAGTTGGTCAATACTTTTGTTTTTCAATTTTAATTTGGAATGCATTTGATTATATATAAAGCATATTTTTCTATTTGTTACACTTTTAAAAATTATTTTAATGTTTCTTCATGTTGGCATAACTCTTGATTTTATAATAGTGATTTTGATTTTTAGAGGCACGGGATTGAAAATTAACTTCTGCCTCATGATTGAATGACACAATGACCTATAAAAAATATTATGGCCAAACCAATCTTTTCAAATTTAGACAATCTGTCACTCCAAGACATTGAATCAGAAGCAGAGTTGATTCCTTTATTGACCCCAGAAGATGAAGAAGCTCTTGAAAAAGAGGACCTTCCAAATGAAGTCCCAATTTTACCGTTGAGAAATACTGTACTTTTTCCGGGTGTTGTTATTCCAATTACGGTTGGGAGAGATAAATCGATTCAGTTGATTAAGGACGCAAACAAAGGTTCAAAAGTTATTGGTGTGGTTGCTCAAAAGGATCAATCTGTCGAAAATCCAGGTTTCAAAGACATTTATACCTTAGGGACTGTTGCTCGAATTTTACGTGTTTTAAAAATGCCTGATGGGAATACTACAATAATTATTCAGGGTAAAAAACGTTTTGAAATTGAAAAAATAAAATCCGATGCCCCTTATCTAAAAGCTTCAACTCGTTCGGTTGATGACGAAAGGGCTTCAGATGATTCAGAATTTAAGGCTGTTGCAGAATCCATAAAAGAGCTTTCTCTTCAAATCATTCAGGAAAATCCAAATTTACCTTCAGAAGCTTCCTTTGCAATTAAAAACATTCAAAGCTATTCATTTTTGATCAATTTTGTTTCGTCAAATATGAACCTCTCTGTCAATGAAAAACAAAAGATTCTTTCATTAAAGAACATCAAAGAACGAGCTTTGTTGTGTTTGAAATACATGAATGTTGAGTTCAAGAAGCTCGAGCTAAAGAACGATATTCAATCTCGAGTTCGTCATGATTTGGATCAACAGCAAAGGGAGTATTATCTTCAGCAACAAATGAAGACCATTCAAGAAGAGTTGGGAGGTATTTCATATGAAGAAGAAATTGAAGAAATGAAAGCCCGAGCCAAAACTAAGGTTTGGACTAAGGAGGTTAATGCTCATTTTGAAAAAGAGTTGATGAAAATGCAACGAATGAATCCCCAGGTAGCTGAATATTCTGTTCAGCGCAATTACCTGGATCTTTTTTTAGATCTTCCTTGGGATCACTTTTCAACTGATAAATTTGATTTAAAGAAAGCCCAAAAAGTATTGGATAGGGATCATTTTGGCCTAGAAGAAGTCAAGAAACGTATCATTGAATACTTAGCCGTTCTAAAATTAAGAAACGATATGAAATCTCCTATTTTGTGTTTGTATGGCCCTCCAGGTGTCGGAAAGACCTCCTTGGGGAAATCCATTGCTGAGGCCCTGGGAAGGTCTTATGTACGAATTTCTTTGGGAGGATTGAGAGATGAAGCTGAAATTCGTGGACATCGAAAAACATATATTGGAGCTTTACCAGGACGAATCATTCAAAGTCTAAAAAAAGCGGGAACTTCAAACCCGGTTTTTGTACTTGATGAAATTGATAAACTTGGAAGTAGTGCTCAAGGAGACCCTTCTTCGGCCATGCTCGAAGTTTTGGATCCTGAACAGAATAATGAATTTTATGATAATTTTTTAGAATTGGGTTATGATCTGTCTAAAGTGATGTTTATAGCTACGGCAAATAACATAGGAAATATTCATCCAGCTCTCAGAGATCGAATGGAAATCATCAATGTTAGCGGGTATACCATCGAAGAAAAAATTGTTATTGGAAAACAACATTTGCTTCCAAAACAATTAATCGAACACGGTTTAGATATAAAAGCCATACAACTTGGGAAGACAGTAATGGAGCGTATTGTTGAATCGTTCACTCGTGAGTCGGGAGTTCGTGGTCTCGACAAACAAATTGCCAAGGTTACCCGATATGCTGCTAAATCCATTGCTATGGAAGAAGAATATGCAACAAAACCTAAATCATCAGATTTGACTGATATATTAGGGCCTCCAAAAGTTTCACGAGATTTGTATGAAAACAATCAGGTTGCAGGAGTTGTAATTGGATTGGCATGGACTTCAGTTGGAGGGGATATTCTGTTCATAGAGTCTGCTCTTTCTCCGGGAAAAGGGATTTTAAATATTACTGGAAACCTCGGTAAGATTATGAAAGAATCCTTTACAATTGCAATGGAATATATAAAAGCTAATGCAAAACGACTAGAGCTTGATGACTTCAAGTTTGATAAGTACAACATTCATATTCACGTTCCTGAAGGTGCCACTCCAAAAGACGGACCTAGTGCTGGAATTACTATACTTACTTCATTGGTTTCTTTATTAACTCAAAAACGTGTAAAAAAGAATTTGTCAATGACAGGTGAAATTACTTTGAGAGGAAAAGTACTTCCTGTTGGAGGAATTAAAGAAAAGATTTTAGCAGCAAAACGATCTAAAATTAAAGAAATCATTTTGTGTGAAAGCAACCGAAAGGATATTGAGGAAATTAAACCTACTTATCTGAAAGGATTAACTTTCCATTTTGTAAAAGAAATGGAAGAAGTTTTAGCTTTGGCCTTAACAGACCAAAAAGCTAAAAATGCTAAAAGCCTGTAAACACCCCTATGTGCACTTTGAGTTTTATTCCGCTAACCAGTGATGGTTTTATTTTTACCTCTAACCGAGATGAAAATCCCAAAAGGGCAGCTACTGCTATGCAGGAACTTAGTGTAGGAGAGAAGTCACTCTATTTTCCTCAAGATACTTATGCAAAAGGAAGCTGGTTTGTTTTTTCTAATACAAATCAGTTTGTTTGTATTCTGAATGGTGCATTCAATCCACACATCTCTGAAGAAGGATACAAAATGAGTCGCGGGAAAATGGCACTTGATTTTTTTAAATACAAAGACTACAAGAGTTTTGTCAATAGTTTCGAATTTGAAGGGATAGAACCTTTTACCTTTATAATTTTTGATCAAGGTGTTTTGGTAGAATTGCGTTGGGATGAAATCAAACTTCACATAAAAGAATTATCTGACTCAGAAGTTCACCTTTGGTCCTCTAGCACTTTATATCCGTCTTCTTGGGAAGTTGAACGTAAAGAACGCCTAAGAAAATGGCTGTTCAATGGGCTTCGAACACAAGAAGATATAATGAATTTTCACAAAAAAGAATTCCCTTTCAATCGTGAAGCTTTGGTTGAAATTTATGGTAATCAAGTTCCCAAAGAACTACCCGTTCAAACTTTAAGTGTTTCTTCTGTCAAACTAAGTCAAGCTGTGTTTGACTTTCATTACAAACGAGTAAATAGTCCTATTAACTTTAAAAAGTCAATTCAAGTAGAATAAGCTCAGCAACATTCTCTTTCTTATCTTTACCCTATGAAAACCAAAGTTATTGCAGTTGATGGATTTGCCTCTACTGGAAAAAGTACTTTATCGAAACGCTTGGCAGATGCGCTCGGGTTCACTTATATCGATACAGGATATATGTACAGGGCTGTCACTTATTTCGCTCTTAAAAATGCTTTTATAAATGAGCAGGGAATTGAAGAAGATGCATTTAAGAAAGCTTTACATAAAACTAGTTTTAGTTGGAGTAAGGATAAATCTTCAAAGGTAATGTTGTTCAACGGTTTTTCTTATGGAGACGAGCTGAGAACTCTCGTGGTTTCCTCTTGGGTAAGTAAAGTTGCAGTATTGGGTTTTGTTCGAGATCATTTAGTTTATCAACAACGTATTTTATCTCAACTAGTAAGCGTGGTTATGGATGGTCGTGATATTGGCACGGTTGTTTTTCCAGATGCAGATTTTAAATTTTTTTTGATTGCTGATGCTGAAATTCGTGCCAAACGACGTTATGATGAATTGAAAGCTAAAGGCGAAGAAGTGGTTTTAGAAGATATTTTAAAGAACGTAATCGACCGAGATCATCAAGACAGTACTCGACTTATTTCTCCCTTAAAAAAAGCAGAAGATGCATTGGAAATCGACACTACAAATGTTTCTATTGAAACTACTTTAGTCCTAATGTTTTCCAAAATAAATTCAAAATACTAACTATTTTCCATGTTTTTTTAAATGAACGAATTGGAAATTTTGAATCGTATTAAAAGGAGTTTGATGATCTTCTTGTTTGGAATTTAGGAGCTGAAATGTAGGTTGAAAAATGGAGGTTAATTCCTTTTCATTGTATTGCGTTATCTCGAGTCCACTACACTTAATTGGACCGTCTTTTGAGAATGTAGCCATCACTACATACTGAGTTACATGTTGAACAACAAGTTTTTTGTAGGCGCTTATTTCTGAATCATTTGTTAGAAAGTGAAAAGTGGCTCTATCATGCCATAGATCAAAAGGTTTTGAGGACTCAAAGTTCATAACATCAGAAACAATCCAATTTACGATATTTCCTAGAGTACCTAGTCGTTTTTTTGCACGTTCAATTGCCTGCTCTGAAATATCCAATACGGTAAGGTTAGTGTATCCTTCTTTCAATAAATAATCAACCAAAAGGCTGTCTCCACCGCCAACATCAATTATGGCTGATTTTTTTTCTAAGTCACTGTTTTTAATGAAGTTCAATGAAGTTTTGGGGTTTTCTTGGGTCCAACTTACTTGTTGGGGTGTTTTGGTACTATAAACATGTTCCCAGAAGTCTTTCTTTTCTAATGGCATTTTTTGAGTTTAAAATGAAGAAACTAATTTAATAAAATATAACCCTTATTAATCATCTTGTAGAATTAAGAAAAAAGGAATTTTTAAAAATAGTATTCTGTACTTTGTCTATCAATAGATTATCCCTACATTTGCGCACTCTCATGATTAAGTAGAACGAGAGATCTAAAAAAATTAAGAACAACTTCTGTATGTTTTCATTTAAAGTTCTACAAAACAACAGGATACAAATTTTATCGGCAATGGCTGAAGAAAACAACACTCCGCAAGAGGCAACAGAGCAAACTGCTCCACAAGATGCCCAATCGCTACCAACTGCAAATAATGCAGAGGATTTTTTATCAAATTTTAATTGGCATAATTATGAAGAGGGAATCGATGTAATTGAAGATGCTCAACTGTTAGAATTTGAAACCTTAGTAAAAGAAAATTTCGTAGACACAGCAGATGAAGATGTGATTGAAGGAAAGGTTGTCTTTATGACCGACCGTGAGGCAATCATCGACATCAACGCAAAATCAGAAGGAGTTATTTCTCTTAACGAATTCCGTTACAATCAAGACCTTAAGGTTGGAGATAAAGTAGAGGTAATCGTAGATGCTCGTGAAGACAGAACAGGGCAATTGATACTTTCTCACCGTAAAGCACGTGTGATTAAGGCATGGGATCGCGTTAACAATGCACACGACACAGGCGAAGTCGTAAACGGTTTTGTAAAATGCAGAACTAAAGGAGGAATGATTGTAGATGTTTTTGGAATTGAAGCGTTCTTGCCTGGATCTCAAATTGATGTAAAACCAATTCGCGACTACGATCAGTACGTTAATAAAACAATGGAATTCAAGGTCGTTAAAATTAACCAAGAATTCAAAAACGTTGTTGTATCCCACAAAGCGTTGATTGAAGCTGATATTGAAGAGCAGAAAAAAGAAATCATTGGACAACTTGAAAAAGGTCAAGTTCTGGAAGGAACAGTTAAAAATATTACTTCTTACGGAGTATTTATAGACCTTGGGGGTGTGGATGGATTAATTCACATCACAGATCTTTCTTGGAGCCGAATTAATCACCCGAATGAGATTTTAGAGTTGGATCAAAAACTCAATGTGGTAATTTTAGACTTTGATGATAACAAATCCAGAATTCAACTGGGATTAAAACAATTGAGCGCTCATCCATGGGATCAATTGGGAGACACAATAAAAGAAGGTGAAAAAGTCAAAGGTAAAGTAGTTGTAATAGCAGATTACGGTGCATTTATCGAAATTGAAGACGGAGTTGAAGGCTTGATTCACGTTTCAGAAATGTCTTGGTCAACCCATTTGCGTTCGGCTCAAGATTTTGTGAAAGTTGGAGACGTGGTAGAAGCAGTGATTTTAACATTAGATCGCGAAACCCGTAAAATGTCACTAGGGATAAAGCAATTAAGTCAAGATCCTTGGACGGATATTACATCTAAGTATCCGATACAATCTAAGCATTCAGGTATTGTAAGAAACTTCACAAACTTTGGAGTATTTATTGAATTAGAAGAAGGAATTGATGGTTTAGTTTATATTTCAGATTTATCTTGGACTAAGAAAGTTAAACACCCATCCGAAATTTTGACGGTTGGAGATACAATCGAGGTTATTGTTCTAGAATTGGATGTTGAAGGACGTAAACTAAGTCTAGGTCACAAACAAACTATGGATAACCCATGGGATAAATATGAGACTGAATTTGCCGTTGATACAACACACAAGACTCAGTTATCCGAAATTGTTGACAAAGGAGCAACTATAAACTTCAACGAGCATGTTACTGCCTTTGTACCTTCGCGTCATCTTGAAAAAGAGGATGGGACTAAACTTGGTCTTGGAGAAGAGACAACCTTTAAAGTTATTGAGTTCAATAAAGAATTTAAGCGTGTTGTAGCCTCTCATACTGCATTATTCAAAGAAGAAGAGCGTAATAACATGCGTAAAGCAACTAAGAAAATGGCAGTAAGTAACTCTGAAAAGACTACTCTTGGAGATTTAGATGCTTTAGCAGATTTGAAACAAAAGATGGAAGGAAAATAATTTTTTTCTATCATACCTTAAAACCCTCTTTGTAAAATGAGGGTTTTTTTATGTCCATAAATCAAGATCACTAGATAAAAAATAATATTTTTGTAAATAAAACCAAAGGCATGCAGCCCAAGCTTCTTCTTAACGAGCATCAAATAGACATCCTCTTACATCGTCTTGCTTGCCAATTGATTGAGAAGCACCTTGATTTTTCAAACACAGTATTGATAGGTCTTCAACCCCGAGGAGCATTTGTTTTAGATCGATTAATTACCTTACTTAAAACAAATTATGGAGTAGAAGTTGTTGCATTCGGTAAGCTTGATACTACTTTTTTTCGAGATGATTTTAGAAGAGGTGATAAACCCCATGCAGCGAATACGATGCAGATGAACGTTCTTGTTGAAGATAAATGTATTGTTTTTATTGATGATGTTTTATATACTGGTCGAAGCATTCGAGCAGCCTTAACTGCCATTGAGTCTTTTGGTCGCCCAAAAGAAATAGAACTTTTGACTCTGATTGATCGAAGATTCAGTCGTCACCTTCCCATTCAACCAGATTATGTTGGTAGACAAATAGATTCTTTGCAAAATGATAAAGTAGAGGTGAAGTGGAAAGAATTAACAGACGAAGATGCTGTCTACTTGATTAAAGAAACCTTATGAGTCAATTAAGTGTAAAACATTTATTGGGAATCAAGTATTTAAATGAGGATGATCTTCATTTAATTTTCGAGACTGCCGATCATTTCAAAGAGGTAATCAACCGCAAAATAAAAAAAGTTCCTACACTGAGAGATTTAACAATTGCTAATCTTTTCTTTGAGAATAGTACTCGAACCAAACTGTCTTTTGAATTGGCCGAAAAACGTTTAAGTGCAGACGTAATTAATTTTTCAGCTGCTCAATCCTCAGTAAATAAAGGAGAAACTCTTATAGATACTGTAAACAATATTTTGGCGATGAAGGTGGATATGATTGTTATGCGTCATCCCAACCCAGGAGCAGCATACTTTTTATCCAAGAATGTTGATGCCTGCATTATTAATGCAGGCGATGGAACACACGAGCACCCCTCTCAAGCCTTATTGGATGCCTTTTCAATTCGTGAAAAGTTTAGTGAGGTTGCTGGCAAAAAAATTGCCATCATAGGAGATATTTTACATTCCCGGGTAGCACTATCTAATATTTTTGCACTAAAAAAATTAGGTGCAGAGGTTAAGTTATGTGGCCCCAAAAGTTTGTTGCCTAAACATATTGAATCTTTAGGAGTAACCGTAGAACAAGACATAAAAAAGACACTCCAGTGGTGTGATGCTGCCAATATGTTGAGAGTTCAGAATGAGCGAATGGATAAAAGTTACTTTCCTTCTATTAGAGAATATACTCAGCTTTATGGTCTTGGACTTCCGCTCCTTAAAAGCCTAAATAAAGAAATTGTTATTTTACACCCCGGTCCCATTAATAGAGGTGTAGAAATAAGTTCAGGAGTAGCGGATTCAGATCAAGCTATAATTTTAGACCAAGTAGAAAATGGAGTAGCCATCCGTATGGCAATAATCTATCTCTTGGCTTCAAAAATAATGACATCTTCAGTATGATCATAAAAAATGAAAATAATACAATTGAATTTCAACTCACTGAGGTCGATATCTCCAAACCTGAAATTTTTTGTCAATCCCAAAAAAAAAAAATAGGAAGTGCTGATGTTGTTTTTGATTGCCTGAAACTTTCTTTTTTAGATAAACATATAAAGGTATTAAATTCAATTTTTAACACTTTAAAAACAAAGAATCAAAGTTTTGTTTTTGTGGCAGCCCCTGAACAATTTAATTTAGTTCCAGAGTCTTTGATTGTTGTCCCATCTGTACAAGAGGCACACGATTTTATCGAATTTGAACGAATTCAACGCGATCTAGGATTTTAGCTATATGGAGTTAACCATTTTAGGGTGTCACGCTGCAACACCTCGTAAAAAAGCTCAAACTACTTCTCAGTTGCTTGAAGTAAAAGGACATTTGATTCTTATTGATTGTGGGGAAGGAACTCAAATGCAACTGCGAAAATTAGGGGTTAAATTTGCTCGTATCCGTCATATTTTTATTTCTCACCTTCACGGGGATCACTTTTATGGTTTAATCGGTCTAATAAGCACCTTTCGTTTATTAGGAAGAGAAGCAGAATTGCATATCTATGGTCCTAAGGGTATTAAGGAAATAATTACACTGCAATTGAAATATGCCAAATCATGGACCGACTATCCTTTGTATTTTCATGAATTAGATGCTTCTGATTCTGTTGTGCTTTTTGAAGATGATAAAATTAAGGTTTCCACTATACCTCTTGATCATCGAGTTTATACAAATGGATTTCTTTTTGAAGAAAAAAAAGATTTACGCAAAATAAATGTCAAGGCTACAAAAACTTTTGGTGTTGAGGCTTGTGATATGGAAAACCTTAAAGCTGGAAAAGACTTTGTTGATTCAACCGGAAAATTGATTCCTAATTCAAGCTTGACTTTTGACCCAGAACCTTCAAAATCCTATGCTTTTTGCAGTGATACAGCCTACAAGGAAGACATTGTGTCAATAATTAACAACGTAACCTTTTTATACCACGAATCTACTTTTTTGAAGAACCATCTCGATTTAGCCCATAAAACCAAACACAGCACTGCAGAACAAGCAGGTAAAATTGCAGCTATGGCTAATGCCAAAGGCTTAATTTTAGGACACTATTCTAGCCGATACGGTGATTTAAATTCCTTTTTAGATGAAGCAAAAGGGTTTTTTGAAAATGTTCATTTAGCAGAGGACGGTAAATCTTTTAAAATTTAATTTTCTTTTAAGGTTATTGTACCTTGCACTTATGAAAAAAGAAAAAGATCTGGGTTCGTTGCGAAAATCATACGAGAAAAACACCTTGGATGATGACATTAAATCAATAAATCCTTTTGACTTGTTTCAAGATTGGTTTACTGCTGCCGACAAACATACCGAGATAGAGGAAGCAAATGCTATGACTTTAGTAACCTTAGAATTAGATGGTTTTCCAAGGGGACGTATCGTATTGTTAAAACAATTCAGTGAAGCAGGATTTGTTTTCTACACGAACTACAATAGCAATAAAAGCAAGGCTATTAATGCTTTTGATAAAGTTGGACTAACTTTTTTTTGGCCTGAGATGGAACGTCAAGTTTTAATTAAAGGCATGGCTCAAAAAGTAGCAAAAGAAACTTCAGACACTTATTTTTATTCTCGCCCCAAGGGGAGTCAAATAGGTGCAATTGTATCTCCACAAAGTGAGCCTATTGAAAATCGAGATTTTTTAGAAAACAGATTGGATAAGTTAGAGGTACTTTATGAAGATAAATCCCCTAAACGACCTGATCATTGGGGAGGTTATCTCGTTGTTCCTAATTCTATTGAATTTTGGCAAGGAAGACCGAATCGCCTTCATGACCGAATTGAATTTATACTGGAACAACATAAAAGCTGGGCTGCAAAACGATTAGCTCCTTAAAGATGAAGAAATTAATTTTTTTAAGGCATGCTAAATCCTCATGGGAAGAACCTGTTTTGGATAGAAACCGTTCTCTTTCATCAAAAGGAATTAAGGCAATTCAAAAGGTTGCTCTTCATTGGAAAGAACTTTTTAACGAGGCTGAATTGATTTTAACCAGCCCGGCTAACCGAGCTTTGAACACCGCTACAATAATGGCTCATACAATTGGTTATGATCTTCAAAAAATCCGAATAAATGAAGAACTTTATACTTTTAACTTCAAGGAGTTGATTACTTTCATCAAAAAAATAGATAATACATTATCGAATATCATCATTGTAGGACACAATCCGGCCTTTTCTGAGGTATCTCAAAAATTATCAACGAATAGTGCTCCTGCCCTAAGAACATCTTGTTGGACTCAACTCACTTTTCAAACAACCAAATGGTCTTCAATTGGACATGGAACATCAATTAGTGGATCACGTAAATCTTTAAATGTTTAATGAGAGAACAACAAACTAAAAAATTCGTCAATCGAGAAATAAGCTGGTTAGATTTTAACGCTAGAGTATTACAAGAAGCCTCCGAAGAATCAGTCCCTTTGATTGAGCGACTTAGATTTTTAGGTATTTTTTCAAATAACTTAGATGAATTTTTTCAGGTTCGTTTTGCAACAGTTAAACGTATTTCACAATCAGATTTAACTGGAAAGAAAGCCTTGGGAGGGATTGTTGCAACTGAATTACTCGATGAAATAACCGGGATTGTTATTGAGCAACAACGCCAAAGTTTGTCTATTCTTAAAGACATTGAAAAAAAACTTTTAGAAGAGAATATAATTTTTTTAAACGAAAAAGAAGTTAGTCCACATCAAGAAAAGTTTTTAAATGATTTTTTTAATCAAAATGTAGGACCAGCTTTGGTTACAGTAATTCTTTATGACGAAATACAGGATTTCAGCGACAATAAAGCTTTTTTAGTAATTACATTGGATACTACTGAAAAGGGACAATCAAAACCTTTATTCGCACTTATAGAGATACCCAAGCAGCTGGATCGATTTGTAGTATTGCCAAAAGAGGGGGATTTACAATATGTAATGCTGTTAGACGATCTAATCCGCTATAATTTTAATACGATCTTCAATATGTTTAATTATAGTTCGATTGAAGCTCATATGGTGAAAATTACCCGAGATGCTGAATTGGATTTAGAGGAAGATGTTGGCAAAAGCTATGCTGAAAAAATAATGAATAGCGTAAAGGATAGAATGGTTGGAGACCCTGTTCGTTTGGTTTATGACAAAGGAATTCCAAAAAAGACTCTTAATTTAATTATGAAAAAACTTGGAATAGGAACTACAGATAGTCTAATTCCAGGGGGTAAATATCATCACAGAAGAGATTATATGAATTTCCCTAGCCTAGATCGAAAAGACTTAATGTATCCTAAAGTAATTCCATTACCCATAAAGGATTTAAATCTCAATACAAACATATTAAATTCAATTGCACAAAAGGATTTTTTACTTTACGCGCCATACCACAATTATGCTTATGTTATTAAGTTTTTACGTGAAGCAGCTTTAGATCCAAAGGTTAAAACTATAAAAATCACTTTGTATCGTTTATCCAACAACTCTCAAGTAGTGAGTTCTCTGATTAATGCAGCTAAGAATGGTAAAAAGGTAACGGTTCAAATTGAATTGCAAGCGCGATTTGATGAAGAAAACAACATTATTTTTGCAGAACGACTCGAGGCTGCTGGAGTACAATTAATCTTTGGAGTTCCTGGCTTAAAAGTTCATACTAAAATATGTTTGATTGAACGTGAAGAAGATAAAAAATCAAAAAAATATGGTTTTATTAGTACAGGTAATTTTAATGAAACCACTGCTACGGTATACACCGATTATACCTTATTTACTTCGCATCAAAAAATATTGAAAGATATTGGCAAAGTATTTGCTTTTTTTGAAGTTAACTACAAAATCAAAACTTATAAGCATCTAATAGTATCTCCCCATTACACGGCTACAGTTTTAAATCGTTTTATTGAAAATGAAATTGAAAATGCACAATTAGGGAAAGCAGCTAAAATCAAATTAAAGCTAAATAGCATTACTAATTATAAGGTCATCAATAAGCTCTATGAAGCCAGTCAAGCAGGAGTAGAAATTCATATGATTGTTCGTGGGGTATGTTGTTTAATCCCAGGAATTAAGGGAGTAAGTGATAATATACAGGTAATTAGTATAATAGATAAATATTTAGAACACCCAAGAGTTTATATTTTTGAAAATGGTGGCGACCCAAAAATGTATATTTCATCAGCTGATTTGATGACCCGTAATATTGAAAATAGAGTAGAGGTAGCCTGCCCTATTTATGATCTTGATCTTCAAAAACAATTGTTAGACACCTTTATGATCAGTTGGAATGATAATGTAAAAGCTAGATTAATTAATGGATCTATCCAGAACGAATTTAAGAAGTCAAAAGAGCAGCCCTTTCGATCACAATGGAAATTGCATGAATATTTTAAATTACGCTTAGATAATGAAAGTTAAAAAATTAGCTGCAATTGATATTGGCTCAAATGCCATTCGTATACTAATTTCAAATGTTTTCGAAGTTGAGGGGTCGCAGCCGATTTTTATGAAAAGTGAGATGGTTCGTGTTCCCATTCGCTTGGGAGAAGATTCGTTTACCGTTGGAGAAATTTCTCCCAAAAACATTAAACGAATAATAAAAGCAATGAAAGCTTTTAAATTAATCATGAAAATCAATGGAGTAAAACACTACATGGCATGTGCCACTTCTGCACTTCGAGAATCCAATAATTCAGAAGAAATTCTAAAGAAAGTAAAGAAAAAAACAGGAATAAAGATTGAGGTAATAGACGGGAAGAGAGAAGCTCAGATAATTTCCAATACCACAATTATAGATAGTATTGGTCAAAACAAAAACTACCTCTATGTAGATGTTGGGGGAGGAAGTACAGAATTTAGTGTTCTTCAAAATGGAAAAAGAATTACATCTAAATCTTTTAAAGTTGGAACGGTTCGTATGCTTAATGATACGGTAAACGACAAGGTTTGGCTGGAAATTGAAAAATGGATTGTAACTAATACCAAAAAAACTAGTAAAATTAATCTTCTAGGAACAGGTGGTAATATTAATAAGCTCTTCAAACTCTCCAATACCAAAGAAGGAAAACCTCTTATGTTTATTACACTCAATACTTTTTATCAAGAATTTAAAAAAATAAGTTACGAGGAACGTATTTTGAAGTACAATCTGAATTTAGACCGAGCTGATGTTATCCTGCCTGCACTCGAAATTTTTTTAAAAGCCTTAAAATGGAGTGGTGCTTCTAAAGTTTACGTTCCTAAAATTGGTCTTTCAGACGGTATGGTGAGGGTTATGTATAAAAAATACAATCCTTGATCTATTCTAGAGATCCAAATCCAACTCTTTTCTTAGTACATCAATTACGGGATTAATTTCTTTTAAGCGGTTGTATTTTTCTTCTGGAGTATATATAAAGTTTTTTTCGGTTTTTTCATCTACAACGACCTTTATTAATAAATCATAGTTTTTTAAATTTGCTCTTAGATAAGGCACAAAATCTGTAAACTCACGCTCTAGCTCAACTTTATTTAAATCTGTAGGTACATTAAAAATCACTAAATTTTTTTCTCTAAGGGTAGGAGTACTGATTTTGAGAAGTGAGGCTACGTTTTGATCTCCTTTTTTATATTTTATTTGTTGATAATGATTCCAAACCTTGAGGAGTTCTTCTTCGGAAAATACCTCGGTAGGAAGATTATCTACTTTTTCAGTTGGCTTTTGTTGTTGTTCCCAATCTTTTTTTCTTTTTACACTTGAAAGAGATAAACTTGATACTTGATTGGTTTTAGTGGGTTTAATTTTGATTTCAGGCTTTTTTACCTCAAGTTTTAGTGGAGGATTTATTTGTTCTTTTTCTTTATTTTTAACTTGCTGTTCCTCTTCAGCTTCTGGTCGTGAGACTTCTGTAGAAGGCTTATCTGTAACTAGTTTATTATTGAAGGTAGGTATTAGTTTTCCTTTTTTTTTTCTCCATCGAAGTGGAGTGAAGCTAGTTGCATGACACAAAGTTCGACATGGAGTCTTTTGTTGTTGCTATTTTTGAAGTTCAATTCACAATCATGTGCCAAATCAAGGGCATCCAATAAGTAATTTAAAGTAAGTTTTTTTGCTTGCTCTTCATGCTCTTTTTGAAGACTTTCGCTTATTTCTAATAGAGGTATTGTTTTAATTTCCTTGCAGAGCATCAAATCTCTAAAATGCTTTGTAAGACCAGATATGAACTGATGCCCTTCTATTCCTTTTTTAAGAACCTCATCAAAGAACATTAAGCTATCCGGTATTTTATGATCAATGAGAATATTAGTGAATTTAAGGTAAGAAGCTTTTTCGAGAATATTTAGGTTTTCTGCTACAGCTTCAGCGGTGAGGTTTTGATTACAAAAACTACTCATTCTATCAAAAATAGATAAGGCGTCGCGCATTGCCCCATCGGCTTTTTGAGCAATTAAATGTAAAGCCTCATCCTCATACTTAACTCCTTGCTCTTTTGCCAAATTTGCTAAATAATTTTGAGTATCATATACTGTAATTCTTTTGAATTCAAAAATTTGACATCGGGATAGAATAGTTGGGATTATTTTATGCTTTTCAGTGGTAGCTAAAATAAAAATAACGTGTTTTGGGGGTTCTTCTAGAGTTTTAAGAAATGCATTAAAGGCTGCAGTAGACAGCATGTGTACTTCATCAATGATGTAAACCTTATGTGTTCCAGTCTGAGGGGGGATACGAACTTGATCATTGAGATTACGGATATCATCAACAGAATTATTTGAGGCAGCATCAAGCTCAAAAATATTGAAAGCAAAATCTTGATTAGGATCAATACTGTCTTGATCATTTCTGTTAATCCGTTTGGCTAAAATTCGAGCACAGGTAGTTTTTCCAACACCTCTGGGGCCACAAAAAAGGAGGGCTTGAGGTAATTGATTTTTGAGAATGGCATTGTTTAGAGTTTCTGTAATTGCCGATTGTCCTACAACATCTTTGAACTGTTGTGGTCTGTATTTTAAAGCAGATACTATGAAGGGTTCCATATTATTTCAAATTTAAAAAAAACTACTTTGATATTTGAGTATACTACTTTAAAATAACAGTTAAATTATTAACATAATATGTACCTTTGTGGTAGCAGGTCTCTTATCGCTGCTCATTTTTGATGGGGAGAGGAAAGTCCGGACACCAAAGGGCAGTATAACGGGTAACACCCGTCTTTCGTTTTTAACGAAAAGGACAAGTGCAACAGAAAGTATGTACAGGTAATGCTGTAGTGAAATCAGGTAAACTCTATGCGGTGCAACGCCAAGTAAATTTGCTTTTGAGAGCGGCTCGTTCGATGTAAAGGGGTAGGCGGTTTGAGCTTTTGAGTAATCAAAAGCCTAGATAAATGATAAGACTCGACAGAATCCGGCTTATGGCCTGCTTTTTTATTCAAAAAAACTAAAGGTGTTGGAACCATAATTTCTTGATGACTCAAAATTTGGATGTTCCTCAAATTTGTATTCTTTAGAATGTTCCAGTATTAACATTCCTTCTTCCTTAAGCTGTTTCCCTTGAAAAATAAGATCAACTATTTTTTCGAAATCTGAATGCGGTAAATCATAAGGTGGATCTGCAAAAATAACATCAAAATTTTGATGCGGTTTTTGAAGAAACTTAAATACATTTTGATTAATTATTTCAATGTTTAATCCAAATTTTGTGCTTGTTTCTTCAATAAAACGAGTGCAATTTTTGTTTTGATCTACTGCTACAATTTCTTTTACTCCACGTGATCCAAACTCATAACTGATGTTTCCAGTTCCCGAAAATAAGTCTAAAACTTTAATTTCATTGAAAGTAACCCAGTTTGTTAGTATGTTAAATAAAGCTTCTTTTGATCGGTCTGTTGTTGGACGTACAGGTAGTTTTTTGGGAGCTAATATTCTACAACCTTTTAAAGAACCCGATATAATTCGCATTAGGCAATTTTGTTTTCTAGGAAAGGCGTAGGGTGTTTACTGTTCTTGTTTTCTGATGGAGCATCCAGAAAAATAACATCGTTGTGATACTCTTGTACCCCTTGATAATATTCCTTATATGATTCGTATTCTCCTAGGAAAGCCAATTTGAAGTTTTCAGGTTTAAGGTAAAATTGCTCAGTAATATAGAACAGGTAGTATAAAAACTCATCTGCATGATTTTGTTCAAAAGTGTTGAATAGTAATAGCTGTGTTCCTTGGAAAAGGAATAAATCAAAAAACCCTTTTCTTAAGTGAACAAAGAGTTGTTTTTTTGAGATTCCTATTGAAAATTGAGATAAAGGTGCAAATAAGAAAGAAGTGAGGTGTTGAGAATGATGGTTTGGAAATAATTCTTTGAAAACTTTTTTAACTGAGGGGCTTCCCGCGAAAACGACTACTTGATTGAATGACTCTAGCACATCAAATAAAACCTCTTGATTTTCGTCCAGGGTTAATCCATTTTCAATGTAAAATGAGGCATTGTCTTTATCAAATAATTCTGTAGGAACAATAGTTGATAGTCCTTCTAAATGAATCAAAAAAACATTGTCTGAAACTAATTCTTGTTTTTTGATCCAATTCGATAATGCTTCCTGATCTATTTTGCTAAAGTCATCAACTGGATAAAAACAAGTTTTCTTTTGGGTACAAAAAGAAAACCCATCACTAAATATGAGAATGGATAAATCTGAGGTTTGGTGATTTTTATTTTGCAGGTGCATCAAATATAGAAGGCCAGTTACCATTTTCACTAACATCTGTAAGAGAACCTAAGATGATATCAGGTCCATTTACACCATCTACCGAAATTGTTTCGTTTTCTTGCTTAAGCAAGTCTTCATTTTGATCAAATAAAATAACGCTTTTGGCTACTTTTACTTCAAAAACAGGGGCTTTATATCCATTTTTATCAATGACATCCGCTTTGATAGAGAACGTAGCATTAGAACCTTCAATAGGAACTTTACTCATTTCTGCATAATCAGTTGAGTTTTTGAAGAGAGAATCTTTTACTGGAATAAATCCAAGAGTGTCAACCACAATAACTTCTCTGAGCATGTCAATACGGTATATTTTGTCGTACTCCAAATAAGAAGAGTCCCGTTTTTGGATTAAAGTAAATATTCCTTTATCAACAAAGCTAACAAGACTATCAAAATTATTTGCATAAAAACCTTTAACGTCTTTGTGAGCAATTTGAGCTTTTCTAATTTCTTTTAAACGAGAAATTACATCAGCGTATCTTTCTTTTTTGATTTTATTAAAGTTTATAGGACCATTGATTGAATCATAAATTTTGTAACTAAAAAATATAATTAAAACCCATAGCACAGCTTGTATTGCAATCTTCATTCTAAATGTTTTTGTTAAAAAACAAATCTACAATTTTTTTTTATTCATGAAAGTATTTAGGAAATGAATTATCTTCCCAAAAATTAAAATTTGATAATGATTTCTACTGAGTTTAAAAGGCTGCTAAATGAAACTTTTCAATTTGAAGCTACTGTCTCCCAAAATCACTGGCTGGATTCAATTGTAGATTTTATATTCACCAAAGAGAAAAATGTTTTGTATTTGTTGAAAGGTTATGCGGGAACAGGAAAATCTACTCTTGTAGGGCATCTGGTTAAATATCTAGTAAAAGCAAATTCTAAAGCTATATTGATGGCACCAACAGGACGAGCAGCAAAAGTTATTGCCAATTATTCAAATAAAAAGGCTAATACGATTCACAAACAAATTTATTACACTAAAAATGAAAAAGGATCAGGAGTTCAATTTGTGTTGAAACCCAATAAATATGAGAACACCATTTTTATTGTTGATGAAGCCTCTATGATTGGTGACGAACGTCAAAATGCTAAATTATTTGAAAATGGATCTCTTTTGGATGATCTTATGCAATATGTAGACTCGGGTTCGAATTGTAAATTAATGCTGGTAGGTGATCCGGCTCAGCTTCCTCCTGTAAATCTTAACATAAGTCCCGCATTAGATGGAGATTATTTAAAAAGTCAATTCAATAAAACTGTGACTGAATGTGAGTTGAAAGAAGTTGTGAGACAACAACAAGAATCGGGTATTTTAGCTAATGCCACTCAATTGAGAATTCAAATGAACCATGAACACAATGATTCCTTCGCATTTGACTTATCAATTGCATCTGATATTCAACGTTTGCAGGATGGAAATGAAATTCTAGAGCTTTTAGATGATTCTTTGCGAAATGAGGGGCTAGAAGACACTGTTTTTATTGTTCGCTCGAATAAAAGAGCAAATCTTTACAATCAACAAATACGAAGTAGAATTCTTTTTTTAGAATCCGAATTATCGGTTGGAGATCAGTTAATGGTGGTAAAGAATAATTATTTTTGGTTGGAGCCTAATTCTTTACCGGGGTTCATAGCCAATGGGGATTTGGTTAAAGTACTTCGTGTTTTGAGCCATCATGAGCTTTATGATTTTAAATTTGCTAAAGTAGAAGTTCAACTAGTTGATTATCAAGAGGAAAATCCATTTGAGACAGTTTTATTATTGGATACTCTGAGCTCTGAAAGCCCCTCATTAACATATGAAGAGAGTAATAGATTGTACCAAAATGTTCAGGAAGATTACCAACATCTAAGTTCAAAATATAAACGTTTTATGGCGGTAAAAAACAATTCTTATTTCAATGCACTTCAAGTAAAATATTCTTATGCCATAACTTGTCATAAATCACAAGGTGGGCAATGGAAAAATGTTTTTATAGAACAGCCCTATTTGCCTAATGGCCCAGATTTTAGTTATTTCCGTTGGCTATATACAGCAATCACTCGAGCAGAATCCAAATTATATTTAGTTGGTTTTAAGAATGATTTTTTCTTGAAATAAAACAAAACAAAAGCTAAAGTTAAGTTTACACTTAGTATTTTTGAATATCATTTTATAAATTATGAAAATTATCGCTGTTATTCCTGCACGTTATCAGGCCAGTCGTTTTCCGGGAAAACTTATGCAACCTCTAGGGGATTCTACAGTAATAGGGCAGACGTATAAAAATGTTTTACAAACTGCATTGTTTTCTGAGGTTATTGTAGCAACCGATAATGATTCTATACAAAATGAAATTGAAACCTTGGGCGGATCTGTTTTCCGCAGCAAGAAAGAACATGAGTGTGGCAGTGATCGAATCGCTGAAGCAGTTGAACATAGTGATGCAGATATTGTAATCAATATTCAGGGAGATGAACCCTTTTTAAACCAAAAAAGTCTTAAAGCCCTTCTTGAAGTTTTTGAAACAGATTTGAACAAGGAAATAGACCTGGCATCTCTAATGATTCCATTTAATAAAAAAACGGAAGTAGAAAATCCTAATAATGTAAAAGTAATTTTAGACCAATTCAATTGCGCACTCTATTTTTCGAGAATTCCAATTCCATTTTATCGAGATAAAGAACTTCCAAAGAATTATTTTAAACACATTGGTGTATATGCCTTTAGAAAAGAGGCCTTACTTCATTTCAGTTCTTCTGAAATGACTCCTTTAGAACAAGCTGAAAAAATTGAATGTATCCGCTATTTAGAGCAGGGAAAAAAAATGAAAATGGTTCTAACCCATGAAATTTCCATTGGAATTGATACTCCAGAAGATTTAAATAAAGCTCAGCAGTTTCTAAAAAAATAAACTTATCTCTATGTTTCATTTCTTTTCTAAATTAATATTATTCAATATTTTAAAATGGAAAGTAATTGGCTATTTTCCAAAACTTCCAAAATTCATTATTGCTGTTGCTCCACATACCAGCAATTATGATTTTATGGTTGGAATAATGATTCGAAGTATTTTGAAAGAAGAAATTAATTATGTTGGAAAAAAAGAATTATTCAACCCACTTACCTCATGGTTTTTCAAAGGTTTGGGTGGAGCCCCTTTGAATAGAAAAGGCAATCAAAATGTTGTAGAAGGAATAGTGAATATTTATGATAATCGAATAACATTTCGTCTTGCAATAGCACCTGAAGGAACCAGAAAACCAGTTACAGACTGGAAATCAGGATTTTATTATATTGCAAAAGGTGCCAAAATTCCGATTCAATTGGTAGCCTTTGATTATTCGAAAAGGATAATCAAATTTTATCCCTTATTTACCCCAACAGATAATGTAGAGCAAGATTTTATTAAAATGAAAAATTATTTTAAAGGTGTAAAAGGTAAAATACCCGCAAATGGGATTTTTAATTTGTAAGATCTAAATTGTGATACACATTCATAACATCATCGTCTTCTTCTATTTTTTCAAATAGTTTTTCTACCTCTTCTACTTGTTCAGAATTCAATTTGGTTAGGTTTTTAGGTATTCTTTCAAAGCCTGAAGATAGAATTTCGAAGGATCTGTTTTCAAGTTCTTTTTGAATGGTGCCAAAATTTTCAAATGGCCCATAAAGTAATACTCCATCATCATCAGCGAAAACTTCTTCAACTCCATAGTCAATAAATTCTAATTCCAATTCTTCTGGGTCAATGTTTTCCGAATTGATTCTGAAATTACAAGTACGATCAAACATAAATTCGACAGATCCAGAGGTACTTAAATTTCCATTTGCTTTGTTAAAATAACTTCTGACATTAGCAACGGTTCTATTGTTATTATCTGTAGCTGTTTCTATCAAAACTGCAATTCCGAAGGGAGCATATCCTTCGAAAAGCACTTCCTTATAATTCTCTGTATTCTTGTCAGAAGCCTTTTTTATTGCACGCTCAACATTATCTTTGGGCATGTTGGCTGCTTTTGCATTTTGAATGACAGCTCTGAGTCTAGGGTTGTTATCAGGGTCTGGGCCTCCTTCATTTACAGCAATTACGATATCTTTACCAATTCGTGTAAAGGTTTTGGCCATAGCTGACCAACGTTTCATTTTTCTTGCTTTTCTAAATTCAAATGCTCTTCCCATTTCAATCTTTTTACATTTATTCAAATATAAAAAAGTATTAAACGTTATGTAACTAGTTTTACAGTAAATATAAATCTTCTAGGATAGATTCATAAGAAACATTAAGGTGGGAGGGAAGTTTATTTTCTTTAGGAAGTACAGCTAAATATCTCATTTGATTGGAGGTAAATATTTGCTTAAAAATAGCACCCCTCAGTTTTCTCCTTAAAATGATTCGTCTTATGAAATCAAAATGAGTTATTAAATCAACGCTACCCAGGTGGAAGATTCCTGTTAATTTTTGATTTATGATATAATGTATTTGTTGACTTAGTTTGCGATCACTTGTCACATTTATAATTGTATTGGGAAATACTTCTAGAGGCTGATTTGACGCAACCAGAATTTCAATTTCTTTAGTTCTTGGGGCATTATTTCCAAAAACCATTGGGAGACGAGCAATTACAAATCTGGAGGGAGGTAATTTCAAAAGACTGTTTTCAATTCTGATTTTAAAACGTCCATGAGGACTTTCAGATAATGTTTTGTCAAATTCATAAGATGGGTAGTGTTCAAACGCATCAAACACATTCGAGGAAGAGAGAAACATTAAACGGCAATTAAAGTTTTGAATGTATGTTACTAGATGTTCATGACATTTTAATTGCTCTTTAAAGGGGCCTCGTAAGCAGGATATTATAAGTTGTGGTTTTACCTTTTTTAAAATCGATAGTATATTACTTTCTTTAAGACTAAAATAAAAAAAATTTTGTTGTTTTGAGTACTTATTTTCATTGAAATAGGTGCCGTAGGTGTCAAAATAAGGGTTCAATTCTCGATAAAGTGAGTTGCCTATAAAACCACTTCCTCCAAGAATCAATATTTTTTTCAAAATGAAATCGGTTTATGCCTTATAAAAAGGCAATGAGATTATTTTAGCACTAAGCATTTTATTTCTAACCTGAAGCTGTATTTCTGTACCCACTTCACTGAACTTTTTTGGTACATATCCCAAGCCAATTCCAATATTTAATGAAGGAGCTTGAGTTCCAGAAGTTACTCGTCCAATCATATTTCCGTCGAGATCAAAAAGCTTGAGATCGGTTCGAGGAATTCCTCTTTCTTGTAATTCAAATCCTACCAAACTATTTGAAGTACCCTCGCTTTTTTGTTTGCCCAGAACTTCTGCATGAATAAAATGGGTACTAGGACGAGTTACCCATCCTAGTCCTGCTTCAATAGGGGATTGATTTTCATTTATTTCATTACCGTAAAGGCAGTAACCCATTTCGAGTCTGAGCGTGTCTCTTGCAGCTAGTCCAATGGGTTTAATTTCATAATCTTTACCGGCTTTAAATATTGCATTCCAAACTTTTTTAACTTCAGTATTGGGGACATAAATCTCTAAACCTCCGGAGCCTGTGTATCCAGTAGTCGCAATTAAAACGTCATCAACAGCTGCAAAAACTCCTGTTTGATGAGCATAAAATGGGAGTTGATTGAGTTCAACTGTAGTTAAAGATTGCATGGCTTCAATAGCTTTGGGCCCTTGAACTGCCAATAAAGAATATTCATCAGATGCATTTGTGAGTTTAGCATTATGAACTTTATTTTGTTCATTTATCCAATTCCAATCTTTTTCAATATTAGATGCATTTACCACCAATAAATATCGGTCTTCGGTCAATTGGTAAACAATCAAATCATCAACTACTCCACCTTTTGTGTTGGGAAGGTAATTGTATTGTGCTTTCCCGGGGGTAAGTTTTGAGATATCATTGCTGCAAATGTGCTGAAGTAGACTAATTGCACTAGGTCCTTCAACAAAAAACTCACCCATATGCGATACGTCAAAAACACCAACACTATTTCGAACAGCCAGATGTTCTTTTGTAACCCCTTCATAGCGGACTGGCATCAAGAAGCCTCCAAAAGAAACCATTTTTGCTCCGAGGGAAACATGAGTGTCATAAAGTTTGGTTTTCAACATCTTGATTATTTTTTTATTGGTACATTTGACCCTAAAGATAAGGTCTTTTAACGTATTTTCAATTCGAAAAAATTAAATTCAACATGCAAAAATCAATCCTGTCTTTTGTTATTTTTTTCATTTTTATTGTTCCAATAATTGCACAAAAAGCAAAACTAACTCCTAATTTCCACAAGTCCAAGCGAGATGCATTACGTTCAAAAATGCCTGAGAATAGTGTAGCCGTATTATTTGCAAATCCACTACGTAATCGTGCGAACGATGTTGATTATGTTTACCATCCAGACCCTAATTTTTACTATTTAACCGGATTCAAAGAGCCTCAAGCTGTTTTGGTAATTTTTAAAAACCCTCAAAAGGATGATCAAGGGTTTTATTTTGATCAACTTTTTATTCAAGAACGAGATGCCAGAGCAGAACAATGGAATGGATATCGATTAGGATTAGAGGGCTCCAAGGCTTTGGGTATTGATCGCATTTCTTTGCGCTCCGAATTTGTAAACAACCCATTGGACTTTACTTCGTTTGATGAGGTTTTGATTATTGATTTTAATAATGATGTTAGAAACGATAAGAACGATCCCTATGATCTTTATGATCTTCAACGGACTTTAAAGGAGAATATTAACTATCCCAGAGATTTCAATCGTCTACGACACCAACTTTTGAAAAGAATTCGAACTGTCAAAGAAGAAAACACTCAAAAACTAAAAAATGATATTAGATGGTATTCAGAAAGAAATCAGTCCATAGCTGAAGATCCTGCAATTCAAAACTTTTTAGAATCTAAAACTTTGGAGGTTCCAGAAGATCTGAGAATGCAAGTTGCTTTTTTACTAAAAGATCAGTTTTTTGATGTAGAATTCCTAGAGAAAATCTTAGGAGATCTGCGCGAGGTTAAAACAGCAGAGGAAGTTTATTTATTGAAAAAAGCTATTGAAATATCGGCGATTGGACAACGAGAAGTTATGAAAGCAATGCGACCCAATATGACTGAACGTGAAATTCAAGGAATTCACGAATTTGTATTTAAAAAATATGGAGCAGCCTATGAAGGATATCCTTCAATTGTAGGGGCTGGATCTAATGCCTGTGTGTTGCACTACATTGAAAATGATGAAGCTGGCTTGGATTCGGATTTAATCTTGATGGATTTGGGTGCAGAATATGAGGGGTACACTGCTGATGTAACTCGAACGATTCCAAAGGATGGTACTTTTTCAGAACCCCAGAAACTGTTGTATCAAATTGTTTATGAAGCCCAAAATGCGGGTATTGAAGCAGCTCTGATAGGAAATACTTCTTCACAAATAACTCAGATTACCCAAGTTGTGGTTGCAAATGGCCTCAAGCGTTTAGGAATTATTGAGTCCGAAAATCAGTTTAGAACCTATTACCCTCATGGTGCGGCTCACCACATAGGACTGGATGTACACGATTTATCCAATTATGGACCGTTCAAGGCGAATGCAATTATTACAGTTGAACCTGGTATTTACATTCCCAAAAACAGTGAGTGCGATCCAAAATGGTGGGGGATAGGGATTAGAATTGAAGATGATATCTTGATTACGGAAAATGAACCTGTAAATTTATCAGCCAATGCTCCTAGATCATGGCAGGCTATCGAAACCCTTATGAAAGAATCGAGTCCTCTAGATCAATTTCTTTTACCCGAGTTGGACTAGTTGTTAATTAAGCAAAAAGGTCTTGAGGTCTTCATAATTCTTAATTGAGATGCTCTTTTTGGTCTTGGATAAAGTTTCTTTGAGTCGCTCAGGGATTTCAACTTTAATATTTAAAGTTTCTTCCACGGTATCAAGGAATTTCACTGGATGTGCTGTTTCTAGAAATAGTCCGTATTTCTCAGGATGCTCTTTTAAATATTCTTTCAACCCCAAATAACCTACTGCTCCGTGGGGATCGGCTACGTATCCAGATTTTTCGTGGATCTCTTTTAACGCTTCTCGCGTTTCTGCATCTGTGAAACTGTAACCCGATAAGTTTTCTTTTAGAAAATTGAAATCATTACTGAAGATTTTTAAAATCCTAATGAAATTAGATGGATCTCCCACATCCATGGCATTTGATAGGGTAGGGGATGATTTTTTAGGGGAATATTTCCCTGTTTTTAAATAATCAGGAACTACATCATTGATGTTTGTACTTGCAACAAAATGATCAATTGGTAAGCCAATTTCA
>Ga0233438_10000461_pt1 | contig 52197 bp, 54 predicted proteins | sample SI_123_September_FD_182720 | JGI IMG/M metagenome (GOLD analysis project Ga0233438, IMG submission 182720) | Seawater microbial communities from Saanich Inlet, British Columbia, Canada - SI_123_September2016_10_MG | ecosystem: Environmental > Aquatic > Marine > Inlet | place: Canada: British...
TGTCCGATGGGGAAGAGTAATAGATAAGAAGTCAATACAAACCTCAGCTATTGGAAGAAATTCCAAACCAAACCAAAACGTACAACAAAATCGCGGTAGGGATAACCTGGGGCACTAAAATAATTTGAACTATTCTGATTATATACTGCAAAACACCTTACTACAGAGAAAGGTTCTTTTGTTTATCAAAAAAATATTTTTTTATTAATGAAATCTAGAAGCAAAACAGGAAATGTTTCCCAGTAATCAGCTAAAATCTTCATCAATATGCTTTTATTACTGATTGAGTAAATCATCAACGATTATAAGTGAACTTAAATGTGGATTTAAGTTTTCTTCCAAGTAGTTAGAGCAAAAACCACAGAAAGAACAGCTGAGCCGATCCAAAAATAGGTGATAACAGAAAAGTCATAAATAAATTCTCCATTAATTTCCACCTTATTTTGTTCAATAAGATAACCACTAACTATGTCTTGGATTCCCGCTGCCAAATAGCTCATAATCCCCACCATACCTAAAGCTGCTCCAGATGCTTTTTTAGATGCAATATCAACAGCCATTAAACCTCCTAAATAGCATATTAGTGCTCCAATAGCCAGCCCAAATACTAGCATACTCAGCGCATCAAGCCACCAGAACCCTTTAGGGCCTAAAAGAAAAAGGCTAATTCCTAAAACATTCATTAAACCATAAATTAATGCAGGTTTGTTTCGACGTCCACCAAAAAAATTATCTGACAAAAATCCAGAGAAGGCTGTTCCTAAAATTCCACAGACAGCACTGATAGCTACAAGAAAGTTAGCTTCAGTGAGGGTGTAATCTTTGGCTATCTCGAAATAATAGGGTCCCCAGCTATTAACTGCATATCGAGAAATATACATGAATGCACTTGAGAGTCCTAACAACCATATATATGGATTCCTTAATGCCAGTTGTTGTTCGTTCCAAGTTGATTTTTCTGTTGAGCTTTTAGGATATTGCGAAGCAAAATGAATACGGAAAAGTGAGATGTAAAAGTTATAGACAATGCACAATTGCTAGTCTTTATCTTTCCAATTTTGGTAAAGGGCATTGAGGTCATACGTTAACGCTGGTGGTTGCTCAATAAGATACTGATCTGCAAAAGCACGCTGAAGAATATCCTCGATCAGATAATCTTCCAAAACTTCCGAAGGATTATACTTTTCTTTAAGGGAGAGACTAAACAAAGAAGCAGTGGTTTGATAGATAAAAGCCTTCCATCCGTTGCGTAGTTTTTTGACCAACTCAAAGGTAGTGCTACCCGTTTGACGATGCACCAAACGAATCAGTATTTTACCCTGAGACTTGGATAGTTTTTTTAGTTCTTCTTCGAATTCCTCGTAAACAAAGTCCTCAAGGCGTTTCATGTACTTCTTTTTCCCGCGCTTGGTGTCAATTTGATCAAGGCGTTCGTTAAGGACTGTTAGTCGTTCTGCCGCTAACTTTGCATAAGGGTAAACCCGTAAGACTCGACGGCGAAGAATGAGATAACGATTCAATTCTTCCCTATCCTTAAAGCGCAAAGGTTTAAAAACAACCACTTCCTTCAATGGGATACCGTAGGTTGGAATACTATCTCCTGCTACTAAAATCAGTGAATCCTGATCAAATTTTTGTGCTAAAACAAAGATAGGAATGAAAAGTAATACCCAAAAAACACCTTCTTTTTTCATCCTACAAAGATAAAAAGATAAAGCGAGTTGTGCAGTCAATTATTTAGGAGATAATGTTAAATTAGCTGATCGAAATAAAAATGACCTATGCAAGTACTTAATGACAACTCGATTCAATTTTTAGAAAAATACCTAAACAATCCCTCGCCTACAGGCTACGAAGCCGAAGGTCAAAAAATATGGATGGACTACCTCCGTCCTTATGTTGATGAATTCATAACGGACAGTTACGGAACTGCTGTTGGGGTAATCAATCCCGACGCTCCTTTTAAGGTTGTTATCGAAGGGCATTCAGATGAAATTTCGTGGTATGTGAATTACATCACAGACGAAGGTTTGATCTATGTTATTCGTAACGGTGGAAGCGACCATCAAATTGCACCCTCAAAATGGGTAAACATCCATACCAAAAAAGGCTTGGTAAAAGGTGTTTTTGGCTGGCCTGCCATTCATACCCGTAAAAACGGGAAGGAAGAAGTACCAAAACTAGACAATATCTTCATTGACATAGGCGCTAAAGACAAGGCTGAAGTAGCAGCAATGGGCGTACATGTAGGCTGTGTGATTACCTATCCCGACCAATTTCAAATTTTAAACAACAACAAATTTGTGTGTCGTGCCATCGACAACCGTGCTGGTGGATTCATGATTGCGGAAGTTGCACGTCTTTTACACGAAAACAAAAAAACACTTCCCTTTGGTTTATACATCACCAACTCGGTACAGGAAGAAGTAGGCTTACGTGGGGCAGAAATGATCACCCAACGCTTGAATCCAGATATTGCCATTGTGACGGATGTATGCCATGATACCACTACCCCCATGATCAACAAGAAAGAAGAAGGACATACTAAAATCGGGGATGGACCTGTCATTTCTTATGCACCGGCAGTTCACAACCTCGTTAGAGAGCGCATTGTTGAAACAGCTGAAAAGAATGAGATTCCATTTCAACGTCTGGCTTCTTCACGTGTGACGGGCACAGACACAGATGCTTTTGCTTACAGCAACGGCGGAATTCCTTCTGCACTGATCTCTCTTCCGTTGCGCTATATGCACACCACTGTGGAAATGGTACAAAAAGAAGATGTAGAAAATGTGATTCGTTTGATTTATGAAACACTTTTGAATATTAACCCTGAGGATTCGTTGAGTTATTTTGACTAAAGCCTAGGGGCTATGCTTAAAACAAATCCCTTTGGCCTTGGCTGAAGGGATTTGTTTATGCACAAACGATTTATTATCAGGTAATAAGGAATTCATGTGTTAGGAAGAGCTTATAAAAAGTATGCCAAACTTCTCAAGACTTGATGCGACATTCGATGCGCTCAGATAACTTCAGTCGCTATGCCCCTTCGCAATGAATGAGAATGGGTTTAACGACTTCGCTTTACCAATGCTCGGTTGATGTTCCGAACTGCAGCTGGTCCTTCGTATATAAAGCCTGTATAAAGCTGCACCAAAGCTGCACCAGCATCAAGTTTTTCGATAGCATCTTCGGGTTTATGAATCCCACCTACGCCAATGATTGGAAATGCCTTATTACTTTTCTCACTTAAAAAACGAATAACTTCTGTACTTCTATTATGAAGTGGCTTTCCGCTAAGCCCACCCGCTTCTTGGGTTAGGTTTTCTGGAGAATTCAGGTTGGCTCTGCTGAGGGTTGTATTACTGGCTATAACCCCACCAATTTTTACCTCAGCCATGATGCTGATGATGTCTAAAAGTTGGTCATCTGATAGGTCGGGAGCAATTTTAAGTAAAATAGGTTTGGGGTTTGCATGCTTATCGTTGCGCTTCTTCAGCACAGAAAGCAACTGAGTTAAAGGCTCTTTGTCTTGTAATGCCCGCAAGTTGGGTGTATTGGGTGAACTAACGTTCACTACAAAGTAATCGACATAATCAAAGAGTGCATCAAAACAATAGATGTAGTCGTCGACTGCATTTTCGTTAGGAGTCAATTTATTTTTCCCGATGTTTCCTCCAATGAGGATGTTTTTATTTTTCTTTAACCGTTCAACGGCTTCATCCACTCCAAGGTTGTTGAATCCCATGCGGTTGATGATGGCCTGATCGTCTTTTAAACGAAACAAACGCTTCTTTGGATTCCCGGCTTGACCTTTGGGTGTTAATGTCCCGATTTCAATAAACCCGAAACCGAAATTCGATAGCTCTTTGTACAACTTAGCATCTTTATCAAAACCAGCGGCTAGACCAACTGGGTTTTTAAAGGTTAAACCAAACACCTTTCGCTCTAGGGTAGGATGCTCAATACAATAGATTTTTCTAATCAAAAAAGCTACGCCCGGAATTTTAGAACCCCAACGAATCATCGCAAAAGAAAAGTGATGGACACTTTCTGGATCAAAAAGAAAAAGAAATGGTTTTATGAGAAGTTGGTACATGAAATCTAAATTTTAACAAAAATAAAAAAACCAACCCGATATGGGTTGGTTTTATTTGTAATTAAATAAACAGCGTTTGTTCTTTTCTAAGCGTTGAGTTTAGCACTCATCTCTAAAGAAATTGAAGAACGTTCCATTTTAATTTTCCCAGCCAAAGTTTCTACAACACAAGTATTGTCTTTATCATTGAGTTCTGCTATTTTTCCATGAATTCCACTTTTGGTGATCACACGATCTCCTTTTTTGAGGCTACTCATGAACGCTTTTTCTTTTTTAAGTTTTCTTTGTTGGGGTAAAATAATAAAGAAAACAAAGATGACGAGCATCAATAATAAAAAGGGAACTTGACTTGAAAATCCTTCCATTGAATTGGGTTTAGTTGTTTTGTTGTAAACGTGCAGCTTGTGCAGCTTCGCGTTGTTGTTGTTTTACTGGGTCAGCTGTTACCATCGCTTTGATACGAATTGTTTCTCTTCCCGTATCTGTATTCGCAGTAATTGTAACTGTTTTCTGCTGTAAGTTAGGCTTGTTACTTGAGTCGAAGCTTACACGGATTTCGCCAGTTGCACCCGGTGCGATTGGTAAATTCTTAGGATACTCAGGTACAGTACATCCACAGCTACCACGTGCATCTTGGATGATAAGATCCGATTTCCCTGTGTTAGTAAACCTAAATACAGTTTCTACACGAGATCCTTCTTGAATTACTCCAAAATCGTGAATTCCCTTGTCAAATGACATTACAGGAGCATTTGAAACAGCTTTAGAAGCCGATGCTTGTACAGCTGAAGCTGCAGGCGCTGCATCAGAGGCTGCTTTTTTTGTTTCGGTTCCACCACAAGAAACAAGTGTTAATGTGGCGATTGCTAGAATAGATAAAAATAAATTTTTCATAATTATATTTAGTTCATTAATGTTTCAAAATTAAGGAAAAAATTACAATAAACCACGTCCTTGTTTATTCATACGATTAGTTTTTTCATACTCTTTAACAAGACTGTCCAAAACACCGTTGATAAACAAATTACTTTTAGGCGTAGAATACTCTTTTGCGATCTCTAAATATTCATTCAAAGTTACCTTGGGAGGAATGTTAGAGAAGTAAAACAATTCAGCTATTGCTAGCTTAATGAGGATTGCATCGAGATTGGCAATTCGTTCTGAATCCCAATTAGGCGTTTTCCCGTCCAACTCTTTTTGCAGTACTTCTTCGTTAGCAACTGCCTTTTCAAACAGTTCAATTCCAAAATTAATATCTTCTTTATTTTCATTAAAGTCAGGGAATTCTAGGGAGTTTTGAGAATCCAGATCAATACGCTTCAGTTGTTTCAGTAAAAAGGTATTTACTAAAGGTAAATCGTCGATCCAAGTCATGTTCAAATCCTCAAAATAATGATACAGAGAATCATCGGGTGCAATAATGTCTTTAAACATAGAAACCACAAATCGAATCTGTTCTTCATCAGTAGGGGCTGTCAATTTACTGTACACCTCAAACAGCTCACTTTTAAGAAGCGTTGTATATACTTTTTTGACATAATCGAACTCCAGTTCCCAGTGATTTATTTTCTTGGTAGAGATGAACTGGTCGAGTTTTTTATGTTCTGCTAAAAACATCAAGCATTTATTATTGGCTATAATTTGATGTAAGGGAGCAAAAGAATCTTGTGTTCTAATTTGTGTCTCATTAATTTTCTGTTGATTAGTTGCATGCTGCTGAAGCGCTTTGAAGAAAGCAAGCTTGATCAAGTACAGATCAAAAACTCCCGTAAGGCTGTTTTTGATGAATTTAACTTCATCCGAGAGGGAATTTTGATTTCCATTCGAAAGGGCATAAACAGATTGCATTATTTTTATTCGAACGTGTCTTCTTGTGAGCATGTATGAGAACTTTTATTTCCGTCACAAAAATAGTGATTTGAAAAGTACTGCCCTCCAACTTCGCGTAATTTTTTTTGCAAATAAACTTCCTTTTTTTCTACCCACGTATTTGTGTACCTTTGGACATCTTAAATCTATATGAAAGAACTAAAATACCTCAATAAATATTTATTCAAGTACCGTGTTAGCCTCTTTTTAGGGGTTTTGATTACCATCATCGCACGGATTTTTTCACTTTTTGCGCCGCGTCTAATTGGAAATTCCCTTACGGCGGTTGAGCGATTCATCTTAGATGACACTCTAGGACTTGATGTGATTAAGGAAGAACTCTTCTGGAACATCGTAATCATCGTTTCTGCTGCACTGATCTCTGGATTCTTAACCTTCTTGATGCGTCAAACAATCATCAATGTTTCTCGCTACATCGAGTTTGACCTGAAAAATGAAATTTTTGAACATTATCAAAAACTATGCTTAAGCTTTTACAAGAACAATCGAACGGGAGACTTGATGAATCGAATTAGTGAAGATGTAGGAAAGGTCCGTATGTATTTTGGTCCAGCGATTATGTACAGCATCAATACCATTGCACTCTTTGTAATCGTCATTTCCTATATGGTTAGTATTGCGCCTCTTTTAACAGTATACACCCTACTCCCCTTGCCAATTTTATCCCTGGCGATATACAAACTAAGCAAAGCCATAAACACCAGGAGTACAGCGGTTCAGGAAACGCTATCCGATCTTTCAACCTTTACACAAGAATCCTTCAGCGGTATAGCGGTAATCAAGTCTTACGGGATTCAGTCAAAAATTAATGAGGATTTTGCCCAACTCACCACACTGAGTAAAGAGAAAAATGTTGATTTAGCAAAAATTCAAGCGTGGTTTTTCCCACTCATGATCTTGCTTATTGGCTTCAGTAATCTTTTAGTGATTTTTGTTGGAGGAAATCAATACATAGAAGGTACACTAGAAATTGGTGTTTTGGCAGAATTCATCATCTATGTAAACATGCTTACTTGGCCAGTCGCTACAGTGGGATGGGTTACATCAATCGTTCAACAGGCCGAAGCCTCCCAAAAAAGAATCAATGACTTTCTGAAAGAAGAACCCAAAATAACCAGCGGCAGTTTAGATAAAACGATTGAAAAAGGGACTATTGAGTTTAAGAAGGTAAGCTTTACATATAAAGAAACTCAGATTCAAGCTGCAAAGAACATTAGCTTCAAACTTAATCCAGGAGAAACCCTCGGAATAATCGGGAAAACAGGCTCTGGGAAATCTACCCTATTGGATTTAATTTGTCGTTTGTATGATGTAGATGAAGGGGAGATTTTAATAGATGGTATTCCAATCCAAGACTATAACCTCTCTGGAATTCGATCTGAAATTGGGTATGTCCCACAAAACCCTTTCCTCTTTTCCGAAAGTATTGAACGCAATATCCGTTTTGGGAAACAGGATGCCAGCTTTGAAGAAATTAAAGCTGCAGCTCAAAGCGCAGCAGTAGCTGAGAATATTGAACAATTTAAAGAAGGATACAAAACTCTTTTAGGCGAGCGAGGAGTTACTCTTTCTGGAGGGCAAATTCAACGAATTTCAATTGCACGATCTCTTATTAAAGATCCAAAAGTATTGTTGTTTGATGACTGTTTATCTGCCGTTGATGCGGATACAGAGGAAGAAATTTTAAAAAACTTAAAAGAGCGTTCAAAAGAAAAAACTACGCTAATAGTCAGTCATCGAATTTCATCTGTTAAAGACGCCAATTGTATCCTTGTTATCGATCAGGGGGCAATTATCGAACAAGGAACCCACACCGAGTTAATCCATAAAGGCGGATTTTACAAAGAATTGTTCCAAAAACAAAACACAGAAAGGCATCAATAATTTTTTTTTGTTTAATATTTTATCCATTTTTGTTGATAATTATGGATTTAAGTTAAACAAAACAGAAGGCGTTGATGGAAAGTAAGCAAGAAGACTTATACTCAAAGGTACTCCGTGCTGGAAGAAGAACATATTTTTTTGATATAAGAGAAACCAAAGCAAGCGACTATTATCTTACAATAACTGAAAGTAAAAAGTTCAGTAACGATGATGGAACTTTTTTTTATAAAAAACACAAAATATACCTCTACAAAGAAGACTTCCACGAATTTCAAGACATTCTTGGTGAAATGATAGGTTTTGTCATCAAAGAAAGAGGAGAAGAAGTTATTAGTGAACGTCATCAAAAAGATTTTAAACCCGAAGATTCGAAAGATGTTGCAAAAAACACAACAGAGGATTTTACCGATATTACTTTTGAAGATATTTAACTAATCTTTTTAGCATCATTCCCACCGCCGTTATACCGTATTTTTTTTACCTTTAAATGGATATTGATTCCACTTAATGTATTAATTAGAACATAAAACTGTGAAAAAAACTACAACACTACTCGTCATAATGTGGATGAGCTTCATCGGATTTGCACAAACCGATGCGTCCTATTATCTCCCCGCTAGTCATCAATATGATTCCACTATCCCAACGCCACAAAGCGTATTGGGATTTAATGTAGGAGATTGGCATGTAAGTCACGATAAGCTATCGGAATACATGCGGGTATTGGCACAGGCATCTGAACGCATTTCAATAGAAAACAGAGGGACCACCTATGAAGGCCGTCCGCTTCTTCTTTTGACCATTACTAGTCCAAAGAATCATAAAAACATAGATCAAATCAAAAAGCAACACATGCTGTTGTCTGAGCCAGAAGGTCAGGGTTTAGACCTCAACACCATGCCTGCAATAGTTTATCAGGGTTTCTCGATTCATGGAAATGAACCCAGTGGAGCAAATGCTGGATTAATGGTTGCTTATCACCTTGCTGCTTCGCAAGATGCTAGCGTAGCAGAGCTCCTCCAAGAGGTAGTCGTTTTGTTTGATCCGAGCTACAATCCTGACGGATTACAACGTTTTTCTCAATGGGCTAACACCCATAAAAGTAATATTCTTAATCCAGACTCAAACGACAGAGAGTATACTGAAGCTTGGCCGAGAGGGCGAACGAACCACTATTGGTTTGATATGAACCGTGATTGGCTTCCTGTACAATTGCCCGAATCAAAAGTCCGCATCAAAAGTTTCACGGAATGGTTGCCCAATATTCTTACAGATCATCACGAGATGGGCACTAATGCCACCTTCTTTTTTCAACCCGGAATTCAATCCCGAGTAAATCCGCTAACCCCAAAGATGAACCAAACCCTAACGCGGGAAATTGGATATTTTCATGCAGAAGCGCTAAACAAAATCGGATCACTTTACTATACCGAAGAAAGCTACGATGACTTTTACTATGGAAAAGGATCTACCTACCCCGACGTGAACGGGAGTATTGGAATTCTATTTGAACAAGCAAGCTCAAGGGGTCATATTCAAGAGAGTGATAACGGTGTACTCACATTCCCTTTCACAATAAGAAACCAGTTCAACACAGCTCTATCTACCCTAAAAGCTGCAAAGAATATGCGGGTAAAACTTCTAGACTATCAAAGAACTTTTTACAGCGATGCCCTTAAAGAAGCAAGTCAAAGCAAACAAAAGTCCATCGTATTTGGAAACAGCAAAGATCCTGCTACTGCCTATCGTTTAGCAGAAGTGCTGAAACGCCATAAAATAAAAGTGCATTCTTTAGCCAAAAATACAACTGTAAAAGGAAAGAATTACGCTAAAGAAGCAAGTTATGTTGTTCCACTGAATCAAAAGAAAAACAAGTTAATTCATGCGATGTTTGACACACAGACCAAATTCAAAGACAGTTTGTTTTATGATATTTCAGCATGGACCTTTCCCCTATCCTTTAACTTAAATTATTCTTTTGAAAAATCTACAGCCCTTGCCGGTCCTGAAATCAAAACACTAGCAATAGCCGATGATAAAACAATAGAGCAATCTCCTTATGCTTATCTTTTAGAAGGACACGGTTACTATACTCCTAAATTTCTATACCATCTTTTGGATGCTGGAATCCGAGTAAAGGTCGGACTTAAGCCTTTTTCAATTGAAGGAAATTCGTATGATTATGGAAGTTTAATGATTCCTGTAGCCAATCAGAATATGAATTCTGAGATGCTACACAACAAAATAACAGAGGCAGCTTCTGGGCTTATGCTTACTATTCGTTCGGTAAGTACGGGACTAACAGAAGGTATAGATTTAGGGTCTCGGAATTTTGAAACCATTAAAAAACCAAGTGTTGCGGTCTTAGTTGGCGATGGAGTACGAAGCTACGATGCTGGAGAAATATGGCATTTAATGGATACGCAGTATGAAATTCCAGTAACCAAGATAGATGTACGTCAACTAAAAAGGATTGATTTGAGTCGTTACACCCACTTGATCATTCCAAGTTACTCTGGAAGTTTATTGAATTCCAGTACCAAGAAAATTGAAAGCTGGATTAAAATGGGGGGTTCTTTAGTTGCCTATCGAGATGCAATAAAGTGGGTAAACAAGTCCGAACTCGCAAAGGTTGAATTAAAGTCATTTGAACGAAAGGCTTCCGGAGTAGCTTTTGATCAGAAAGATAATTACCGTGGCGCCCAAAACATTGGGGGAGCTATTTTCAATACAGACATTGACCGAAGCCATCCCATCAACTTCGGTATAGAGCAAAGCACCTTGCCGATTTTTAGGAATTCCAGAATCTTTATGGAAGCCGATAAGCAGAGTTATTACAACCCCATTCGTTACACAAAAAATCCGCTTCTAAGTGGATATATTTCAAGTGAGCAAATGAATCTTTTAAAAGGAAGTGTCCCGTTTAAACACATACGAAAAGGAAGTGGGAATATTATTCTTCTTACTGATAATACAAATTTTAGAGCTTATTGGTACGGCACCAATAAAGTTTTTGCAAACACTTTATTTTACTCAGATTTTATGCGTTAACATGTTATGATCTTGTAAAAAAATACCCAAAGAGAAGATTCTCTTTGGGTATTTTTTTATTGGACTCTTTTGTGGGTTTAGCTTTTACTCTTAAATACATGATCCAAAATCCATGCTGGACCGATCAATAAGAATTTAAGATCGTCTAAGAAAGAGGGCTTTTTACCTTCAATTTTATGTCCATAAAACTGAATAATCCAAGCCACAACAAAAATCCCAACCGAGGCTTTCCATAAACTCATTTGAAGGGCTAATTGGAAATTCCCAAGAATACATAGAAATGAAAAAACCAAAATCAAAAATGCCATTTTTAATGACAATCGAATGTAAAAAATCATCAAAGGAAATAAGAAGGCGACACCCCAATTTGCGTACAGAGGATTTTCAATACCGGTTATGCTGGTAATAAGACCCGAAGGAATACTCATTAGTAACCCAACTACCGAAAAGAAAATTGCGGGAACACAAAAATAGTGAATGATTTTATTGGTTTTATTTTGATGGCTTACTGCGTAGGCATCAAGCAATTGTTGTAATGTTTGCATATTCTTAATTTTTTACTGAAATTACAATTAATTATTTAAACTATCAAAATGGCCGTTACACCATCAAAAATGCTTCCTTTACAACAGCAGGCACCCAACTTCAACTTATTGGATGTTAGTCTTGGTAAAAAGGTTTCTCTTGATAACCTAAAAGGAAAAAAAGGAACTTTGATTGTTTTTATGTGTAATCATTGTCCTTTTGTAATTCATTTATTGGAGCACTTCATCAGCCTTGCTGAAGAATTGAAACCACAAGGCATCGCAACCGTAGCTATTTCGAGTAACGATATCGAGAGTTACCCACAAGATGGGCCACAACAAATGCAAACTCTTTGTGAGGAATACGGAATCTCTTTCCCCTATCTATACGATCCTACGCAAGAAGTAGCTCAAGCATATGATGCTGCCTGTACCCCAGACTTTTATCTTTTTGATGATCAAAATAAATTGGTTTATCGCGGGCGATATGATGCATCAAGGCCCCAATCGGGAACGCCGATTACGGGAGAAGATTTGAAAAATGCAGCCTTGAATTTAATCCATAAAAAACCCATATCCGAAAATCAATTTCCGAGTATGGGTTGTAATATCAAGTGGAAGTAAACCTGTGTTACTATTTAAAATCTACTAATTCAACTTCAAACTTAAGGGTAGCGTTTGGTGGAATTACACCTCCTGCACCAGCAGAACCATATCCTAAATCTGCAGGGATAATAAAGGTAGCTTTAGCCCCTTTAGACAATAAGGCAATTCCTTCGTCCCAGCCCTTAATTACTTGACCTACGCCCAAAGGGAAATCAATGGGTGCATTTCGTTTGTATGAAGAATCAAAAACAGTTCCATCGAGCAAGCTTCCTTTATAATGTACAGAAACGTTTTGCCCTTGAGCTGGATTAGCACCAGTTCCTGGAGTTTCTATTTTATAAAACAAACCAGAGGCTGTTTTCTCATAACCTGCAGTCACACTCGCTAGCGCAGCTTCCTCAGCTTTCTTCTGTTCTTCTATTGCTTTCAATCGGTTGGCTTCAAAATTTGTAAAAGCATCAGCAGCATTAAAGGCTTCGGCTTCTTGACCTACACGGATAATTTCTAAGCTATCAATGGTATCATTTTGTGCAATTGCATCAACAACTTCTTGCCCTTCAACCACACTTCCAAAAACGGTATGCTTTCCGTCTAACCAAGGTGTAGCAATGTGGGTAATAAAAAACTGGCTTCCGTTTGTGCCGGGTCCAGCATTAGCCATTGATAAGATACCGGGCTTATCGTGTTTTAAATCCGGGTGAAATTCATCATTAAATTGATATCCAGGTCCTCCAACTCCCGATCCTTGAGGACAACCTCCTTGAACCATAAATTCTTCGATAACTCTGTGGAATTTCAAACCATTGTAGTAGGGAGTCCCCTCCGCTTGAACATCATTTTTAATAGTTCCCTCTGCAAGACCTACAAAATTCCCCACAGTTCCTGGAGTTTCAGCGTAGGTAAGTGAAAGTAAAATAGCTCCTTTAGGAGTAGAAAACTTAGCGTATAAACCGTCTTTCATCTGTTGTATGTTGTTGTTTTTAAAGCAGCAAAGATAAAGAAGTGTAAACGAGTAAATCGAAAAAAAGAAAGAAATTAATTTGCAACTTCGCTCATAAACTTAATGCGGTAAAGTCGAATATCTTCTTCTTCATATTCCCCATCAAACTCTTCAATTGCGGTGGCAATATCGTCAGATTCAGCTTCCATAAAGTACTCGTGTAGTTCTTCTTGTTGATCCTCATCGAGCAATTCATCAATCCAATAACTGATATTCAACTTGGTTCCTGAAAAAACAATGGTTTCCATTTCTTCTACAAACGCAATCATATTCATTCCTTTTGCCGCTGCAATATCGTCTAGTGGTAATTTCCTATCTACATTCTGAATCATATACAATTTGAGGGCTGAATTAGCACCCGTACTTTTGACGATTAAATCATCTGCTCTTAGAATCTCATTTTCTTCTACATATGACTTTATGGCAACTAAAAAATCCTGCCCATACTTAATGGCCTTTCCTTCTCCTACACCATTGATGTTTTTTAGTTCCTCCAACGATATTGGATATTTAAAAGACATTTCACTCAGTGAATTTTCTTGAAAAACAGTATAGGGTGGAACACCCGCTTTGTCCGCTACTTTTTTACGAAGACCAAGGAGTAACTTAAATAATTTTTCATCAGCAATAACTTCTCTTTTGATGGGAGTTGACGAATTGCGATGTGCTGCAAAATCGTGATCCTCAGTCATCATAAAGGAATAGGGATTTACACAAAACTCCTTTCCTTTTGCGGTAATCTTAACTACGCCATAGGTCTCTATTTCTTTGGAAAGAAATTTGGCTACAATTGCCTGCCTGGTTAGTGCCATCCAAAAGGAAGCTTGCTTATCCCTTCCTTTACCAAAAACTTCTAATTCACTAGTCTTATGACTATTAATTATGGCGTTGGGTTGCCCTAATAAGGTTTTAACGAGCTCTTTCGATTTGAATAACTCTCTGGTTTGCTTGACCACATCTAGCAGTAGTTGCAGTTCTTGTTGCGCCTCAACTTTTTTCTTAGGAAAACGCATATTATCATCCATTGCGCCCCCTAAGCCTGTTTCATTGTCGAAGTCTTCGCCGAAATAATGTAAAATAAATTTTCGCCTAGAAATTGACGTTTCTGCAAAGGCAACCATTTCATTCAAAAGAGCAAAACCAATTTCTTGTTCAGCAACCGGTTTTCCAGACATAAACTTTTCGAGTTTTTCGATGTCTTTGTAGGAATAAAAAGCCAAACAATGCCCTTCTCCTCCATCACGACCAGCACGACCAGTTTCTTGATAATAACTTTCAATACTTTTGGGAATGTCATGATGTATTACAAAGCGAACATCGGGTTTGTCGATTCCCATTCCAAATGCAATCGTTGCAACAACGACATCGCAGTCTTCCTTTAGAAAGCGGTCTTGGTTTCGAGCCCGTGTTTTATTGTCGAGGCCGGCATGATAGGGAATAGCGTTGATGTTATTCACCTGAAGGGTTTGAGCCAATTGCTCTACTTTTTTTCGAGATAAGCAGTATATAATTCCAGATTTTCCTTGATTTTGTTTTACAAAACGGATGATGTTGGCTTCAACTTGATCATCTTTGGGTTGAACTTCATAATACAAATTAGGTCGATTAAAGGATGCTTTAAAAAGTGTGGCGTCTGGAATTTTTAAATTCTTTAATATATCTTCTTGTACTTTAGGAGTAGCTGTGGCTGTAAGCGCAATTATTGGGAGATTTTTTTCGATTTTCTCGAGCATGACGCGAAGGTTTCTATACTCGGGTCTAAAATCATGTCCCCATTCCGAGATACAGTGTGCCTCATCGATTGCTAAAAAGGACAATTCAACGGTTTTTAAAAATTCTATTGTATCTTCTTTTACTAAAGATTCTGGTGCAACAAACAACAGTTTAGTCACTCCATTGACAATATCCTCTTTGACCTTAAGAACGGCAGTTTTGGTAAGCGATGAATTCAACACATGAGCAATCCCTTCGTCTGAAGAAATGCCCCGTATGGCATCGACTTGATTTTTCATTAATGCAATTAAGGGTGAAACAACAATTGCAGTTCCAGGTGAAATAAGAGCTGGAAGTTGATAACAAAGGGATTTACCTCCTCCTGTTGGCATAATTACAAAGGAATCTTTGCCTTCGAGAAGATTTTCAATGACTGGTTCTTGCAAACCTTTGAATTCAGAAAAACCAAAATATTTCTTAAGTTCTCGTTGAAGCGGAGTATGCGACATTTAATTACGTCTTTGAATCAAAATTATTTACATTTGTACCACTAAATATAACACTTAGTTTACTAATCCCATTAAATAACACCAACAATTGTTAGATAAAAAACAGATTTTAGAAAACGCAAGAGAAACCTTGGAACTCGAATCTAAGGCGATTCATGACGTAATTGCAACTCTAGATGATGAATTTGCTTCTACTGTAGCTTATTTATCTGATTTTAATGGACGAGTTATCATTACCGGGATCGGAAAGAGTGCTGTAATCGCAATGAAAATTGTTGCAACCCTGAACTCTACGGGCACTGCTGCCGTTTTCATGCATGCTGCGGATGCAATTCATGGGGATTTAGGGATCATTCAAAAAGACGATGCCGTAATTTGTATATCAAAAAGTGGAAATTCCCCAGAAATTCAAGCTTTGATTCCGTTCATAAAAAAACGAGGGAATTTGGTGGTTGCTTTTACTGCCAATTCAGATTCCTATCTTGCGAAAACCGCAGACAAAGTAATCAAAACCTATGTTGAGAAAGAAGCTTGTCCCAACAACCTCGCACCAACTACGAGTACAACAGTACAATTAGCTATTGGAGATGCCTTAGCAATTTGTCTTTTAAAAGTTAAGAATTTTGACGCACAGGATTTTGCCCAGCATCATCCTGGGGGAGCCTTAGGTAAAAAATTATACCTCACCGTGGGTGATCTAGCAAAAAAACACGAACGCCCGTCTGTTATGCTTAATTCATCGGTGAAAGATGTTATTTCAGAAATCTCAAAAAAGAGATTAGGAGCTACCATTGTTGTTGATGAAAAAAAATTGGTAGGTATCATAACCGACGGAGACATCAGAAGAATGCTTGAAAAGCATAACGACATCAGCTCCTTGACTGCAGCGGACATAATGTCTAAAAACCCCATCACAGCCGATCCTGAGCTTTTAGCTTTCGATGTTTTAACAACATTAAAAACCAAAGGAATTGGTCAACTTATAGTACAAGACTCCTCTGGCGTATACCACGGCATGATTCACATCTTAGACCTAATCAAAGAAGGGATTCAATAATGGCTGAAAATTCAAACGAAATGTCGTTTTTAGATCACCTCGAAGAACTTCGCTGGCATTTAATACGTTCAACTTTAGCAATTGTTATCATTGCATCGGTCGCCTTTATTGCAAAGGATTTTATATTCGATACCATTTTATTTGGTCCCAAAAAGATTGACTTTTTTACCTATGAATTATTTTGTAACCTTTCAAAATCGTTGGGTCAAGGAAACAGTCTTTGCATTGACGAGATGCCGTTTAGGATTCAAAGTAGAACCATGTCTGGGCAATTCTCAGCTCACCTTTGGACTTCACTGACAGCTGGGTTTATCATTGCTTTTCCCTATATATTATTTGAATTCTGGAGATTCATTAGTCCAGGACTTCATGTATCAGAACGCAAAAACGCAAGGGGTTTTATTTTTATAGCGTCCCTTCTGTTTTTCATTGGAGTGCTTTTTGGATACTACATTGTCACACCCCTATCGATTAATTTTTTAGGGAATTATACGGTAAGTAGCGAAGTTTTCAATGACTTTGATTTAAGTAGTTATATCAGTTTACTCCGAGCTTCGGTACTCTCTTCTGGCCTAATCTTTGAGCTTCCCATATTGATGTATTTTTTAACTAAAATAGGCCTAGTAACACCCACGTTTTTAAAGAACAATAGAAAATTTGCTATCGTAATTGTTTTGATTTTATCAGCAGTAATTACACCGCCCGACATAGCAAGTCAAGTTATTGTTACTATCCCTATTTTGATCTTGTATGAAGTGAGTATTTTCATTTCCAAGGTCGTATATAATCGCCAACAAAAAGAGCTGAAAAATGTCTGATATTGTAGATGAATTCAATGCGTATCGTTCAAAAATGAATGATAAGATTTTAGGAGAAAACTCCAAGCTAATCAAACGGATTTTTAACCTCGACTCCAATGCCTATCAAGCCGGAGCCCTAGATCACAAAACAAAAGAATTATTAGGATTAGTAGCCTCTACAGTACTTCGGTGTGATGATTGTATTCAATATCACTTGGAAGAATGTCATAAGGAGAACATCTCCAAAGCTGCTGTAATTGAAAGCTTAGAAATTGCTACTTTAGTAGGAGGAACTATTGTTATTCCTCATCTCAGAAGAGCATTCGAATATTGGGAAGCCCTAGAACAAAAAGAATAATATGCAGTTAAGAGCAGAAAACATAGTCAAGTCATACAAAGGACGGGAAGTTGTAAAAGGCATTTCCATTGAAGTAAATCAAGGGGAGATTGTTGGGTTATTAGGTCCAAATGGGGCGGGTAAAACAACCTCTTTCTATATGATTGTTGGTTTAGTAAAACCCAATGGAGGTTCTATCTTTCTAGACGAAACAGAAATAACAACCTACCCAATGTATCAACGAGCGCAAAACGGGATTGGTTATTTGGCTCAAGAAGCTTCGGTCTTCAGAAAACTGAGTGTTGAAGACAATATTCTCAGTGTCCTTCAATTGACATCTTTGTCTAAAAAGCAACAAAAAGAAAAAATGGAATCTCTTCTTGAAGAGTTTGGTTTGAACCACATCCGGAAAAATAGAGGTGATTTATTATCTGGAGGAGAACGCAGAAGAACCGAAATTGCTCGAGCTCTTGCTACCGACCCAAAATTTGTTCTTCTTGACGAGCCTTTTGCGGGGGTAGATCCAGTAGCAGTTGAAGACATTCAACGCATAATTGCCCATCTCAAAAATAAAAATATTGGAATTCTGATCACCGATCATAATGTACAAGAAACGCTTGCCATCACAGACAAAACCTATTTGATGTTTGAAGGCGGAATTTTAAAGGCTGGAACTCCCGAGGAGTTGGCAGCAGATCCTATGGTTCGCAAGGTATACTTAGGGCAGAATTTTGAATTGAGAAAAACAAAACTTGAATTTTAAATCCCCAATACATTTTTCAAAAGGCTGAGTACGATATAGGTGATTATAATAATTATCAAGGCAGCAAGTCCCAAAATGTAGAACATTACTATCGATATAAGAAGCAAGATAAGTGGGAAAATGATGGTCCAAGGATCGGATCGACTAAAGCCCTTCAAAGCAATCATCTTCCAATGAATATTCATAAAGAAAACCGATAAAGCAACAATTATGGTCAGTGCAATGGGGGTCAGTATAAACCCCTTTATACTCATAAACAAAGGGTGCTGAATGAATAATGGTAAGGCCACTATAAAAAGAGCTACTGCAGGTGTTGGCACACCTCTAAAGAAAGATACCTTCTCTGTTATAAGATTGAACCTTGCCAACCTAAAGGCAGCGCCTAATGGAATTAAAAAACCAACTAATGCCAAGGGAACAATCGTAAAAACCAAAGAAAAGTTTTCGTATTGGTAAAAGAAATCGACACTTTTAGCTCCAGAAATCATAAACAATTGATACATCACAACTCCAGGGACAAAACCACTGGTTATCATATCGGCTAAGGAGTCTAATTGAACACCTAAAGCACTTTCAACGTTCAGTATTCGTGCGAAAAAACCATCGAAAAAATCAAAAAACACACCCAGCATTACTGCTACCAATGCCGCATGAAAGAAATGAGAAAAAGCTAAGAAAACTGCGGCACAACCACAAAACAAATTCAGTAATGTAAAGATATGTGGAATGCTTTTTCTAATCATGCTAAAAATAATTTACACGAAAATAATAGATTAAACTAAGATTAAGACTTCCTTAAAGCATAATTTTATAATAAAATATAATCTGAGTTCAAGTATTGAATTAAAAAAACTGAATAAAGCGATTCTCAATTAAAAACTAAAAATTAACTTTCGAAAAAATTGAATGGTGAAGCAAAACTACATTCTGATTCTTCTTTCAGGGATTCTTTTAAGTTTAGGGTGGCCGACCTATGGTTCGCCTATACTCTTGTTTATTGCTTTGGTTCCCCTACTCGACTTTGTTCAAAACGTTCGAGATTCCTCTCTGAAAAATAAAAACAGAACTGTTTTTGTATACTCATATGCTGCATTTCTTATTTGGAATATTTGGACAACTTGGTGGATTTATAACTCTTCTGTTTTTGGAGCTGTATTTGCAATTCTGTGCAACAGTAGTTTTTATGCTGTTTTGATTACACTATATCATTGGTCGTTAAAAAGACTTCAAACCCAGTTTTTATCGGCTGTATTTCTAATCACTGCCTGGATATCCTTTGAAAAGTTTCATTTATTCTGGGATTTTTCTTGGCCCTGGCTCAATCTTGGAAATGCTTTTTCGGAATATATTTACTGGATTCAATGGTACGAATACACCGGTGTTTTTGGTGGTTCGTTATGGGTATTGGTAATCAACTTCTTTTTTCTTCATCAATACCAGGCTTATAAAGAACATGGGTCATATTCTTTATTGATTAAAAAAAGCATTCCCGGCTTACTCGGAATTGCACTCCCAATTGCCTGTTCATTGATTATATTCATGAACTACGAAGAGCCAAAGTCGTTTACAGAAGTTGTTGTTATACAACCCAACATAGATCCCTATGAAGAAAAATATGAGCAAACCAACGAAGATTTTAAAGGATTGCTAATTGATCTTTCTTCTAAATACCTTAGCCCAAGCACCTCCTATCTTATAACGCCCGAAACCTACTTTACGGAAGGTAGCGGATTTGATATAGACACTTTCGAAAATTCTGAATTCAACAGATCACTCAAAGGTTTCGTGTCGTCCCATAAGTCGCTCAATTTAATTGCGGGAACTCAATTCTACAAAATTCATAGAACTAAAAACGAACCTACCCCAACCGCAAATAAAATTAACGACAATTTTTGGGTGGACTTTTATAATTCTGCAATTCAAATCACTCCCTCTCAAAAAGGGGTCGTTTATCACAAATCTAAATTGGTTGTTGGAGTCGAAAACATGCCTTATAAAAGCTTTTTCAAACCCCTCCTTGGAGAATTCATGTTGGATTTGGGCGGAACGGTTTCTAGCCGAGCAACACAAAAAAACCGAACCGTTTTTACTCATTCAACAGCAGGTTCTCAACTAGCACCCATCATATGTTACGAATCAATATACGGTGAATTTGTAACAGAATATGCTCGTAATGGAGCTCAATTTTTTAGTATTCTAACAAACGATGCTTGGTGGGGCAATACACAAGGGCATAAGCAACTGCTCAGTTACGCAAGGTTGCGTGCGATTGAAAACAGACGAGCTATCGCACGGAGTGCTAATACAGGTGTCAGTGCTTTTATCGATGCCCAAGGTCGAATCGTCACTTCTTTAGGTTACGAAAAGCAAGGCGCTTTAAAGGGCTCGGTAGGGCTTAATAGTGAATTGACATTCTATTCTAAACACGGAGATTATATTCCTGATTTGTCTAAGCACGGCTTTGCAGTATTACTTATACTTTCTATTGGTCGTGTATTTCGAAAAAAGTCATGATTCAACACTATTTTAGGTTTTTATTTTTCAAACTAAAAGCGACTAATCAGCATGGGGTACATTCACCTTTTTTGTATGCTTTGGTTTGTTTTTGTTTTTACAATACGTCCCGGAACCGAAAAAAATTTAAACCCTGGAAGTCTAAAATGCACAATTTGATTGCAATTGAAATCTCTAAACAGCTTCAGCAATTTGCGAAACAAGCGAGTACTGATTTTCAAATAGACCCCCTTAAAGTAATTCACAGAAGAAATAAGACCTTGGCACAATGGATTGAAGAACAAAAAATTGAAGACGAGCCCCACATCACTTTAATCGATAACCTCCATCTACAACGTAGAAGCTGGAATGGCTTCAAAATTAAATCGCAGTACATACTCCTTGACTTGTTTTTTTACGGGATCGTAATCCACCGGCCACAACAAACAGCAGAAACATTTTTTCTAAAGGTTTTTTAAATTAACTCTTTAAAATCGACTAATTTTACAGAGATGAATGATAGTATTTTGAAACTTGTTGGTCTGATAATTGGTTATTTTATCATTAGAAAATTTCTTTTTAAGAAAAAAAAAGGCAAAAAGATGAGTTATCGCAGACGTTATGATTTAAGAAAAAAAGAAAAAACCAATGAAGAAAATTAAGGTATACACAAAAACGGGAGACAGCGGCACAACAGGATTGTTTTCGGGACAGCGAGTACCCAAACACCATCTGCGCATCAAGGCATATGGCACTGTTGACGAGTTGAATAGTTGGATTGGACATATCCGAAGTCAACAAATCCAACCCGAGCAAGCGGAAGAACTGATCAAAATTCAACACGATCTCATGTATATTGGGTCTGAATTGGCCAATGACGATGTGGATTCGTCTGCGACTGGAATCGATACAATTAGTGAAGATGCAGTATCATTGCTCGAAAACTGGATTGATCGCATGACTGAAGAATTGCCTCCCCTAAAGAATTTTGTTATTCCCGGTGGACATATCAATGTTTCTAATGCCCATTTAGCACGTTGTGTTTGCAGAAGAGCGGAGCGCTTCATCACGAAACTGAATACCTTAACAGAAACCAATCCCATCATTATTTTTTACATCAACCGTCTTTCGGATTACTTGTTCACATTAGCTCGAAAATTTGCTTTTGATTCTGAAATTGAAGAAATAAAGTGGACTCCAAGACAAAAAAAATAGATTTTGCTTGTCGGTATGGTATAAAAATTTATTTTTGCAAAAAATAAATTCATGTATTGGACATTAGAACTAGCTTCCTACCTCAGTGATGCCCCTTGGCCAGCATCAAAAGACGAATTAATTGACTTTTCAATTCGAACTGGAGCCCCATTAGAAGTTGTAGAAAATTTACAATCTATGGAAGATGAAGGAGATGTGTATGAATCCATTGAGGAGATTTGGCCTGATTTCCCTTCGGATGAAGATTATCTTTGGAATGAAGACGAATACTAAACAACTATCCACACAAAGTCTCCTCGGAGGCTTTTTTTTTACTTAAATTTGAATGCTTAATCAAGAGTCCCTATGAGTATTTTAAATACAATATTAAAAACCTTTGTCGGCGATAAGTCGAAAAAAGATATCCGTGCGATCCGACACATAGTGGATCAAATCAATAAACATCAACTTGAATTCGAAGGCCTTTCGAATGATGAATTGCGTGATAAAACAGCTGATTTTAAAGCTAAAATTATTGAGAAACGCAAATCGATTGACCAAGAAATCAGTGAATTAAATACACAACTCCAAGGGCTAACCGATATTGATCAACGGGAAGAAATTTATAATAAAATTGACGTTTTAGAAGCTGAAGCATTGGTCGTGACCGAAACATGTTTGGATGAAATTCTTCCAGAAGCATTTGCAGTTGTAAAAGAAACCGCAAGACGTTTTGTTCACAACACCCACTTACGCGTAAAAGCCTCCCCTCGTGATCGTGAATTTGCACAGGACAAAGGCTATGTCGTTCTTGAAGGTGATGATGCCATCTGGGCAAATAGCTGGGATGCTGCTGGAAAACCCATCACTTGGGATATGATTCACTACGACGTTCAGCTCATTGGAGGAATCACATTACATCAAGGTAAAATTGCAGAAATGCAAACTGGAGAAGGAAAAACTTTAGTCGCAACGCTTCCCGTTTACTTAAATGCTTTGGTAGGAAAAGGAGTACATCTGGTAACTGTAAACGATTACTTAGCCAAACGAGATAGTGCATGGATGGCACCTTTATTTGAGTTTCATGGAATGACGATTGATTGTATCGACTATCATCCATCAAACAGTGCCGAGAGAAGAGCTGCCTACCTCGCAGACATAACTTATGGAACCAACAATGAATTTGGATTTGATTACCTACGCGATAATATGTCGCACACACCCGAAGATTTAGTCCAACGAAAGCATCATTATGCCATCGTAGATGAAGTAGATTCCGTTTTAGTAGATGATGCTCGAACTCCGCTGATCATTTCGGGGCCAGTACCTCAGGGAGATCGCCATGAGTTTGATCAATTACGTCCTAAGGTTGCAGATTTATTTTCAAAACAAAAAACCTTGCTCGCCACCGTTTTAGTTGAAGCTAAAAAGAAAATTGCAGCAGGAGACACTACAGATGGTGCCATACTTTTACTTAGAGCTTATAGGGGTTTACCCAAAAATAAAGCCCTAATTAAGTTTCTGAGTGAAGAAGGAATTAAACAATTACTTCAAAAAACAGAAAACACCTATATGCAAGACAACAATAGAGAAATGCACATCATTGATGCTGATCTCTATTTTGTTATTGACGAAAAAAACAATCAGGTTGACCTTACAGAAAAAGGGGTTGAATATCTTTCTGAAAGTGTACAAGAAGAAAACTTTTTTATTCTTCCAGACATCGGAATGGAAATAGCCAAGATCGAAAAATCTGGATTAAGTTCTGAAGAAGAAGCTGCTAAAAAAGAAGTGCTTTTTAAAGATTTTGGAATTAAAAGTGAACGTATTCATACGATGACACAGCTGTTTAAGGCCTATACTCTTTTTGAAAAAGACACCGAGTATGTTGTCATGGATAACAAGGTTATGATTGTCGATGAGCAAACCGGGCGTATCATGGATGGGAGACGGTATTCCGATGGGTTGCACCAAGCCATTGAAGCAAAAGAAGATGTTAAGATTGAAGCAGCCACGCAGACTTTTGCAACGGTAACCCTTCAAAACTATTTCAGAATGTACCACAAGCTTTCTGGAATGACCGGGACAGCTGTAACTGAAGCAGGTGAATTCTGGGAAATCTACAAACTCGATGTAGTAGAAATTCCAACAAACAGACCCATTGCACGGAAGGATGAAGACGATCTTATTTATAAAACAAAAAGAGAAAAATACAACGCAGTAATTGAAGAAGTAACCAAGCTTTCAGAAGCTGGAAGGCCTGTTTTAATCGGGACTACATCGGTGGAAATCTCCGAATTACTGAGTAAAATGTTACACCTAAGAAAGGTAAAACACAATGTACTTAATGCCAAGCTACACAAGAAAGAAGCCGATATTGTTGCCGAAGCTGGAAACCCAGGAATTGTAACTATTGCAACCAATATGGCAGGTCGTGGAACGGATATCAAACTGTCTGACGAAGTGAAAGCGTCGGGTGGACTTGCAATTGTAGGTACTGAGCGACACGATTCTAGACGTGTAGACAGACAGCTACGCGGACGTTCGGGAAGACAAGGAGATCCAGGAAGTTCTCAATTCTTTGTTTCACTTGAGGATAACCTTATGCGTCTATTTGGATCCGATCGTGTAGCCAAAGTAATGGATCGAATGGGTCTTGAAGAAGGTGAAGTTATTCAGCATTCTATGATGACAAAATCTATTGAGCGAGCTCAAAAGAAAGTTGAAGAAAACAACTTTGGGATTCGTAAACGTCTCTTGGAATACGATGATGTGATGAATGCCCAACGCGAGGTTATTTACAAACGTCGAAAACACGCCCTCCGTGGAGATCGCCTAAAAGTTGATATCGCCAATATGCTCTTTGAAGTATGTGAAGAGATTGCGATCAACAACAAACAAACCGATGATTTCAAAAACTTTGAATTTGAAATTATAAGTAACTTTTCGATAACAGCTCCCGTCTTAGAGGATCAATTTTATTCAATGACCGAAAGAGAGTTAACGGATAAATTATACGAAACTGTTCATCAGTACTACCAACAAAAAACGGAGATTAACGCTACACTTACCTTTCCTGTAATTAAGCAGGTATTTGAAAATCCAAATAATAAATACGAGAAAATCGTAGTTCCTTTTACGGATGGTACCAAAACATTGAACGTTGTAACCCACCTAGAAACGGCCTACAACACCAAAGGTAAAAACCTGATTGAAGATTTTGAGCGTAATATTACCTTGGCTTTGATCGATGAAACTTGGAAAAATCATTTACGTAAAATGGATGAACTCAAGCAATCTGTTCAGCTTGCAGTACACGAACAAAAAGACCCTTTACTTATCTATAAGTTTGAGGCCTTTGAATTGTTCAGCGGAATGATGGGACACTTGAATAAAGAAGTGCTTTCCTTTTTACTAAAAGGCTCTATTCCCACCAATAGTAATTCAGGAATTCAGGAAGCCAAAAGACCCAGTCGAAGAGAAAAACTAAAAACCAGCAAGGATGATGTTTTAAACACGGAAGAATTAGCTGCTAAAAGTCGTTCTATAGGAGCAGGTGCTGGCCAAAAGTCCAGACCAACCATCGAAACTGTTGTTCGTGACTTACCCAAAATTGGACGTAATGATCGTGTTACAATTAAGAATGTTCAAAACGGAGAAAGTAAGGAATTGAAATACAAACAAGCTGAGCCGCTCATTTCTAGTGGTCAATGGGTGTTGGTAGGAAAGAATTAATTTGTACTTTTAAAGTGTAAATTCTATTTATGGAACAATATGCAGCGGTACTTTTATGGGCAATTCCAAGTTTTCTTATTCTAATCATCATAGAAATAGCCTACGGTCATTTTACAAATAAGCAAACCTATACGTTTATGGATACGCTCGCGAGCCTAAGTTCGGGAATGACCAATACACTGAAAGATGCTTTAGGCCTAGTATTAATTGTTATATCGTATCCTTTTATTCTCGACTACTTGGCTGTAATTGAACTGGAAAGTTCTCTAAGCCTTTACCTGATTGCTTTCATTTGTATAGATTTTGCAAGTTATTGGAACCATCGTCTGAATCACAAAATCAATGTATTTTGGAACATACACGTCATCCATCACAGCAGCGAAGAATTTAATCTAGCTTGTGCCCTCAGACAAAGTATTTCAGGCTTACTTGGTTATGGGGCTTTATTCTTAATCCCAGCAGCAATTTTAGGTGTTCCTGCGGCAATTATCAGTGTCCTAGCTCCATTGCATTTATTTGGACAGTTTTGGTATCATACCCGACATATTGGAAAATTAGGATGGCTCGAATACATTTTAGTTACCCCGTCACAACATCGTGTTCATCACGCAATCAACCCGATTTATATTGATAAAAATCTATCCGCAATCTTTTGTGTGTGGGATCGAATGTTCGGAACCTTCCAAGAAGAACTTGATGAAGAAGCCCCTGTATATGGGGTGTTAAAACCTGTTCAAAGTTGGAATCCAATTTTGATTAATTTTCAGCATTTTTGGGCGATTCTCTGCGATGCTTGGCATGCAAAACGTTGGGTAGATAAACTGAGAATCTGGTTTATGCCTACAGGTTGGAGACCAAAGGATGTTGCAGAACGATTTCCTCGATCGATAATAGAAGATGTACATAATATGGAAAAGTATAATCCCAAATACACTTTTATTCAAAAAGCCATAGGGGTTTTTCATTTTACTGCTATCAACATCATGATACATTACTTTCTCGCTAATTTTGCGGAACTCAGTGTGCAATTTCGGTTGATTTTTGGTTTAATCATTTTCACCAGTATTTTTGGTTTCACTTCTCTAATGGATCTACATTCTTGGGCAATAAAATTTCAAATATTCAGCGGGTGTATCGGATTATTACTTCTTTGGATTCCCAATGCACAACCCCTCTTTACTGAACTTTTTAACTTACAAATGGGGTTAACCATTTACTTTGCGTTTAGTTTATTGTTTACCTATTGGAATATGGCCGCAGTACCACCTCACACACAAAGCACCTAGTTATATGGCGATCGATTGTTTGATCCTAGGTCCTGCCTACCCATTCCGTGGTGGTATTGCAGACACGAATCACGCATTTGCAGCAGCACTAGTCAATCAAAATATCAAGGTAGAAATTTGGACTTTTACCGCCTTATATCCTAGCGTTTTATTCCCAGGAACATCTCAATTTGATGCTAATGAGCAATCGTTTCAATTTCCTATTCATCGAAAAATACATGCGTACAATCCTTTCGGTTGGGCGGCAATTGCTGAGGAGATCAATGCATTAAAACCCAAAAGAGTAGTTTTTCGGTATTGGACTCCCCTATTGGCTATCGCATGGGGAACTATCGCAAAGAAGCTAAAACCTGAAATTAACTCAATAGCCCTAATCGATAATTGGAAGGCGCATGAACCCAAACCCTGGGACCGAAGTTTGAATCGCTATTTTTCAAGTAAAGTGAATCAAATAACAACCTTATCAGAAGCTGTATACTCGGAAATAATTGCCGATGTAAACCTTCCAGTAAACAAAGGTTTTCATCCCATAAACGACGATTTACCTCCAGTAACATCAAAAGCTGTAGCGCGTAAAAAACTAGGGCTTTATGGTGAAAAGCCGCTGGTACTTTTTTTTGGCTTGGTTCGACAGTACAAAGGCTTGGATCTTTTAATTGATGCATTTGCCCAAGATTCTTTATTGAACACCACTACAGAATTATTGATCGTAGGGGAGTTTTATGATAAAATTGAACCCTATAGAAAACAAATACAAGCCCTTGGTCTTGACAAACGTATTCGCATCGTAAATGAATTTGTTTCATTTGAGGTTGCTCGAGATTATTTCTGCGCTGCCGATATTGTAGCTCAACCCTATAAAACTGCTACTCAGAGTGGTGTTACTCCCCTAGCCTATCATTACGAAGTTCCCCTAGTAGTAACAGATTTAGCTGGACTCAGTGCACCCATACGAGCGGATGAAACGGGAAGGATATGCGAAAAGAATGCGGTAAGTATAGCATTAGCCATTGAAGAACTTTTATCGACTAAGGCCCAGACCCAGGCAAAAGCTAATTTGAAAAAAGCAAAAAAGAATTACAGTTGGAAGGCATTTGTGCAGCAGTGGCTTTCTTTTACTAACAAATAAGTTAGCCCTCATTATTCTTAAAAGTATCTTCATCCACTATGTAGTGATTTTTTTGTAGTTTCGTGATAATAAAATTCACCCTTAATCACCTGACGCATAAATTAACCTACCCCTATGGAACTTCTCTTTCAAATAATACTCATCATTCATATTGTTTCTGGATCGTTGGGGCTCTTGACGGGGACCATCAATATTCTTCAGAAAAAAGGAGGGAAACGACATCGGCAAATTGGTCGCTTGTTTGTTTTCTTTATGATAAGCACGGGTATTTCTTCAATACTACTTGCCATTCTTAATCCAAACAACTTCCTGCTCATTGTTGGGATTTTTACAATTTACTTGGTTGGAACTGGGGATCGCTATATGCGTTTGTGTTTCTTAGGCAAAGGGCAAAAACCTATTTTTATAGATTGGTTTCTGAGCTTGGGGATGCTCCTGAGCGGGATTTGTTTTGTGCTTTGGGGATCCTATCTAATTTATAATTCCAATAATTTTGGAATCGTTTTAGTTGTCTTTGGACTGATTGGTTTGAACAATGTAATAAATGATTTTAAAAATTATACCGGACGCTCTAAAAAGAAAAAATATTGGATGCTGGTTCATATTGGAAGAATGATGGGCGGTTATACTGCCTCATTAACTGCTTTTATTGTTGTTAACGCTCAAAACTACCCTTTTGAAATTCCTTCGCTTGTTATCTGGTTAGGACCAGCAGTATTACTAACTCCCCTGTCTATCTATTGGAGTAAACCTTATAAATAAAAAAGCTTATGTTGTTGATGAAAGAAAATTGCGAGCACTGCCACAAAGTATTAAAACACGAAAGTACTGAAGCAATGATTTGTTCCTATGAATGCACCTATTGCAAAGATTGTGTGGAAACCGTATTAAACAACGTATGCCCAAATTGTGCAGGTGGTTTTGAACCGAGACCCTCAAGAATTTCTAAATAACGTACCCTCGAACCAGTAAGAAATGGCATACGACGCATACTTAGCAGAGCGAGTACGACAGATTTTTAGCGATCAAAGGTGTACTGTAATCGAGAAAAAAATGATGGGTGGCCTCTGTTTTATGTTAGATGATAAAATGTGCTGTGGTATTCATTTCAGTAAAAAAAAGTCTGTGGATTTACTAATGGTACGCATTGGAGAAGAAATGGCAGAAAAAGTTTCCTCTCGAAAAGGATGCCTACCAATGGATTTTACGGGTCGTCCAATGAAAGGGTATATCTTTGTTGAACCAAACGGTTATGATTTGGATCAAGATTTAGAATTTTGGATCGATCTTTGTATTGCCTTTAATCCCCTGGCAAAAGCCAGTAAAAAAAGTAAGTAATAATTTATAAAAGAGTTTATGAAAAGTATATTTACCCTCACTAGTTTCCTGATTTTCCAAACCTGTATATCCAGTAATTCCAATCCTATTGATCACGATGAATCCCTTTGGTCACCGCCACAAACAACACAAAAAGGGTTGAAAAAAGCCTATTTTGCAAGTGGATGTTTTTGGTGTGTTGAAGCAATTTATGAGAGCGTAGCTGGTGTTCATGAAGCATACTCTGGTTATTCAGGAGGAGAAACAAAAAATCCTAATTACAATCAGATTGGAACAGGAAGAACTGGTCATGCAGAAGCTGTAGAAGTTTTATATGACCCAAAAGTTGTTTCTTTTGGAACATTGGTGCAAGTTTTCTTTGGCTCACATGATCCAACTTCACCCAACAGACAGGGCCCAGATCGCGGTTCGCAATACCGTTCAGTAGCCTTTTACACCGATGCAAATGAACGTGAGATTATTCAGAACTACATTGCTTTATTGGAAGAGAAAGAAGTCTTTTCGAATGAAATTGTAACGGAAGTAAAGCCCTTAGAAAAATTCTATTATGCGGAAGACTACCATCAAGATTACGAACGATTAAATCCAAATAATCCCTACGTTCAGCAAGTTTCGATTCCGCGTCTAAGAAGGTTTCAAAAATCCTATCCTGAATTATTAAAAAAGGAAAAGCACTAATCCTTGAAAGAAATTACCCTTACGAATCGGGACCTTAAAGTAGTAATACTTCCCTATGGAGGAATAATTAAGGAGTTATGGTACAAAGACACGAATGTTGTTCTCGGTAAAAAAAATGCGCACGAATATTTAGATAATCCCTGGCATATGGGAGTGTGTATCGGACGTTATGCAGGAAGACTAACTTCGGAATATACAATTGATCAAGATCGATACACCCACAAAAAAAAGCCAGTCATTCAGCTACATGGAGGAAAACATGGATGGGACAAAGCTGTTTGGAAAATATATGATTTGTACCATGGAATTGTTCCGCATGTTGTTTTAGAACACGAATGTTTAGAACAAGATTGTGGTCATCCTGGAGATGTAAGTGTGTTGCTTCAATATAGTTTACATGAAAATACACTCCTGATAGAATACAAAGCAAAAACTACGAAACCAACTCCTATCAAGATCACGAACCACAGTTATTTTAATTTATGTGGTGCTCCAAATTTAGGCGATCATGAATTGATGATTCAGTCGGATGAAGTCCTTGAGATGGACAGCAATTTAGTTCCAACCGGTAGAATCAATAAGGTAAAGAAAACTGACTTTGATCGGAATAAGTCACGTCCAATTGGGACATCACGTTACGACGACTGTTTTGTACTTCGAGAGAAAGAAACAAGCAGTATGCGTTTAAAAGCAACTAGCACAAAAATTCAAATGGATTTAATTACAGATCAGCCCGGCTTGGTAGTTTTTAATCCAAAAGAACTAAACGGAATATGCTTTGAAGCACAAAAGTTTTCCAATGCGCCTAACCTCCCTCACTTTCCAAACACCATTGTAAGACCGGATAAAAGGTATACCCAAAAAACGCAATATGTTTTTTCAAAATTCTAGAACAGCATCTGAAAAAAGGCGATCAAAAACACGAGAGCTAATCCAATAAAAACACAGCGCCCAAAGAGTTCCAAAAAGAGCTCCCGATACAATATCTAAAGGGAAATGGACTCCGATATAAACTCGGCTATAGGCAATGCAAGCTGCAATAAGAAAGAGTATAATTTTCAATTTTGGAAAGCGTGTAGAAAAAAGAATAGAAAAATAGGTGGCTAAAGCAAATGAATTGGAAGCGTGACCAGAAAAGTAACTGTACAAACCTCCACAACTGCTTTTGACGAGACGCATTACATTTTGAACCTCTGGGTCATGACAGGGGCGTAAGCGTTCGAAACCATATTTAAAAAGATTGGTGACTTGGTCTGTAACTAGGATTAACGCTCCGACACTTAAAAGTAAAAAAAGAGTTTGTTTCACACCTTTAAAGCGATAAAACCAAAACAATAAAACCAAATAGACCGCAAAGTTAGTAGCCTTATGGGTCATAAGCATCCAAAAAGGATCAAAAAACGATGTCCCTAATCCATTAAGGTAGAGAAATAAGGTAACATCCCAATCTAAAAGTTGCTCCAACATTACTCTAAAGATTCAATTTCAGTATCAAAGAAAGCCAGTGCTTCTTCAATCAATTCTTCCGTAATTTTCTCAAGCTCATCTTGGTCTTCTTTACCAAATTCTTCTAACCATAAAATCTCATCATTAGAAACATTTAAAAGAAAACGGGGATATTCCGTATGCAATACAAAAATTTCGTCTTGTAAGGTTGAATTGTCAGCAATTAAAAATTTCGGTACTTCCATAGTGCATTATTTAGTTAAAATGAGCTTATTTGTTTGGTATTGAAAACGTAAAAATAGTAAAACCGCTGAACAAGAAAGACCTGTTAGCAAACCAATCCAAATTCCAGTTGCTTTTAAGGGGGTGTAAAAGGCTAGATAATAAGAAACTGGAAAGCCAATGATCCAGTATGAAATAAAAATAAAGGTCGTTGGAATATTGACATCTTGCAATCCACGCAAAGCTCCTAAAACAACAACTTGAAGACCATCTGTGATTTGAAAAAAGCCAGAAACAACGAGTAAAGAAGCAGCAATAGCAATTACTTCTAAGGTGTCGGACGAAGTCATCGCGCCTTTGTTCTCTAGATAAATCCATGGCAAATCATTACTAAAAATCAGATAGAATGCGCAAAAGAACACATCGATAATGAAAATTAAAAAGAAAATTGAAAAAGCGATGCGCTTCAATTCTTTGTAATCTTTCTTACCATACTGATTTCCTACACGAATCATTGCCGTAGCACTAAGTCCCATGGCTACCATAAAAGTCATGGAAGTAAGGTTCAATGCGATTTGATTTGCAGCCTGAGAATTGGTTCCCAGTACGCCGGATATCCAAACAGCAACTACAAAGAAGGCTACTTCAAAAAACATTTGCAGTGCTGAAGGCAGCCCAAGTTTTAATATTTTTTGGACGAGAAAGAGTTTGATCTGAGCAAAGTTCAGAGATAGTTCATACTTCTGAAATTGTTTATGATATCGAACATAAAGTATAATGTAGAGTAACATCATCAAACGTGAAATAAAGGTTCCGATTGCAGCTCCTTCAACTCCTAATTTTGGAAAACCAAAATGACCAAAGATTAACAGATAGTTCAAAATCACATTAATTCCATTTCCAAATAAGGTAGCATACATTGCAGGACGCGTTAAGGAAAGCCCATCAGAAAACTGTCTAAAGGCCTGAAATACAACCAGAGGAATAAGAGATCCAGCAACCCAATTTAAGTAAGGAAATGCTAAAAAAACTACCTCCTGGGGTTGCCCCATATGAAACATTTGGTTTCGTAGGCTGTACACTCCCAAAAACAAAAGTATACCCAAAAACACACACAGAAACAAGCCGTGTATAAACAATTCTCCAACGCGTTTAATATCGGATCGCCCGTCTGCTTGGGCAACTAAGGGAGTAAGGGCAGTTGAAAATCCAATCCCAAGAGACATGGCAATGAAAACAAAACTGTTGCCTAAGGAAACTGAGGCTAATTCTGCTGTCCCGAGCTGACCAACCATTATGTTATCAATCAATTGTACAACAGTGTGGCCTAATAGACCTAACATTACTGGAAAAGCTAAACTGAGGTTCTTTCTAAACTCTTGTGTATATAATTTCAATCGGTTGTAGGTTAAAGACTAAAATAGTCTATCAGATAAACAAGAGAGGCCATAGTAGCAGCACCCAATTCTAATTCTCTTTTATTAATAGCATCAAAGGTATCATTTGCAGCGTGGTGGTAATCGAAATAACGCTGAGAATCTGGACGAAGGCCCGCAAGGACGTTGGCATCTGTTTTTAAATGACCTACATCTGCACCACTCCCACCTTTGACAAACATATGAATCAGATAAGGCTCGAAATAAGGCTCCCAACTCTGAATAACAGCCAGTTTTTCGGGTGCACTATCAATAGAAAAACCTCGGGGTGTAAAACCACCGGCATCCGATTCTAAAGCAAAAACATGATTCTCTTTATTTGCCTCAGCTATCGCAGCATATTCTGTTGCTCCGCGCATCCCATTCTCCTCATTCATAAAGAGAACTACACGAAGGGTACGCTTGGGTTGGTATCCAATTGTTTTAAACAAGCGCAATACTTCCATAGACTGAACAACTCCTGCACCATCGTCGTGAGCACCATCGCCGAGATCCCAAGAGTCTAGATGCCCTCCAACAACCATAATTTCATCTGGTTTTTCGGAACCGGTTATTTCGCCAATAACATTATAGGATTGAACGTCGGGTAAGTTTTTACAATTTTGCTTTAAATAAAAACTAAGTTTTGGGTTTAAAGCCAACATGGAACTTAATAATTCAGCTCCATTGGTGCTTATGGCGGAGGCAGGAATTCTTTTGCGAAGTGCTAGCTTGCCGTAGCTCATAGATCCAGTATGTGGAAAATCATCTAATCTTAAATTGACCGAACGAACAATAACAGCAACTGCTCCCAGACGAGCAGCTTCTTCTGCACCCGAATAACGTTGATCCACACAACCTGAATAGGCATTGAATGTGTTTATTAGATCAGCTTGCATTGGTCTGTTAAAAAAAACAATTTTGCCTTCAACTTCTTTTTTGCCTAATTTTTTCAGCGCTTCAAAATCTTGCACTTCAACAACCTCCGCTCGGATTCCAGCTAAGGGTGTAGCAACAGAACCTCCCAAAGCACATATTGGGACATTGATCGTGTTTCCTGGGCTGGTTTCAATATGCGCATATTCAAATGTTCCTCTAATCCACTTCGGTACCATGACGGGTTGCAACCAAACACGGTCTAAGCCAAGGGCATCTAATTCTTCTTTCCCCCATTCAACCGCACGTTCTGCATTCAGTGATCCCGATAATCTTCCTCCAATTTGATTGGATAAATGTTCCAACCAAGGGTAGCTCTGCCCATTCAAAAGAGCGGTTGAATAGATTGATCTAATCTGTTCTTCGACTTTGATATCTTGCTGCGCATGAAGCATTCCACAAGCGAGCAATACTAAAAAACTTATTTTTTTCATACGATATTATTTAGGTGCAAACTGCACAATATTCTTTTTCGTTATTGGGTCATCCCCTAAAATCATCAGGCGTTCAATTACATTTCGTAGTTCTCTAACATTACCCGACCAAGGGTATTGTTTTAGTAAATTCATAGCAGCTGACTCTATTTTTTTAACGGGCATTCCATCTTTTTGAGCTATTTCAGAAATGAAGTGTTCCGCAAGCAAAGGTATGTCATCGGTACGGTCGGCCAACGAAGGAACTTCAATTAAAATAACAGCAAGTCGATGATACAAATCTTCCCTAAAACGGCCTTTCTCAATCTCTTTTTTCAAGTCTTTATTTGTTGCTGCTAAAATGCGAACATCCACAGAAATATCTTTATCGCTACCTACGCGTTGCACTTTATTTTCTTGCAAAGCGCGCAATACTTTTGCTTGAGCACTGAGGCTTAAATCTCCAATTTCGTCTAAGAATAAAGTCCCTTGTGAAGCCGCTTCAAACTTACCCTTTCTATCTTTGATTGCTGATGTAAAAGCGCCCTTGAGGTGACCAAACAATTCACTTTCTATTAATTCTGAGGGTATGGCTGCACAATTCACTTCAATCAAAGGAAACTGCTGTCTATCGCTTTTTTGATGAATCTGATGAGCGACAAGTTCTTTTCCAGTTCCATTGGGGCCGGTAATTAAAATTCGGGCTTGCGTTGGCGCAACCTTATCGATTAAGTCAAGTACTTTTTTTATTGATCTAGTCCCTCCAATAATATCGTATTTTTTTGCAATCTTCTTTTTCAAACGCACATTTTCTTTAATCAAGTGCTTGCTTGCAATTGCATTTCGAACGGATATTAAAAGTCGATTCAAATCGGGTGGCTTAGGAATGAAGTCATAGGCACCTATTTTCATAGCATGTACAGCCGTCTCCACATTTCCATGCCCAGTCAGCATGATGAAAGGAGTGGATATTCCTGATTTTTTTGCTTGTTCTAAAACTTCAAGACCATCCATCTTTGGCATCTTAATGTCGCATAAAATAAGATCAAACTCTTCATCATTTATGAGCTTAATTCCTTGTTTACCATCTTCAGCCTCCGACAAAACAAAGGCGCTATTCTCTTCGGTTAAAATTTTTACCAATACACGACGAATGGGTTCTTCGTCTTCTATAATCAAGATTTTAGTCATCTGTTTGGGGTTCTACTTGGTTAAGCCATACGGTTCTTTGTGGGAAAGGTATGTCTATGGCATGGGTATTAAAAATTTCATAAATTTTATAGCGCACATCACTTTTAATCAAACCCGCCGAAAAACTATTGTTGAGTGTAAATGAAAGTTTAAGATCCAAAGCATTGTCTCCAAAATCGTTAAAGAGGACATCGGGTTTGGGATCTTGCAGAATTTCGGGAAACTCTTTAGTCAGATCAATCAATAACTTTTTTACGAGCTTTAAATCCGTCCCGTAAGCCACACCGATACTAACGTATTCTCTGGTCAATGTTCCGTTCTCTGTCCAATTATACAGAATGGATGTTAAGAATTTATGATTGGGGATGATCAATACTTTATTGTCAATAGTTACAGCTCTCGTAGTTCGTAGCGTGATGTTTTCTATTTTCCCAACTTGACCATCCAATTGAATTATATCGCCCACATGAACGGTCTGATCGGCAATGATGAACACCCCAGAAATGATGTCTTGAATGAAGGTTTGCAATGCGAGACCAACACCAACTAATAAGGCAGCAGAAGCCGCAAAAATAGCAGTAACATTTACACCGATATTGTCAAACGTGATTAGTATTACAATCAGATAAACGAAATAATTAAAAAAAGAAAAAATGCTTTGAAAAGTAAACTGTGCTTGTTTGTTCAGCGTTCGATATACCAAACGTCGAATCAGTTTTAAAGAATACCGCGTAAAAACAAAAACAATTAGGATGATGAGTATCGACTTCACAGAAAAAGAAACCGAAGAACCAACATTAAAATTATAATTTAAAAAATCAAGAAATTGCTGCATGAATAAAGAATAATATACTCAAATATAAAACAAAAAAGAGGGCTAAAAACAAAACCCACCCTTAAAAAAGGATGGGAAAAATTGTGTGAAACAGATACAAACCTAAAAAGGTTCATAAGCCCAAACACACGATTATGTTGTTCCTATATGTTAGGCAAACATATCTTTTACTTTTTCAAAGAAAGATTTGTCTGATTTTTCAGGTTTCGGGATGAAATTTTCATCCTCCATCATTTTTTGGAAAAATTGCTTTTGCTCTCGATTTAAGGTTTTTGGAGTCCACACATTAACATGAACTAATAAATCTCCTTGACCATAACGATTAACATCAGGTAATCCTTTTCCACGTAAACGGAGGGTTTTTCCTGATTGTATTCCTGATTCTAATTTGATTCTAACCTTCCCTTCCAGGAGATCGAATTCTTTTGAAACCCCAAGCGCTGCTTCTGATATTGATATATATAAATCGTAATGAATGTGGTTTCCTTCACGCATAAAACGCTCGTGAACATGCTCTTCTATCAAGACAATTAAATCCCCAGAAACCCCATTTCCTGGAGCTGCATTTCCTTTTCCAGAAACCTTTAACTGCATCCCATCTTCTACCCCTACTGGAATTTGAATAGACACCGTTTCCTCCTCTTGAATCATTCCTTGGGCATCACTGCCTTTGGGTCTGTTTGATATTGTCTGACCCGAGCCTGAACAAGAAGGACAGGTTGCAGCTGTTTGCATACGACCCAAAATCGTATTGGTTATCCGTACGGTCTGACCGGAGCCTTTACAGGACCCACAGGTGGTATAAGAAACATCTTTAGCTTGGACTTTACGTTTTACTTTTACTTTCTTTTCTATGCCCGTAGCAATTTCTTCTAGTGTTAATTTGACACGGATTCTAAGGTTGCTTCCTTTTACCCTCCGTTGACCTCCGCCCCCTCCAAAGCCACCACCAAAACCTCCACCACCGAAAATATCACCAAATTGGCTGAAGATATCGTCCATGTTCATTCCAGCACCGCCAAAGCCTTGACTTCCGTCAAATGCGCTGTGTCCGTATTGGTCGTATTTAGCTTTCTTGTCATTGTCACCCAGAATCTCGTATGCCTCTGCAGCATCTTTAAATTTTGCTTCAGCATTGGAATCACCGGGGTTTTTATCCGGATGAAACTCTATAGCTTTTTTACGATATGCTTTTTTAATCTCAGAAGCTGATGCTCCTTTGGAGATTCCTAAAATATCATAATAATCTTGTTTCATATTGTATCTTTTAGATCACTTGCGTGACAACTAATTTATTGTCCAACAACCACCTTTGGGTATCGGAGAATTTTATCACCAAGTTTATAGCCTTTCTCAACAACGTCAATAACTTTTCCTTGTTGATCGTCTCCAGCAGGAATTAGTGTAATCGCCTCATGAACTTCTGAATCAAAAGCATCACCGGCTTCTACTGCTACAAAATCCAAGCCTTTTGACTTGAGACCTTCACTAAATTTATTGCTTATGAGTTTGAATCCTTCGAATTCGGGAGCATTTTCAGATTTGTCAGCTTCTTTTATCGCACGTTCAAAATCGTCTAAAACTGGCAGAAGACTTACAATAACATCTTGACCAGCTGTCTTAAAAAGCTCAATACGTTCTTTTGAAGTTCGTTTCTTAAAATTTTCAAACTCAGCAAACAGGCGTAAATATTTATCTTGCTCTTGCTTTAAAGATTCTTTAACAGCAATAAGCTCTTTGGCTTCTTTGGAAGGTCCTTTCTTAGAAGCAGTTTTTTTAGGTGCTGCTTTTTTGGTTGTACTTTTAGGTTCTTCTGATGTACTCATTAATTTATTTTTCAATTCAAGTGCAAAAGTACTGCCAATTCATGGAAATTGTCAAAATGTCACCTCAAAAAATTACAACAAATCTGATAGTGCCTTTTTAAGGGTCGGAAATGTATAATCAAAAGTAGTAGCTGCAACTTTTTGGGAGCTCACATTTTGGCTATTCAGAACCAAAGTGCTCATTTCGCCCACCATCATTCGAATCAAAAAACGAGGCAAAGGCGGCATAAAAAAGGGTCTTTTCAATCCCTTAGCCAATTGCTTTATAAATTCTGTTTGTGTAACCACTTCTGGTGCTACTGCATTGTAAACTCCCTCCCATTGTTGGCTAGCAGCTACTAAAAAAAGTTTAGATAAGTCCGAGACATGAATCCATGATTGCCATTGATTTCCAGAACCAAAAGCTGCTCCTAATCCAAATTGGGTAGGGATTTTTAGGGTTGCCAATACACCACCACCTTGAGCTAAAACCAACCCTATTCTAAGTTTAGAAACCTTGATGTTTAAATCCAAAAACTGATCCACAGCGCCCTCCCAATCTATCACAACTTGCTCCATAAAAGAATTTGGCGCTACTGGGTCTTGCTCCTCATGAATTTTATCCAAAGAAGAAGGATATACACCTATGGCAGATGCAGAGACAATTGATTTTATTTTATGTTTTGTATTCTTTAAGCTATCGACCAAAAGTTGTGTAGTATCTAGGCGGCTATTCAAAATCTCCGTTTTGTATTTCTTCGTCCAAGGTTTTGAAACTGTGGCTCCAGCTAAGTGAATTATACAATCAACTCCGTCAAAACAGGCCACATCAATTTTATGTTCATTGGGATTCCAATAAAAACCTTTGACTCCTTTATGAAAGCCTATTTTAGCTTTACTACGCGTCAGAAAATGTATCTCATGTCCATCAAGTAATGCTTGTTTAATGAGTACTTTACCAACTAAACCTGTAGCACCACTAATTAAAATTCTCATTCTTTTTTTTAGCAAAAATACTACAATTAGATGCGTATTGCACGTAACATTTCACGTTTTCCTGGGGGACCTTCAATTCTAAACACATCCAAGCCTAGTGCTTCTAGAGCTCGACGAACACTCCCCTTGGCAGAATAGGTAACCAAAACCCCATTAGGGTTCATGGCATTTACAAGAGGCCGCAAGGTGTCTTCACTCCACATTTCGGGTTGAACTCGAAAACCAAAAGCATCATAATAAATTACATCATATTGCCTTTGAGGTATGAATTTTTCCAGTAAAATCTTATGCTTTATCAGGCTGAAGGTAGATGAAATCTGAACTGAAGACTCCCAAGGAGCTAAATGTAGTTTCCTCAAAGATTCCTTTGAATTCTGTAGTGTTTGCAATGAATCAAAATTCAATTCTTGAACCTCTTGTAAGGCCAGAGGAAAAGGCTCCAGAGTTTCATATAGAATAGCTAAATCATTGGCAGCAGCATACTCCAATGTAAGGAGTGCATTGAGTCCTGTGCCGAAGCCCATTTCGAAAACCGTACATGGATTTTTTTTTATCCCATGCTCGGCTTTCCAAAAAGCAAGTCCCGATTCTATATAAACGTGGATTGCTTCGTTCAAGGCTCCGTGCATGGAATGGTAGTATTCGTCCCATGCTTCCATATATAAAGTAGGACTTCCGTCGGCGGTTATGATTTTTTCTCTTTTGATTCTCTAAAGATAAAAAAATGAGTATTGATCGTTTAAAAAGATGTGATTTTAAAAAATTAATCTATAATTTTGTACTACAATCCCATAGCAATGAAGATAACACACGCACAAGAATCCAAAATCAAAAATATAGATTTTGACAACCTGAATTTTGGAGAAATCTTTACCGACCATATGTTTGTTTGTGATTATAAAGACGGACAATGGAAGACTCCCGAGATTATGCCCTATCAGCCTATCCAAATGGACCCTTCTTCAAGTGTTTTTCATTATGGTCAAGCAGTTTTTGAAGGAATGAAGGCCTACAAAGACGATGCGGATGGTGTGTGGTTGTTTCGCCCGGAAGAAAACTTTGCTCGAATCAATAAATCTTCAGAGCGTTTATCCATGCCAGAATTTCCAAAAGAATTCTTTTTTGAAGGACTCGAAAAATTATTAGATATGGACAAAGAATGGATTAAAAAGGGAGCCGGAAACTCACTTTACGTTCGTCCATTTGTATTTGCTAGCCAAGCAGGTGTTCAGGCAAGTGCATCCAATGCGTATAAGTTTATGATCATTTGTTCGCCCGTTAGTAGCTATTACAGTGGTGGAGAAGTACATGTTCAAGTAGCAGAAAAATTCAGTAGAGCTGCTGCAGGTGGGGTAGGTTATGCAAAAGCAGCAGGGAATTATGCGGCTCAATTTTACCCAACAACACTGGCTCAAAAAGAAGGTTTTCAGCAAATCATATGGACCGATGCCAATACACATGAATATTTAGAAGAAGCGGGTACCATGAATATCTTTTTCAGAATCAACGACACCTTAATTACAACCCCTACAAGTGATCGTATTTTAGATGGGATTACCCGAAAAAGCATTCTGCAACTTGCAGCGCATCTCGGGATTAAAACTGATGTACGACCCATTTCCATTCATGAACTTCTTTCGAGTAAAGAAGATGGAAGTTTAAAGGAAATCTTTGGAGCTGGAACTGCGGTTGTGGTAAGTCCAATAAAAGGCTTTGGTTATCAAAACAAACGCCATATTCTTGAAGATGCACCCGATTCTTTTGCTGCTATACTAAAAGACCATATCGTTAACATTCAACGAAACGTTGTTCCAGATCCATTCGGATGGAGGCATGAGGTGAAAACTACCGTTTCAGTATAACCTCTATATTGGGTTTAAAATAGTTGGGTCCTTTCATTACTTTCCCATCTTCTCTGTAAATAGGGTTGCCGTCCGCACCCAACTTACTCATATTGGAGCGTTGTATTTCTTCAAACACTTCGGTGATTTTATGTTGCATGCCGTGGGTTAAAATTGTCCCGCACAAAATGTACAGCATATCCCCCAATGCGTCAGCTACTTCAACTAAATCGTTGTTTTGGACGGCCTCCAAATACTCTTCATTTTCTTCTTTCATAAGGTTGAAACGAAGCTCTTTTATTTGATCTGTTAGCTCGACAGTAGGTTTTTGATTTACGCTAATTTTAAACGCTTCGTGAAATTCCTGTACTGCGTTCAATTCTTTTTTAATCATACGATGGTATTGAGTGTTTTACAAACTGCTGGGACGAAAGCCAAAAACAAAAAGGCTAAACTTAGTCCTAACATAATTTTAAATCCAAAAGGATTCGAGTTATTTTTTTCTAATTTCGTAGAAAATTAACGCTATGTTTTCAAACGGACAACTCCTCTTTGCAGTATTTTTTGTTATTGCCTTTACAGGGATCATAATTTTTACCTACCGAAAAGATTTTAAAGGACATCAAATTCATTACAAAGGCAGTTTTAAAATCCTACTCACCTTCCTTTTGGCTATAGCAGTTCTTTTTGTCATTAAATATTATACGCAGGCCAAATAAGTGACTAGCTTTTTAATTTTAGAACTACTGCTATGCATTACTTACGTTTTATTTTTGGGTTAATATTAATCCTACTACTGGTTCTGGCACTTTATATAAAGAACCTACCCAATACCTATAAGGTAGAACGCTCAATATACACTTCACTTCCCGCAGCAACACTCTACAATTACCTTTATGATTTTGAAAACTGGCCCGAGTGGAATCCGTGGATCATAGAAGATCCAGAAATGAAGCTATCATTCAACCAAAACAACTTCGACCTGCCCGAATACCACTGGGAGGGAAAAGACGGGAATGGTTCGATGAAAACTCTAAAAACAAATGCTCCTCATATAATTGAACAACAAATGACTTTTGAGGGTTTTTCCTCTTCTAATGTACGGTGGCGTATTAAAAAAGATTCGGATAGTCTGTACTGGATTATAGAAGGTCAGATGAACTTCATAATGAAAATCTTCAGCCTACAAATGGGTGGGATGGAAACCATGATTGGACCATATTATAAAAAAGGACTTCGTGCTATTGATCGCATGCTTACAACTCAACTAAACGAGCACCGATTTGAATATCAAGATACAGTAACTCTTCCAAATCAGTTTTATCTCACACGCAGCTTTCAGTCAGATAAGGCTGCAATGGATTCACTTATAAAAAGTGGCTCACAAGAATTATATGACTTTGCAGAAAGTAAGAATTTAAAAGTAACAGGAGGTTTATTTACGTTATTACCACAACTGGCTTTTAAAACCAGTACTTGGTCCCTTGGGCTTCCGATAGAAGGCTACTTCAAAACGGATCATCCTACTATAAGGTGTCGTTCCACAAAAGAACGAAAGGCGCTGAAAGGAGTCCATCATGGGTCTCTGAAAAACATTGACCTCTCATGGGAGATAATGAAAGAAAAAATAAACCTCTTGAATCCAAGTCTCCAATATTATCCTAGGACTATATATAAGGTAGGTAAACAATCAAACCCTGATCCGTTGGCATGGGAAACTGAATTGCTCCTACCCTATCAATAAACTAAAGCAATTCGGTTAAAAAAGTTAACTTCGAGCAATGAAAATATTATTATGGGTGTTCTTGGGTGGTGGTTTAGGTAGCAGTTTGCGCTATGGACTTCATCTTCTTTTCAAAAACACCAGCAGTCAATATCCAATCGGAACGTTTACAGCAAACCTCATCGGTTGCTTGTTGATTGGACTCTTTTTTGGAATACTACATAAACTTGAAGTATTAAAAGAAGAAGCTCACTTCTTTTTTATTGTCGGCTTTACTGGAGGCTTGACAACATTCTCATCCTTCGCACTAGATAATGTACATTTATTCAAATCAGGATCGCTAGTACAAGCCCTCATTTACTCTTTTGGGAGTATCATTCTGGGTATTCTTATGGTTGTTCTTGGACTTTGGTTTTCAAAATCCTTGTAAACCACCCCTCAACTAAACACTTAACATGCTGTTATACAGCTCTATATTATCCTATGGGCTGTAGGATCTTGTTTGAACTTAGGTAAAAACATATTTCGCAATCGCACCCACTAAAAAATAGGGTATAATCTCATTTATTTATTATTTAAATACAAATACCCTTAATTTTATAGGGTAAATTTTAATAAAACATAAAAATTAAGATTATTACCCCATAAAAACAACGGCTCAATAGTATTAGAAGTATTTTTGGTCAAATCATTTAAACAATAATAAAATGAAAAAAGTAGAAGCGATTATTCGCAAATCAAAATTTGGAGATGTAAGAGATGCACTTCATAAAATAGAGGTTAATTTTTTCAGTTACTGGGATGTTACCGGAGTAGGAAATGAAAAAGAAGGCCATGTATACAGAGGTATATCGTACAGTACTTCTGACATTCAAAGAAGATACTTATCCATTGTAGTTAATGAAGAGTTTCTTGAAAAGACTATTGAAGCCATAACGTCTGCTGCAAGTACTGGAGCAGTTGGTGATGGCAAAATATTCGTTTCAACGATTGATGATGCAATCAGGATTCGAACAGGAGAATCAGGAGGAGAAACTTTAAACTAGAATTAACAAAAAAACTATAATTTATTATGGAAACTACAGCACTTTTTACAGCTAATAACATATGGATGATGATTTGTACCGCTTTGGTATTTTTCATGCACCTAGGATTTTCTTTTTTAGAAATCGGTCTTACAAGACAAAAAAACACAATCAACATCTTATTTAAAAATTTCTTCGTGATTACCGTAGGACTTCTTCTCTACGCAATCGGAGGTTTCAACCTCATGTACCCTGGATTTGAAGAAGGCGCACTCGGAATCTTCAAATTTGCAGGTTTCGGAATTGCTGCTCCTGATGGAGGTATGACCGCTGCATACGCAGATGGAGGATACACTTGGTGGACTGACTTCTTATTTCAAGGTATGTTTGCAGCAACCGCAGCAACAATTGTATCTGGAGCAGTTGCAGAACGTATCAAACTTAAAAGCTTTATGATCTTTGCAATCCTTTATGTAGGATTGATTTACCCAATCGTTGGGTCATGGAAATGGGGTGGTGGATTTCTTGACGCAATGGGATTCTATGATTTCGCAGGATCAACATTAGTACACTCTGTTGGTGGATGGGCAGCTTTAGTAGCGATCTATTTACTAGGGGCTCGAATTGGAAAATTTGACGCAGACGGAACATCACGAGCAATACCTGGACACAATCTTCCACTAGCAGCAGCTGGGGTCTTGATTCTATGGTTGGGATGGTTCGGATTTAACGGTGGCTCTGTACTATCTGCAGATCCTGAATTGACTTCTTTAACCCTTGTAACAACTTGTTTAGCAGCAGCAGCTGGAGGTGTATCATCGGCAATCTTTTCGAACATTCTTTACAAAAACTTTGATTTAACCATGTTTATGAATGGTGTACTTGGTGGACTTGTAGGGATTACTGCAGGAGCCGACCAAATGAGCCCTATGGATGCCGTTTTAATCGGAATAATCGCAGGTGTCATTATCGTATTAGGGATTTCCTTAATAGACAAATTAAAACTTGACGATCCTGTAGGAGCAGTTGCTGTTCACTTGATCTGTGGTATTTGGGGTACGCTTGCAGTTGGAATCTTCGGAGCTATGGCTGGAGTTGATCAATTTTTAATCCAATTAGCTGGTGTAGGTATCGTAGGTGCATTTTGTGTAATCTGCAGCTTTATACTACTCTACATTGTAAAAATACTTTCTGGTGGAAGCATCCGAGTTGAGAAAGAAGAAGAGCTTAAAGGTCTTGATCTAGCTGAACACGGAATGGATGCCTATGCTGACTTTAGATTAAACCAACACTAAAAATAACGATAACTAAATTTAACTTTTATACTATGAAAATTTTTAAAACAACAGTACTAACACTAGCACTTTTAGCAGGATCTTTAACGTATGCACAGGATGAAGTTGCAGAAGAAACAGTAGTAGAAGCAACAGAAGAAAAACCTAGCTTTTCTGTTTCAGGATCTATTGACACCTACTACAGAAGTAATGAATTTACTCCCAACACTTCATTTGCAAATCTTCCCGGCTTTGCGCTTGGAATGGCCAACATCGTTCTTTCGTATGAAGGAGAAAAGAGTGGTTTTGTTGCCGATTTAGTATATGGCCCTCGAGGAGCAGATGCCGTTTTTAATTCGACTGGTTCTTCAAATATTATAAACCAACTGTATGCTTATTACAACGTGAATGATAAATTAACTTTAACCTTAGGGAATTTCAACACCTTTCTAGGATATGAAGTTATTTCTCCCGTTGCTAACTTCAACTACTCAACTTCATATATGTTCTCTTACGGACCGTTTTCACATACAGGTTTCAAAGCTGATTATGCCGTTTCTGACAACGTATCTATTATGGTTGCTGTAATGAATGCAACCGATGAAACTGAAGCAGATTATTCTGATGCATCAACTTTTGGAGCACAATTAGGATTGTACGGTCAATACATCAACTTCTTATCGGGTGATGACTATACTCAATTTGACTTTACTGGTGGATTCAATATTTCTGAAAAATTATTTCTAGGAATCAACGCTACCACAACAGAACTTGCTGCAGATGCTAGCTTCTCAGGTTTCGCTTTATACCCTCAGTATACTATATCAGATAGCTTTAGTATTGGATTACGAGGAGAGATTTTTAGTGAAACAAACGGTGGGGCTGGAGCATTATACTCTGGAGCGTTATCAGGATCTACAGAAGATGCGGACAATACTTCCTTTACAATCACTGGAAGTTACACGAAAGGAAATTTCATCTTAAAGCCAGAATTTAGAATTGATACTGCTTCTGCAAACATCTACTCAAAAAATGCGACTGACTTTACAGACAGCTTAGCCTCTTTTGTAGTTGCTGCAATCTATGCCTTTTAGAAAAAATTAAAACATAATTGTTTGGTTTCCCCTGAGAGTTCCTGGTAGGCTCTCAGGGTTTTTTTTTGCTTAAAATTGAATAAATAAACCCATTCAATTTGCCAATTGCATGAGAACCAATATTTTTGTAAAAAAAACACCATGAAGAGAATCACACTGGTTATGAACTGCCCAGATCAAAAGGGAATTATTGCTGCCGTAACCAATTACATTCATGGTAATAATGGCAATATTGTCTATATCGATCAATATGTAGATCGAGTCAATTCCATATTCTTTATGCGGGTTGAATGCGAAATCGCCGAAAACCATCAAGGCATAGAGCACTTTAAAACAAACTTTATAGACTCGATCGGAAATGAATTTCAACTTGAGATTGACATCTACCTCAACAATGCATTACCGAAAATGGCCTTGTTTGTTTCAAAGTATGATCATTGTTTATACGATATATTAGCACGCTACCAATCGGGAGAACTAGCCGTTGAAATTCCTTTTATATTGAGCAATCACTTAGATTTAAAAAGCATTGCCGAACGATTTGATATCCCGTTCTACCACGTACCAGTAAGCAAAGAAAACAAGAAGGAAGCAGAGCAAAAACAACTGGAACTCCTGCAAGAGCATCAAGTAGATTTCATTGTGTTAGCTCGTTATATGCAGATTATTTCAAAAGACCTAATTCAGCACTACCCCAACAAGATCATCAACATCCATCACTCCTTTTTACCTGCATTTCCAGGAGCAAAACCCTATCACTCTGCCTACGAACGTGGAGTCAAAATTATTGGAGCGACAAGCCACTACGTAACCGAGGATCTAGATGCTGGACCGATTATCGAACAAAACACAACCCATGTGTCACATCTAAACTCTATCGATGATTTCATTGCAAAAGGGAGGGATTTAGAACGTATTGTTCTATCCAAAGCACTGCAACTTCATGTTGCACGTAAAGTGATGGTCTATCAAAATAAAACGGTAGTTTTTTCCTAAGAGCTAGATTGTCTTAAGAAAGTTAATGGTCAAGTCATTGAATTGATTAGGCTGTTCAACATTCACTACATGTCCACAATTAGGGATAACCTGTAGTTGTGAAAGTTGGTGATGATTAACAACCTCTTTTACGGAAGGCAAGAACATATAATCTTCAGCGCCCATCACATAAAGCGTTGGAATTGTAACCTCAGCTTGTCTAAAGAATTTGAGTAAGGGTATTACTTCGCCCGTGAGTTTAAACCAACGTATAAATTCTTTTTGGTATAACTTTTTAGCCTCTCGAATGAATACATGTCGGGATTCTTTATGATTTCTATTGGGCATCATAATAATGGCAAACACCTTGTATATCCACATATACGGAACAATAGACTTGGTCATATTCCCCAAGAATATAAGAATTCGAGAACGAACACTAAACTTTAAAATTGCACCACCCATGGTCATACTCACAACACGCTTGGGTTGCATTTCAGCAATTTGACGTATTAATATTGTACCTAAAGAAATTCCAATAAAATGAGATTTTTCTATCTTTTCATGGTCTAAAACCTCAATGATGTCATCGGCTATGGCGTTGAATGTATAAGCTTCTTTTGCAGACATCAATAAATTAGTCTTGGACGCACCGTGTCCCCTTAGATCGATAAGAAGTAAATTAAAAAACTTAGAAAAGCTCCGAATTTGCTTAAACCATATTGAAGAGCTTCCACCCGCTCCATGAACGAACGTGACCCATGGGGCTGCATCCTTCGATCGATAAAGCGTATAGTTCAACATTATATAAACCCTTTGTTTTCTAAAATAGCCTGCATCTGCATTTGCAAATCTTGAGCAGCAACAGTTGCAGCTGCATCAAAGTCTTTTCCCTGTGAGGCATAAATAATTCCACGAGATGAATTTACCAAAAGGCCTACGTTTTCAGAAAGTCCATTTTCCGCTACCTCGGTAAGACTTCCCCCCTGTGCTCCAACTCCTGGAATCAGTAAAAAAGAATTCGGTATCAAGGCTCTTATATTGTTCAGTGCTGAAGCCTTTGTCGCTCCAACAACATACATCAAACGTTCAGAACCTTTCCAATCTCTACTGGTTTGAATTACTTTTTCATAAAGCATTTGTCCTCCGACTTCTTGCGTCTGGAAATCAGATGAACCTGCATTGGAAGTCAAGGCCAAGACGATAGCGTATTTCTCATCAAAATTCAAAAAGGGTTCAACCGAATCTTTTCCCATATAGGGAGCAACTGTGATCGAATCAAAATTATAGGTTTCGTAATAGGCTTTTGCGTATCGGGTTGCAGTGTTTCCAATATCCCCTCGTTTTGCATCTGCAATAGTAAAAATTTCAGGGTGGTGTTCATTGAGATAATCCATCACCTTTTTCAAAGAGCCCATTCCCTCGGGCCCGTAGGTTTCAAAGAATGCAATGTTGGGCTTGTATGCTACTGCAAAGGCAGCTGTAGCGTCAATAATGGCTTTTGAAAATTCAAACAAAGGATCGGGCATTGTTTTGATGTGCTCTGGTACCTTATCCAAATCAACATCTAAACCAACACATAGAAATGATTTCTTAAGAAGTATTTGTTCTTTTAAAGCTGCTATTCTCATGGATTAAAATACTTCGCCAGCCTCCTTAAGCTTTTCGGTGTTTTGATATAATTGTAATTCGTCTATTAATTTTTGGACATCCCCGTTGATGATGTTTTGAAGGTCGTAAAGCGTAAGACCAATTCGGTGATCCGTTACTCGTCCTTGGGGGTAGTTGTAGGTTCTGATTTTAGCAGAACGATCTCCGGAAGAAACTAAAGAATTTCTTTTCTGTGAATCAGCAGCTAGCTTTTTTGCCAGCTCCATTTCATACAAACGAGAACGAAGTACTTTCAGGGCTTTATCTTTATTTTTGTGTTGTGACTTTTGATCTTGACATTGGGCTACAATTCCTGTAGGCTCATGGGTTAATCGAACAGCAGAATAGGTTGTGTTTACCGATTGTCCGCCAGGGCCTGAAGAACAAAAATAATCTACACGAACATCATTCATATTGACCTCAACGTCAAATTCTTCTGCCTCGGGCAAAACCATAACCGTTGCAGCAGATGTATGAACTCTTCCTTGAGTTTCTGTTTGCGGAACGCGTTGCACACGATGTACACCCGATTCAAATTTCATAACCCCGTATACATCATCTCCAGAAGCTTCAAAAATAATCTCTTTAAAACCACCCGCTGTACCTTCACTACTATCTACCAAACTAACATTCCACCCCTTATCTTGACAAAATTTGGAATACATGCGGTATAAATCTCCTGCAAAAATACTTGCTTCATCCCCACCAGTTCCAGCACGAATTTCGACAACAACATTTTTGGAGTCTTCTGGATCCTTTGGAATCAATAGAAATTTAATATCCTCCTCTAAAGCAGGGAGTTGTTCTTTGGCTTCTTCCAATTGCATCTTAGCCATCTCTACCATCTCAGCATCGGATGCCTCTTTTATTATTTCTTCGGCTTCGGCAATATTCGATAACAATGCCTTGTACTCATTACCCTTTTCCGTTAAAATTCTCAAATCTTTATACTCTTTATTGAGCTGTACATACTGCTTCTGATCCGAAATAATATCGGGTTGAATAATCAAGTCGGAGACTTCATCAAAACGCTGCTGAATGATTTGTAGTTTTTCGATCATAAGTTGGTAATCTATACGGTAAAATTACTACTTTTTAAATAAAAAAGAAGGGTATTAGTCCAAAACAAAACTGAAGCCAGTAGCGATGCTAAAAGCAGAAAGCCCATCACTTCTTCGATAATTCTGAAATCGTAGACTAATGTTTTTCAAAGACAGTTTCCAAAGACTATACTTAGACAGAAAATCCGTATAAACCAGAGCCCCTCCAATTTGATGGCTTGAAATAGCAGATAAATCGTAATCGGAAGTATAAAAAGCTTGGGAAGATAGATGCTGATCGTAGGGAGCAAAATAATCTGCTGCTGTCTGGTCGTAGTAACGGTAACTGGGTGTTAGCTTCCAATTGAGGTTGAATTTAATCGGAAGTTCTAGCTGAACGGTATTCGAATTTACCCCCCAATCATCGGTGTATCTTCTGACATAGGAGCGAACAACGAGGTATTCATTGACATAATAGTTTAAACGCATTCCAAAGGGATATTTAAATCGATTGCGAGGCAGACGCTCAATATCATCGGCTAGGTGAAAAACATCGGTATTGGACGGATCTTCGTAATTGACAATACTTCTTACATTTCCAATGTAAAAATTCGCTTGATCAGCAAAATAAACCCGCTGCAAGGGGTTCGCCAACCAGCCTTGTTGTTTGACTAAGTCCATGAATAAAGAAAATTGAGCACGCTTACTCAAAACTTGAGAGAACTCAAGCGAAACCGCATAGGTGTTTCTGTTTACATCATCAATGGGGCTATAATTTGAAGGTAGGTAACTTGCAACGCTGTTCCCGTTTTCATCAAGTACACTTACTCCAGAAAAATAACTTTGATTATTGGTCAGGAAGTTTTCACCGAACAAATCGAATTCGTGAATTTCGGTCGGAATAATCGGTTTCCACTGATCCAGATACACCTGTGCTTTTAAACTAAGTTCGGTGTTTTTTTCATTCCACAGTTGTGTGAATCCACCACCAAAACCAAAGGATTGATAATCGTATTCAAATGAAGCTCCAACATTAGAAGACCAATAGCGATTTCGATCATCCGTAGCATGTACATAAGAAACATTAATTGAAGTCAATACATCTTTTCTCGATGCACCCGATGAAGCAACCCAGGGGGTTCCTTTTGGGCCATTTCCACCTCCACTTCCATCTCCATTCCCAGACTGAGCCATCCCACTGCCACTCGAAGCAGCCGTATTGAACGGGTTTCCATTACTAGAACTAGCAGAAGTATAAGCCGATATACCAACATCAGCCGTAAGCACATCGTCTTCATTGAGCGGGATACGAACAACTACAGAAGGGGCTGTATTTTGTAAATCCTCATTTCCAATTCCACCCGTAACGGAGGCATGCGTTCCCTCTTGCTCATAGTATCCCAAAAGAAGATCGATTTCAAGAGTTTCCAATACCTTCTTTTTGTAAACCTGGGTACTGTCTTGCTGAGCAAAGGATATAAAACCTAAACTCACAAAAACAATACAAAGTGTTTTTTTAATTACATCCACAACCACCTCCTGTTTTACCTCCGTTAGCGCCCGCAGCTGCTTCTCTATAAATATGAAAAGTTGTTTCAAAACGTTCTGCCAAAGGAGATTTGAGAGCCATATCAGGATCATTTAAAAAAACTTTATTGTAATTTTTCACAGCAACACAGCTTGAGCTTGAAATAAGAACAACCAGAAGTATCAAAAAGCTTTTAATCTTGTTCAATTTGAATGTTTTTAGATGCGTAAATAATTCCTTCATCATCAATTAGAATTGCTTCTGTATTGGGTAGTTGATCAATTAAAAACAATCCTGACTCAACCCCCATTACAAAAGTTGCTGTTGCCAAAGCATCCGCAAGTTCTGCCTTAGTAGCAAATATAGTACAACTAATAATTCCATTGGAAGGAATTCCTGTTCTTGGGTCAATTATATGACTGTATCGTTTACCGCCAATACGAACAAATTTTTCGTAATTCCCCGAAGTTACTACCGCATTATGTTCTAATAAAAACCAAGAAAATACTTTTTCTTTATTCATTGGGTTTATAATTCCAATGGTCCAGGGTGACCCATCGGGTTGGGTTCCCCAGGTGTTCATATCTCCAGAAGCATTGATAATTCCACCAACAACACCGCGCGCCATAAGCAGTTGCTTAGCTCGGTCAGCTGCATAGCCTTTGCCTATTGCTCCAAAACCAATTTTCATTCCTTTTTCAG
>Ga0233438_10000468_pt1 | contig 51756 bp, 44 predicted proteins | sample SI_123_September_FD_182720 | JGI IMG/M metagenome (GOLD analysis project Ga0233438, IMG submission 182720) | Seawater microbial communities from Saanich Inlet, British Columbia, Canada - SI_123_September2016_10_MG | ecosystem: Environmental > Aquatic > Marine > Inlet | place: Canada: British...
TGGATTACAGAGGACTTGCCAAACTGAAAAGCACCTATGTAGATGCACTGCCCGAACAAGTGTTAGAGAGTACTGGACATATCCATACCGAGTACATGCAAACGGTGGCTGCCACAGGGCGTTTGAGTAGTAACAACCCCAACCTTCAAAACATTCCGATCCGAACCGAACGCGGGCGTCAAGTGCGAAAAGCATTTGTTCCACGAAATGAGGAGTACATCCTTTTGGCGGCGGATTATTCTCAAATTGAATTGCGGGTTATTGCAGCCATGAGCGAAGAAGAAACCATGATTGAGGCCTTTAAAAACGGTGAAGACATTCATGCCTCGACTGCGGCAAAAGTATTTAATGTGCCGTTGGAAGAAGTGACGAGAGAACAGCGTGGAAATGCCAAAACAGTCAACTTTGGAATTATTTATGGGGTGTCCGCTTTTGGTCTGAGCAACCAAACCGATTTAAGCCGAACCGAGGCCAAAGAGCTGATTGAAACCTATTATGAAACCTATCCAAAACTTCGGAAATATATGAGTTCACAGGTTGATTTTGCAAGAGATCATGGCTATGTGACAACGGTTTCTAACCGCCGTCGTTACCTCAAAGACATCAACTCTCGAAATGCGATTGTCAGAGGAGCTGCGGAACGCAATGCGGTGAATGCTCCCATCCAAGGAAGCGCCGCAGATATCATTAAAATTGCAATGATTAACATCCATAACAAGCTGGAAGACGGTGGCTTTAAAACCAAAATGCTTCTTCAGGTGCATGATGAACTGGTTTTTGATGTTTACAAGCCTGAGTTGGAAACCATGAAAACCTTAATCAAAGAAGAAATGGAGAACGCCTATTCATTAAGTGTTCCTTTGGATGTGGAAATGGATAAGGGTGTCAATTGGCTCGAAGCGCATTAAGTTGAAACGGTAAAGTTTTTATCTTTTTGGAACTTAATACTTTTTTTTTATAAGTTTATCAGTGATTTAAATCCCCAGATCTGAATCTTCAATACCCAACTCAACCAGTTGTAAGCAATTATTTTATTTGAATTTTAGAAACACTTGGGGAACTAGAGTGGCACAATACACCCCAATTTGGGATGTATTGAACCACTCCAAACAAAAATATAAAGGAAATAAACACCACTAGTGGTTTATATACATTAGTTGTAGGTAATTTAAAATAAAAACTATGAATAAAATTAAGACATTAATTTGCTTATTGTTTATAAGCACAAGTTTATTCGCCCAAGAAGTTCAAATCCCGAATGATTTAAAACTCGAAAATGCTGAAGACTACAAGAAAACTGAACAATTAGTTCTGAATTCCACTGAATGGTTATTAAAAACACCTATTTCGGAAAATTCAAGTAAGCGAAAAGAAGTCAATGCTTTTTTAATGAAATGGATGAGCGGAAGTCCAACTGTTTCAATAGAATTGGTTTCTGGAATTGTGCCTTTAGATTGTGCGGATTGCTTAATGTCATTTATGAGTGGATGGACTAAGTATAGTCTTGAAAATGACTACTCGAAAAATAAAGTGGAATGTGCTGTTGCTGGAGCTGAAAATGCGATTAAATTTTATAAACAAAACAAATCGGAGCTCGGAAAGAATTCGGATATGGAAAAACTTATAAAACAGCAGAAAAAAGGGAAACTGAAAAAAATATATTGAATCAAAATTCTAAAAAAAAAACCTACAACAATGGCTATAAGTAATTGCTTGTTCTCGCCTACTTCTGAAAATCCGCAGGAATTTCCAACTTGGTGCGTACTCGCAAAGTTAATCGCAAAACCACGCAACTACTCATAGCCGAGACCGTTGTGCTTCATTATCAGAACGCTAAAAAAGGAAAAAGAAGAAAAATGAACTTTGAAAAATTAGAAATTAAAATCCCCGCTAGCGCGAGTGTCCCGCTCGTGACAGCAAGAGTAAGAAGAAAAAAAATGAATAGAAAATATATAATACGAGTATATGAATAGTATTAGTTTGTTTTCGGCACAAGCAAGATGCTTGCGCCAGCAGGGGGTTATACACAATAACTAAAAGAAATAGGCGTTTAAAAAAATTAAAGATACTGTACAATGAAAAAATCTATTTTACTATTTACTATTTTACTATCAATTCTTAGCAGTTGTAAAAAAGATGATGTCAAAGAACATTCAGAGTCCTGTTATACAAATAATAATCCCCAATCAATTGTTCATGATGGCATAAATAGAGAATATGTTTTGTATGTACCCAACTCTTATGACAGTGCATCTCCAGTTCCAGTATTATTTAATTTCCATGGTTTTGGGGGCAATGCAAGCGAATTCATGAATGATGCTGACATGCGTGCTGTTGCGGAATCTGACACTTTTATTTTAGTTTACCCGCAAGGAAGTTGTTTAGAAGGTTCTTCTCACTGGAATGCTTGTCCAACGGGAGGGGACAATAAGAGTAATGCGGATGATTTAGGATTTGTTGAATCTATTATTAATGAAATTTCATCTCAATATAATATTGATATGGAGAGAATTTATGGTGCTGGATATTCAAATGGTGGTATGATGGCATATGGGCTTGCAAATTATAAAAGTAATTTAGTTGCTGCAGTAGCATCTGTTTCTGGAGTAATGTTAGATTGTATAGGTCAAACAAGTCGTCCCATACCAATAGTACATCTTCATGGAACCTCTGACGGTGTTCTCCCCTATAACGGGAACAGTGATTGGAGCTCTACACAAAGTACTTTAGACCATTGGATTAATTTCAATAATACGATTACAGTCCCAACTGTAAGCACTGACAATAGTGGAGGGATGTCAATTGAATATTATGTTTATGATCAGGGAGATAGTTCCGTTTCTGTTGAGCATTATAAATACATTGGAGGAGAGCATGTTTGGTTTAGCACAACATATCAAGGCCAGAACGCATCTGAAATCGTTTGGAACTTTGTGTCACAGTATGATATAAATGGATTGAGATAAAGAATAAAGTGCCTCCCCGTTAGAGCAGCATCTTTTGCTCGTGCTTACTAACTTTAAAGCTCTAACGCCTTTTTAACATCTTCATTCATCAAAAATTCTTGTGGATTTTCGAGCGCTTCTTTCACCGCGACTAGGAACCCAACCGATTCTCTACCATCAATGATTCTATGGTCATAAGACAAGGCAACGTACATAATCGGACGAATTTCTACCTTCCCATCAATGGCGACTGGACGTTCGACAATATTATGCATTCCAAGAATGGCACTTTGTGGTGGGTTGATAATTGGTGTTGAAAGCATGCTTCCAAAAACCCCTCCATTAGAAATGGTAAAGGTTCCACCTGTCATTTCATCGACGGTGATTTGCCCATCACGAGCCCGAATGGCCAAACGTTTCACCTCTGCTTCTACGCCACGGAACGATAAGTCTTCTGCATTGCGAATCACAGGAACCATGAGTCCTTTAGGACCAGAAACAGCAATACTGATATCACAAAAATCGTATGAAATCATTTCTTTTCCATCGATCATAGAATTGACCGAAGGGAATAATTTTAAGGCACGCACCACGGCGAGCGTAAAGAAACTCATAAACCCAAGTCCAACATCGTGCTTTTCTTTAAAGGTTTCTTTGTATTGTTTTCTCAATTCGAAAATTGGAGACATATCAACTTCGTTAAACGTCGTTAACATAGCCGTTTCGTTTTTGGCAGTCACCAAACGTTCTGCTACTTTTCGACGTAACATAGAAAGTTTAGAACGTGACACACCACGTCCTTCTACGTTTATTTGTTGTCCCATTGATGGAACGGCCTTAACAGCATCTTCTTTTGTGATGCGTCCATCTTTTCCGGTGCCTGTAATTGCGTTGGCTTCAATGCCTTTTTCAGACAGTATTTTTTTAGCTGCAGGGCTTGCAGATCCTGTGGCATAAGATGTATTTGCTACGGCTTCAACTTTTGGCGTTGAAACAACTTCTGGTGTGGCAACAGTCGCTTTAGGTGCATCGCCCACTTCTGGTTTAGCAGCACTGGTGTCAATCAAACACACCACAGCTCCTACCTCAACAGCATCGCCTACTTCCGCTTTAAAGGTGACGGTTCCACTCGCTTCTGCTGGCAACTCTAAGGTTGCTTTATCGCTATCAACCTCCGCAATAGCTTGGTCTTTTTCTACATAATCCCCTTCTTGAACTAACCATTCTGCAATTTCTACTTCTGTGATGGATTCGCCTGGTGAGGGCACTTTCATTTCTAAAATCATTGTGTGTTTATTTTAGTTTTTTTCTTTGGTTGTCTTTTGTTTTATCAAAAACAAAGTCTATGACTTCTTTGTGTCGTTTTTTGGAGCGTGTGGCACTTCCAGCCGCGGGTGCACTGTAGCTTCGTCTTGAAGCCACACGCCAATGCTTAGCAGCGTCGATATGCATTAAGATGTGGGCGTAAGCCCCCATATTTCTTGGTTCTTCTTGTGCCCAAACAATGTCCTCTGTATTTTTATATTTTGAAATCACTGCCTCTATTTCGTCTTCTGGAAGTGGAAATAGTTGTTCAATTCGAACCAGAGCAACATCGGTTCTGCCTAAGTTTTCTTGCACTTCTAATAAATCATAATAGAATTTACCGGTTACAAAAACCAAGGTTTTAATGGTTTCTGCTTGTGCTGAGGCATCATCAATTAGCATTTGGAAACTTCCATTAGCAAATTCATCAACCGTAGACACTACTTTTGGGTGACGCAATAAACTTTTAGGTGTAAATACAATTAATGGCTTTCTGAAATCAGCTTTGAGTTGGCGTCTCAATAAATGGTACATATTAGCTGGTGTGGTACAATCGGCAATAAACATATTGTCTTTTGCGCAGAGTTGCAGATAACGTTCCATTCGTCCTGAGGAATGTTCTGCTCCTTGACCTTCATAGCCATGCGGTAATAACATTACAATTCCGTTGGGTGTTTTCCATTTATCTTCTCCACATGATATGTATTGGTCAATCATAATTTGGGCGCCATTACTGAAATCCCCAAATTGAGCTTCCCAGATAGTAAGGGTGTTTGGGCTTGCCATGGCATAGCCATAGTCAAATCCAACAACTCCATATTCGGATAACAAAGAGTTATAAATATTAAATTGTCCTTGGTTTGGACTTATATTTTTGAGTAGAATCACTTCTTCTTCACTGTCTTCAACTTTTACTACGGCATGTCGGTGTGAGAACGTCCCCCGCTCGACATCCTGTCCAGAAATACGCACATTAAAACCTTCTTCTAAAAGCGAACCATAGGCCAAATGTTCGGCCATAGACCAATCGAGTTTATCATCCTCAAACATTTGTTTTCGAGCTTCAATCAAACGTGAAATTTTGCGTATAAACTTCTTGTCTTCTGGGAGTGAGGATATAACTTTTGCGAGTGTAACAAGTTTTTCTTTAGGGTATGTGGTATCTATTGATACATTCATTTTATGAGAATTGGCTCTAGGAAATTTACTCCAAGCCTCTTGCATAAATGGGGTAATAACGGTTTTATCTTCTTTTCGGGAGGTAACTAATTCCGTTTCTAAAGAAGCTTTATAATCTTGCTCAAGCTTTGAAACATAATTGGAATCAATAATGCCTTCATCCATTAATTTTTGTGCATAAATATTGCGCGGGTTGTTATGACTTGCAATGGCTTTATAGAGCTTCGGTTGTGTAAAACGCGGTTCATCTCCTTCGTTATGACCATATTTTCGATAGCCTAATAAATCAATAAATACATCCCGCTTAAACTGCATTCTAAAATCTAAGGCAAATAAAATCGAGTGCACTACAGCTTCGGCATCATCAGCATTGACATGTAATACCGGAGACAGGGTCACTTTTGCAACATCTGTACAATAGGTAGAGGAACGTGCATCGAGATAATTTGTGGTAAATCCAATTTGGTTATTGACCACGATATGAATGGTTCCATTGGTTTTATAGCCATCTAACTGTGCCATTTGAACGACTTCATAAACAAGTCCTTGACCTGCGATAGCAGCATCTCCGTGTACCACAATAGGCAACACTTTGCTGGCATCTTCAGGGTTGAGCTTGTCTTGTTTGGCTCTTGTGATTCCTTCAACAACTGCCCCTACGGTTTCTAAGTGAGAAGGGTTGGGTGCAATACTTAAGTTGATTCGATTGCCATTATCTGTCAATCGATCACTTGTCCAACCAAGGTGGTATTTCACATCGCCATCAAAAACTTCTTCTTCATAATCTTTACCGTCAAATTCACTAAAAATATCACTGGCCGATTTGCCAAAAATATTGGTCAATGTACTCAAACGACCTCGGTGGGCCATGCCCATGACAAATTCTTTGACCCCATAGGCAGCCGCTTTTTCGATAAGCGCATCCACGGCAGGAATTAAAGATTCGTTTCCTTCCAGAGAAAACCGTTTTTGACCCACATACTTTGTATGCAAAAAGGTTTCAAACGAAACCGCTTCGTTTAGTTTTTTGAGGATGTGTTTTTTTTGATTCGGCGTGAAATTACCGTGATTATCATTATTGTTAAGTTTATCTTGAATCCATTGACGCTCATTTGGTCTTCGGATGTACATGTATTCTACGCCGATTGCATCGCAATAAATAGCTTCCAGATGCTTTTGAATCTCACGCAAGCTTTGAGGCCCAATCCCAATAATATCACCTGCATTAAAAACGGTATCTAAGTCTGCGGACGACAGTCCAAAATTGCTTAACTCTAAAGAAGGTGTGTATTTTCTGCGATCTCTGACAGGGTTCGTTTTGGTAAATAAATGTCCACGAGTACGGTAATCATCGATAAGTTTAACAACTTGGAATTCTTTTTGGACATGCTCGGGAATTTGAGTGTCTACACCTTCTACAATTTCACCTGAAACTCCGTAGTTATCGCTTCCAAAATCATAGCCTTGAAAAAAAGCTTTCCAGCTGGGTTCCACACTATCAGGATCTTGTTGATATTGTTCGTATAAATCCGCAAAATAGGCGGTATGGGCGGCGTTTAAAAAAGAATACTTATCCATGAATTTGTTATTCTATTTTTTCTTTAGAAAAATATAGGTCAAAAATACGATTTTTCAGGGATATCAAATATGAAAATGATATAAATATGAAGATATTAAATATTATCGAACAAAAGCAACGATTTTAAACGTCTCGAGTCATAAGTTGCGTTCCAAAGTTTGAAAGAGTTTGTTTCTTTTTTTCTGAAATATTCATGGTTTTTAAAACCTCAAAGGCTGTTTTGGTATAGTAGGTAATCGCCTTTTTAGTCGCCTCAGAGGATCCTGAAGCATTAAAGATCTGCTTAACAACCTCTACTTTATTTTTTGAGTCGGTATCTTCTGTGCTGAACAAGTCTTTCAATTTTTGTTGGTCCGATTCTGATGAAAATTCTAAAGCCTTTAAGTATAAGAAGGTTTTTTTATTTTCTATAATATCGCCCCCAACTTGTTTTCCAAATGTATCTGGATCGCCAAAAACATCTAAGTAATCGTCTTGTAATTGAAAAGCAATTCCTAAATTTTTTCCAAATTCATAACTTCTGTCTTGGTCCTCTACTGATGCGTTGGCAATAATAGCGCCCATTTTCATCGCAGCGCCAACTAATACTGCTGTTTTGTATTCAATCATTTTAAGATACTCTGAAATTGAAACAGTATCACGCGTTTCAAAATCAATGTCATATTGTTGGCCCTCACAAACTTCTAAAGCGGTTTTACTAAAAAGTATGGCTAGCTTTTGAAAAACGTCTGGTGGATAGTTTTCAAAAAGTTGATAAGCCATAATAAGCATTGCATCCCCCGATAAAATTCCGGTATTTAAATCCCACTTTTCGTGCACAGTTTGATGACCACGACGCAGCGGAGCAGCGTCCATAATATCATCATGAATGAGTGAGAAGTTATGAAAAACCTCTACTGCCAAGGCAGCGTCTAGGGCATTATTAACATTCCCTTCAAAGCAGTCTGCTGTCATAAGAGTCAAAACAGGGCGTAAACGCTTTCCGCCTAAATTTAGAATATACTCAATGGGTTGGTAAAGGTTTTTAGGCTCTCGGACCGATTTGTAATTTTCTAAATATGCTAAAAATTGTTTTTGGTATGTTTCAATGGCTTTCATAAGACAAAAATAAGTGAATTCCTAAAACTAAGTTACAAAGAGAAACTAATAAATGTTAAATCTTTGTAAAACTTTGGAAACTTAAATTGTTTTTTAAGTTTCCTGTTGTAGGTTTGCAGACAATTATGAGAGAAAACATTATATCAAAAGCAGAAGAGTTATTTTTATCCTTCGGATTCAAAAGCGTCACAATGGATGACATTGCAAATGCTATGGGAATTTCGAAAAAGACAATTTACGCCCATTTTGCTAACAAAACAGAGCTTGTAGAGGTGGTTACTTTTTCTATTCTAGATCATATTTCTGATGGAATTGACAGAATTAATGCAGCCTCAATCAACCCTATTGAAGAACTGTATGACATCAAAATGTTTGTGATGAATTACTTCAAAAATGAACGTGTTTCACCACAGTATCAACTTAAAAAATATTACCCTCAAATTTTTGAGCGTCTAAAAATTAAACAATTTGAAAAGATGCACTCATCTGTTGAGAACAGTCTAAAAATGGGAATGGATACTGGATTGTTTAGACCTGATATTGATATTAATTTTATATCGAGGTTGTATTTTAATGGGATGACTGCTATTCGGGATATTAGTGTTTTCCCAGAACAACTTTTTGATAAAAACTATCTTTTTGAAAGTTACCTCGAATACCATTTACGAGCCATTGTTACCAAATCAGGATTAAATCTGCTGAATAATTATATACAATCAAATCTTACGCCAAATGCTTCCTAAATTTATACTCTTTTTACTAATAACTACATCGGTATTTTCTCAACAAGAGATGTCGCGATTTTCATTAAAAGAAGCCGTTGATTTTGCGCTTCAAAATAATTCTTTGAGCAAAAATGCCGCCCGTGATGTAGAAATTTCCAAACTCCAAAAATGGGAAACAACATCCACTGGATTGCCTCAAATTAAAGCAGGAATCACCTATAACAACTGGTTGAAACAACAAATATCGTTGATCCCTGCAGAATTCTTTGGAGGAAGTCCAGGTCAGTTTTCTGAAATTACTTTTGGAACAAAACAAACAATGAATGGAACGGTTACGATTTCTCAGAAAATATTTGATGGGTCGTATTTGGTAGGCTTACAGGCAGCTAAAGTATACCTTGAGATTTCAGAAAATGCGAAAGAAAAAACAGAAATTGAACTTCGTAAAATGGTCGCTTACACCTATGGAAACGTATTGCTTGCTGAAGAAAACCTAAAGATTGTAAATTCAAATATTAGCTTGTTAGAAAACAATGTTAGAGATCTTACAAAAGTTTACGAAAATGGTTTGGTCGAACAAGAAAGTGTGCAGCAATTACAACTCACCTTGGCTAGTTTAAAAAGCAATCAAAGTTATGTAAAACGCTTAAAAAAAATTGCATATCAAATGTTTAATAACACCCTTGGATTGGATTTAGATACTGCTGTAGAACTTACAAATGGCTTGGATCAACTGATCGCAATGTACACCTCTCTTACGCCCTTAGAATCGATTCTTGAAGTAGAAAACGTAGTGGATTATAAAATTGCGTTCAATGATTTAAAAGGGAAAGAACTCCTGTTGAAATTAGAAAAAAGTAAAGCATTACCTCGTATTAATGCATTCTTAAACGGCAGTTATTCTGGAAATAATAATCAATTCGATTTTTTAGATAGTTCTCAAGATTGGTTTGGATCTTCTCTGTTTGGTGTCTCAATGGACATCCCCATTTTTAGCTCTCTTGGACGCAGCGCATCTACCAAAAAAGCCCGCCTCAATTTAGAGAAATCTAAGTCCCTTTTAAAGGAAACTTCAGAAAAGATTAAATTAGAAATAGCTCGTGCAAAAAGTGACTACGAATTTGCCGTTGAAGATCTTGACATTAAAAAAGAGGCCCTTGAACTTTCAGGGCAGATTGCACAAAAAAATGAAGTTAAATTTTTTGAAGGACTGACTACAAGTTTCGATCTTTCACAAGCACAACGTCAATTATACACTGCACAACAAGACTATTTACAGTCTATGCTGAATATTCTCATAAAAAGAATTGATTTAGAAGTACTTATCAACCCCCCTCTTAAAAATTAGACAATGAAATTCCATCTTAATACTACCCTTATGAAAAATACACTTTTACTATTGATTTTATCCCTTATACTTTCCTGTAATACTTCGGACAAAGAATCTCAATCCCTGACCGAACTGAAAACAAAAAAGGCAGCACTCATAAAGCAAATGAGCCGAATAGGTACAGAACTAAAAGATGTTGAAAAGGCTATTTCTGAATTAGATACTCTAAAAAAAATAATGACGGTGACGTCACTTAATGCAGAGATCAAAGATTTTAATCATTACATAGAAGTACAGGGAACTGTAAAGGCCGATCAAAGCATCGATCTTCGTGCTGAAATAGGAGGCACGGTCACAGCGATCTTAGTTAAAGAAGGGCAAAATGTTACAAAAGGACAAATCCTGGCGACGTTGGATAGTGATGTTATTGATAATTCTGTTTTACAATTAAAAACCCAACTATCTTTGGCAACCACAACTTTTGAGCGTCAAGCTAGACTTTGGGATCAGAACATTGGAAGTGAAATTCAGTACCTGCAAGCAAAAGCCCAAAAAGAAAGTTTAGAAAACAATTTAAAAAGTTTGAGAGCACAAGCAAGAAAAATGAAAATAATAGCTCCATTTTCAGGAAATATAGATCAAGTTTTTGCCAAAATTGGAGAACTCACTTCTCCCCAAACACCCTTCTTAAGGTTGGTGAATTTAAATACTGTTTACGTCGAAAGTGACGTTACTGAGACCTATTTAAAATCAATCAAAAAAGGAACAGAAGTACTCTTGAGTTTTAGTTCAATAGATCTAAACACCAAAGCAAAAATATCTCAAGTTGGTAATTTTATCAACCCCAACAATCGAAGTTTTAAAACGCGCATAGATCTAAAAAACTCTAACAATGAGTTAAAAGCGAATTTGCTAGCGGACCTTAAAATAAATGACTTTAAAGCGAACGGTATTGTAGTCCCGTCCCGTCTTGTCCAAAAGGATCGAGATAATAAAACCTTTGTTTACACCCTTGAACCAAAAGAAAACAACTACAAAGTTGTAAAGACGTATGTGAAAGAAGCAATGAATTACGACAACCAATCGTACATCTCTGACGGACTTGTTTCTAATTCTATTTTAGTAGACAAAGGCGCACGACTTGTCAATAATAACGAAGATGTAACTCTTGTACAACAATAAACTATGAGCACAAAAAAAATAAAAGAATTTAAACTTTCTTCATGGGCGATATCAAATCGCATGACCGTTTCTGTTATTACTTTTATCATTGTATTGAGTGGATTACTTTCGTATATGGGAATGGCGCGTGAAAATTTTCCAGAAATTATTATTCCACAAATCTATGTAGCCACTCCCTACCCTGGGAACTCTGAAAAAGACGTTGAAAAACTCATTACCAAACGGTTGGAAAAAGAAATAAATTCAATTACAGGGGTAGATAAAATCACGTCTAATTCCATTCAGGGGTACTCTAGTATTGTAGTGGAATTTAGTTTTGATTTTACGCCAGCAGAAGCCCTTCAAAAAGTGAAAGACAAAGTCGATGTTGCGATGGCTGACCCGGATTTCCCTAAAGATTTACCCTCTGAGCCGAGTGTTTCAGAAATGAATTTTAGCGAGCGAATTCCAATTATGAATATTAACTTGTCCGGCGAATTTTCGATGGATCAACTTAAAGAATATGCGGAATATTTAGAAGATGAAATAGAAGAGCTTAGTGAAATCTCAAGTGTTGACATTCGGGGGGTTCAAGAAAAGGAACTTGAAATTGCAGTCGATTTATACAAAATGGAAGCTTCAAAAATTAGTTTCAACGATATTGAAAACGCTGTTTCTTTTGAAAATATGAGTGTTTCTGGAGGTGATATTTTAGAAAATGGCATCAGAAGAACCGTTCGAATCTTAGGGGAATTTAATGATCCTTTAGCCGTTAGAGATATTATCATTAAACAAGAAAAAGGCAATATCGTGTATCTAAGAGACATTGCCGAGGTCAATTTTAAAGAACAAGAAAAAGAGAGTTTTGCTCGCGAATATATGCAGCCCGTAGTAATGCTGGATATTAAGAAACGAGGGGGGCAGAACCTTCTTGAAGCCTCCGAAAAAATTGATGAAATTTTAGAAGAAGCTGCTACAAACGTCTTCCCACAAAATTTAATTATTTCTAAAACAAACGATCAGTCCAACGACACACGCACTATGGTTTCCGATCTTGAGAACAGCATTATTTTAGGAGTGATTCTAGTGGTTGCGGTGCTCTACTTCTTTTTGGGTTTCAGAAATGCTTTGTTTGTTGGAATTGCCATTCCACTATCGATGTTTTTATCGTTTTCCATATTGAGTTTTATGGGGGTCACCCTTAATACAATGGTATTGTTTTCTTTAGTGATTGCTCTTGGAATGTTGGTGGATAACGGTATTGTGGTGGTCGAAAATGTCTATCGATTGATGGACGAAGGCTACCCAAGAATTAAAGCTGCTAAACTTGGTGTTGGCGAAGTAGCGATGCCAATTATTGCATCGACCGCCACAACCTTAGCCGCATTTTTACCTTTGATTTTATGGGAAGGCATTATGGGTGAATTTATGAAATGGCTTCCAATTACCTTAATTATTGTATTGAGCTCATCACTGTTCGTTGCCCTGATCATCAATCCGATGTTAATTTCTATATATATGAAAGTGGTGCCTAAAAAAGAGTCTAAAGCCACTTTTATTTCAAAGTTAGAAAACCTGTATGAACGCTTTTTAAGTTATGCACTCAAAGGTAAAAAGCCTGCAAGTATTGTTATTGGAACATTTGGGTTATTGGTTCTTGCGGCATTACTAATGTACACATTTCCTCCGAAAATATTGTTTTTCCCAAATACAGATGCCAAACAAGTCTTTGTTTTTATAGAATACCCCATTGGAACGGACATTGAGGAAACGAATCTTATTTCTATGGAAATCGAAAAAGATATAGAAGATTATTTGAAAAAATATGAGGTTAATGGCAAAAACTTTCTGGTGACTTCTGTTATTGGACAAGTTGGAGAAGGCACGTCTGACCCCTCTAGAGGACAAGAAGGCGGTAAATCGCCAAATAAAGCACGGATCACTATCGATTTTGTGAAATACCAAGACCGTCAAGGCATCAGTACCGAAGAGGTTCTCTCAGAAATTCGCAATGTAATTCAGGGGTATCCAGGAGTCAGTATAGTAGTCGACAAGCCTGCAGATGGCCCACCTACCGGCGCACCAATAAATATCGAGTTGAAAGGCGATGATTACAGCTTGATTTTAGAAACTGCCAATCAATTAAAATCATTTATCAATAATTCAAATATTGGAGGTATTGAAGAATTAAAATTAGATATCGACCAAAGTAAACCAGAATTATTAATTTCTGTAGACCGCCAAAAAGCAAGACGATTAGGGGTTTCTACAGGTCAAATTGGAGCTAACTTACGTACCGCTTTATACGGTAAGGAAATTTCTACTTTTAAAAATGAAGAGGATGATTATCCGATCAATCTCCGCCTCAAAGACGAGATGCGTTACAACAAATCAAATTTGTTAGATCAAAAAATTACGTTTAGAAACCAAAGTGATGGACAAATAAAACAAGTCCCTATTTCGGCTGTGGCAACAACTGAAAACCAATCGTCCTTTAGTGCGATTAAACGAATTAACTTAGATAGAGTTGTTACTGTATATTCAAATGTACTAAATGATTATAATCCCACAGAAGTCAACGATAAAATTAGAGCTGTTGCTGAAAAATTTGAAGTACCAAAAGATATTACGATTAACTTTACAGGAGAACAAGAAAAGCAAGCCCAAGAAATGGCTTTTCTAAGTCGCGCACTTTTAATTGCCGTCCTATTAATTTTCTTAATCTTAGTAGCGCAATTCAATTCTGCCACAACTCCTATAATTATTTCGATTTCTGTATTTCTAAGTTTGATTGGTGTCCTCTTTGGACTTCTTATTTTTAGGATGGATTTTGTAGTGCTTATGACCATGATTGGAATCATTTCTCTAGCAGGAATTGTAGTGAATAACGCCATTGTTTTAATCGATTACATCAATCTCACCATGATTCGGAAACGTCGCGAATTAGGGTTAGAAGAAACAGATAAACTCACAGCTGCACTTCTTGTTGAATGTGTGATTGAGGCTGGGCGAACCCGTTTAAGACCTGTGTTACTAACCGCCATCACAACTATTTTAGGTTTACTACCATTAGCATTGGGGATCAATATTAATTTTAGAACTCTAATTACACAACTGAATCCAAATTTTTATATTGGTGGAGAGAACGTTGCGTTCTGGGGTCCAATGGGCTGGGCAATTATCTTTGGGTTGTCATTTGCAACGTTTCTAACCTTGGTTGTTGTTCCTATATTGTATTATTTAATTAATAAATTGAAAACAAAAAAGGTTAAAGTCATTTCCTAAGCCTCTCAGTTTTAAATTTTAAATGTTAAATTTGCGCAACTAATTTAGTATTATGTACAGAAGTCATCATTGTGGTCAATTAAGAATTTCGAATATCAACGAAGAAGTGACCCTTTCGGGTTGGGTACAAAAATCACGCGACAAGGGATTTGTAATCTGGGTAGATTTAAGAGATCGCTATGGAATTACACAACTTATTTTTGATGCGGATCGCACTCCCGAAGCGATGGTGTCCATGGCTAAAAGTTTAGGACGTGAATTTGTCATTCAAGTGACAGGAACGGTCATTGAACGCAGCTCAAAAAATCCAAATTTAGAAACGGGAGATATTGAAATTTTGGTTTCAAAATTAACTGTTTTAAATGAGGCCATTGTACCACCTTTTACGATTGAGGATCAAACAGATGGTGGTGAGGAACTTCGTATGAAATACCGCTATTTGGACATTCGAAGAAATCCTGTAAAAAATAATTTAATTTTTAGACATAAGGTCACACAAGAAGTGCGGTCATTTTTGTCTTCACAAGATTTTATAGAAGTTGAAACGCCTTACTTAATCAAATCAACTCCAGAAGGTGCTCGTGATTTTGTAGTGCCAAGCCGAATGAATGAAGGTCAGTTTTATGCCCTTCCTCAATCGCCACAAACATTCAAACAGCTGTTGATGGTTGGTGGGATGGACAAATACTTTCAGATTGTAAAGTGTTTTAGAGATGAAGATTTAAGAGCCGACAGACAGCCTGAATTTACACAGATTGATTGTGAAATGGCCTTTGTAGAACAAGAAGATATATTGAATATTTTTGAGGGTTTGACGCGTCATCTTATTAAATCCATTCATGGCAAAGACCTGAATTCTTTTCCAAGAATGACTTATGATGATGCCCTAAAAACTTACGGGAATGACAAGCCAGATATTCGTTTTGAAATGAAATTTGGAGAACTTAATGCCGTCACTCAACATAAAGATTTTGGCGTTTTTAACTCCGCAGAATTAGTCGTTGGAATTGCCGTTCCTGGTGGAAATAATTTTACTCGAAAAGAAATTGATGGTATTATCAACTGGTTAAAACGTCCACAAATCGGTGCGTTAGGAATGATCTATTCGCGATGTAATGAGGATGGATCTTATAAATCCTCTGTCGATAAATTTTACGATCAAGACGATTTAGCTAAGTGGGCAGAAATTACAGGAGCATCACCTGGAGATTTAGTTTGTGTCCTCTCTGGCAATACCGATACCGTAAGAACGCAGTTAAGTGCCCTAAGAATGGAACTTGCTGAACGTTTAGGACTTCGAAATCCAAAGGAATTTGCACCCCTTTGGGTGACTGATTTCCCATTGTTAGAATGGGACGAGGACAGCAAACGCTACCATGCGATGCACCACCCATTTACTGCACCAAAACCAGATCAAATTAAGTTATTAGACAGCGATCCCGGAGCTGTAAAAGCAAATGCTTATGACTTGGTTCTGAATGGAAATGAAATTGGAGGAGGCTCAATCCGTATCCACGACAAAGCGACACAGGCATTAATGTTTGATCATCTTGGTTTTACGCCTGAAGAGGCTAAAGAACAATTTGGCTTTTTGATGAATGCGTTTGAATATGGCGCTCCACCTCATGGTGGATTGGCTTTTGGATTGGACCGTTTGGTTGCTATTTTAGGCGGACAGGAAACCATCCGTGATTTTATCGCTTTTCCAAAAAACAACTCTGGCCGTGATGTCATGATTGATGCACCCTCTGCGATTGATGAAACACAATTAAAAGAATTACACTTAAAAGTCACCCTTGAATAATACAAGATTATTAAAATGAAATACTTGATTTGGATTTTATTTATTGCAACAATGATCAGTATGTTCACAGGACTGATTGTGGATCTCCCCTATTCAAAAAAATTGGTGGGGTTTGGTGTGATTGGATTATGTGCCGTGGTATTTCCTTTGTTCTCCTATTACCGCTGGAAAGATAAAAAAGTTGCCGATTATATGCTCACTCAAGAGAATCTTGACAAAATGAGGGAATTTAATGATTCTAAAGAGTCTTAAGTTTTAATTCAAGTTTCGTTTTTCCACAAAAAATCGTTTCATCAAGTCCGAAGCTTCCTTAGCTAAAACACCTCCCCTTAAGATAGTTCTTGGGTGAAGTTTTGTCCCCATCACACCGCATCCTCTATGTTCATCTTTTGCTCCATAGACGATCGTTGAAATTTGACTCCAATACAAAGCACCAGCACACATCTGACAAGGTTCTAAAGTCACATAAAGAGTACAGTTGGTTAGGTATTTACCCCCTAAGAAATTAGCAGCCGCTGTAATAGCTTGCATCTCTGCATGTGCTGTGACATCATTCAAAAGCTCGGTAAGATTATGGGCGCGTGCAATAATTCTGTTATCAACCACAATCACCGCTCCAACAGGAATTTCTCCTTTGTAAAAAGCGGCTTCAGCTTCCTGAAGCGCTTTTAGCATAAAATAATCATCATCAAAAATTGCTTCCATAAGTCAAAAATACGATTTCAATCTTGTACTTTTACAAGGTGTTAAAAAATTTATTAGAACATATCGACTTTCCACAGGATTTACGTCAGCTTTCGGCTAATGATTTACCTGAACTTGCTGCTGAATTAAGGCAATTTATAATAGAAGTTGTCGCGACTAAAGAAGGGCATTTAGGGGCTAGTCTTGGAGTAGTAGAACTGACCATTGCGTTGCACTATGTGTTTAATACTCCTGATGATTTATTAATTTGGGATGTGGGGCATCAGGCTTATGGCCATAAAATCTTGACCGGTCGTAAGGTGGAGTTTCATACCAATCGTCAATATAAAGGAATTAGTGGATTTCCAAAACGTGATGAAAGTATATACGATACATTTGGTACTGGACATTCATCGACCTCAATTTCTGCGGCTTTGGGAATGGCGATTGCCTCCCAGTTAAAAGGAGAAAACAGACAACATATTGCTGTGATTGGGGATGCCTCTATCGCCAGTGGAATGGCGTTTGAAGGACTGAATCATGCGGGGGTAACGACTGCCAATTTACTGGTCATTTTAAATGATAATGCGATTGGGATCGACCCAAGTGTGGGTGCACTGAAACAATATTTGACCAATGTAAAAAAAGGCACTCAAAAACAAGACAACATTTTTGAAGCCCTTAATTTTGAGTATTCAGGTCCAATTGATGGACACGATATGGAAGCGCTTATTAGAGAATTAGAACGTCTTAAATCCGTACAAGGGCCCAAGTTTTTACACGTCATTACCACCAAAGGAAAAGGGTTAAAACAAGCTGAAACCGATCAGGTAAAGTACCATGCGCCAGGGAAATTTGATGCAACGACTGGAGATTTGATTTCTAAAAACAGTGAACACCTTCCTCCAAAATACCAAGATGTGTTTGGATTGACACTTGTTGAATTGGCAAGAAAAAATAAGGCGATTGTAGGCATAACTCCTGCGATGCCTACAGGTAGTTCGCTGAAATATATGATGGACACCCTTCCAGAACGTGCATTTGATGTTGGGATTGCTGAGCAACACGCCGTGACCATGGCTGCTGGAATGGCTACCCAAGGATTGATTCCTTTTTGTAATATTTATTCTACGTTTTTACAACGGGCTTATGATCAAATCATTCATGATGTTGCACTGCAAAATCTACCCGTTATTTTTTGTATTGACCGTGCTGGATTGGTTGGCGAAGATGGTGCGACACATCATGGGGTGTTTGATTTGGCATACTTACGCTGTATTCCCAACCTCATCATTTTCGCTCCTCGAAATGAGATGGAATTACGAAATATCATGTACACCGCTCAAAAAGGATTGAAGCATCCGATTGCGATTCGATACCCTAGAGGGAGAGGAAAGACTTTGGATTGGAAATCAGAGTTTGAACCTATTGACATTGGAACTGGGGTTCAATTAAAACAGGGAGACGATCTTGCTGTTTTAAGTTTAGGATCGATTTCTCATACGGTTTCAAAGGCTATCGTTGGGCTCAATTGTGCACATTATGATATGCGCTTTGTAAAGCCATTGGATGAACCTTTATTGCATACTATTTTTAAAACGTATTCTACACTCATAACTTTAGAAGACGGCGTCATAAACGGCGGTTTTGGAAGTGCAGTTTTAGAGTTTGCAGCTGCTCATCACTACAAAAATGATGTGATTTTAAAAGGGATTCCAGATGAATTTATTGAGCATGGACCAATAAATACTCTCTTTGAAACACTGGAACTTGATACTGAAAGTCTGAAGCGTTTCATCAACTCTAAATTTTAAAAAAGGGAGTTTTTAAAACCCCATTCCTTTAATTTTTTTGTAAGTCAAAACCGCTTTTGTATCCGAAAACAAAGACACAAAATAGCAAACATTTAGCATCCTCGTGTAAAGACTGTCATTATGAACATCTATTTCGTCTGGAATAAGTTTCAACAATAATTTGTCATAGGCTGTAGGCACATTTTCATAGGTATTATTTACCGCCAAAATAAAACGATCTAGTAATTGATTTAGAATTTCAAATCCAGATATTTCTTTGTCAATAACATCTTCAGAATTGTATATTTTTTCAATACTAAGTTTTATGATATCATTAATTTGAGCTTGGTATTTACTTTTGTCAAGTATGGAGACATGAAATTCTCCGGCAAGTATTTCTTTTTCGTGTGCCATAAATATACTAACCGCATCTTCGATCAGGGTGCTAATTGCCAAGGCTCTTAAATAACTCACCCGTTCTTTTGTAGAAGAAAGGGCGCTGTATTTTTTGGTATTAATAGTCCCTCTCACCAAATTAATCAAATATTCAAGTGCATAGTCTTCATCAATCAATCCAAGGTTGATGCCATCTTCAAAATCGATAATTGTATAACAAATGTCGTCGGCTGCTTCGACCAAAAAGGCCAATGGGTGTCTTGAGAATTGAGTGTTTTGGCTGCTGAGTTTGTGAAGTCCTAGCTCATTTGCTACGTCTATAAAACTTGTTTTTTCGGTTTGAAAAAAACCGTACTTCTTAGAAGAAATATGTGTGTCTGGTTTTACAGGTAATGATTCTTTAGGGTACTTTGTAAACGTTCCTAAGGTGGCATAGCTCAATCGAAGCCCCCCTTTAGAGCCTTGTTTGTCTTGGGTAAGAACTTTAAATCCATTTGCATTCCCCTCAAAATCGCATAAATCTTGATACTCCTTAGGCTCAAGTTGTGCTTTATATTGTTGACCTGGTCCATTTTTAAAATAGTGTCCAATAGCTTTTTCGCCGGAATGACCAAAAGGAGGGTTCCCTATATCATGAGCCAATGCTGCGGCGGCAACAATGGCGCCAAAATCATTGGGTTTATAACCATGAATTTCCGTTAGGTAAGGGTGTTTTTCTAAAACTTTAACTCCCGCTTTTCGTCCCAAGGACCGAGCTACCACACTAACCTCAAGACTATGTGTGAGCCGTGTATGTACAAAATCTGTGGAAGATAATGGGACCACTTGGGTTTTATCTTGAAGACTTCTAAATTCAGGTGAAAAAATAATGCGATCATAATCGACATCAAACCCTAATCGTGTTTCGTCTTGTTCATTTCTAAGTCGTTTGTTGGTGTCTCCTTGACGTTTTAAAGAAAGTAATTGTTCCCAATTCATGTTATCTGATATGAACCTGCAAGATAACAATTTCAATGTTAATTAAATGTTTCTAAAATTCAGAATAAGGAATCACACCCTAACATTTTGTTAATGGTTTTGTAAACGTGATATAACTTCGATAGGTGCTTTAAGCTGTTAATTTGCAGTAACAATAATTAACTAAAAGAAAATGAAAAAAACAATTTTTACTTTATCAGCAATTGTAACACTTGCGTTTACTGGATGTATGCAAGATGAAGCACCTCCAATTCTTGAAGATCCAGGAAACTCTGGCACAGTAGGAAACAATACTGTCTCTGTTTCTGGGATGATTTCAGAAAGTACGACTTGGACAAATGACAATATTTATGTGCTTAATCAAAAAGTAGTGGTGCCAAGCGGAGTTGTGCTCACAATACAAGCTGGCACTATAATTAAGGGAACTGAAGGAACTGGATCCTTAGCGTCTGCACTTATTGTTGCTCAAGGCGGAAAATTAAATGCTGTAGGAACAGCAACAGAACCTATTATTTTCACGTCCATAAACGATAATATCGAGGTTGGACAAACAGCTGGAACAAATTTGAACGAAACTAATTCTGGACTTTGGGGAGGGTTAATCGTTTTAGGTTATGCTCCATCTTCGTTTTCTGGCGATGTAGATGTAGTTCAAATTGAAGGGATTCCTGCAGATGATACTTTTGGTCTTTATGGTGGTGAAGATGCTACTGATAACTCAGGAGTATATCAGTATATATCAATCCGTCATGGAGGTGCTCTAATTGGAGAAGGAAATGAAATCAATGGCTTAACACTTGGTGGTGTTGGATCTGGTACTGTAATCGAAAATATCGAAGTGGTAGCAAACGTTGATGATGGTATTGAGTTTTTCGGAGGTACGGTAAATGCTACCAACCTGTTGGTTTGGGCTCAAGGAGATGATGCCATAGATATTGACCAAGGTTATTCTGGAATTATTGATAATGCCATTGTTATTTTGGGTGCTAACTCCGATCATGCATTTGAAATTGATGGTCCTGAAGGAACCGCAACAGGTTCATTTACATTAAGAAACTCAACTATCATTGGAAACTCTGTCACTGAAAATGGCGAATATGCAGATTACAGATCTAAAGCTATGGGAAGAACAGAAAACATATATGCTTACGGATTCAAAAGTTCTTCAGATGTGGAATTGGACAACGATGGAGTTGCCACAAACTATAATGATGGATTATTAACTTTTGGAGCGTGGGAAATTGTATTACCTACTGGGGTTTCTGAGGTAACGGACATCTTTGTAAATAAAGCTGCAACGGTTGATGTTAGTGGTTTTGGTTCTACAGCTACTGCGGTTTCTGCAGCTGCAAGTACCGTAGGTGCTACAACATCTCTTCTAAGCTGGACTTATGCAAATGCTAAAGCAGAATTAGGATTCTAAAAAATAAAAATTAGTCAATTTATCAATTGCTTGTGTTCATTCACGGGCAATTGTTTGTTGTTTAAACACATACTATGAAATTACACAAATTAACATCATTTTTACTGACAACTTTTCTTGCGATTCAACTCACAGCTCAATCTGGAAAAATAATAGGAACGATTACGGACGGGGAATATAATGAACCCATGGCATTTGCCAATGTGCTTATCAAAAATACGACAACTGGAACCACTTCAGATTTTGATGGCAAGTATCAACTCGAGGTTTCTGAGGGGAATTATACTATTGTGTTTTCTTACATCGGGTATCAATCTGTTGAAATATCGGATGTAAACGTTGAGGCAAACTCAGAAATCCTTGTAGATGTAACACTTAATACAAACTCATTAGAAACTGTCATCATTACAACTACGGTAAGAAAAAATACAGAATCTGCAGTATTAGATTTACAAAAAAAATCAATTACTTTATTGGACGGGCTTTCAGCTCAAGGCATTAAAAGTAGTGGTGCGGGTAATATCGCCAGTGCTGTTAAAAGTGTTCCTGGGGTATCTATTCAGGGTGGCAAATATGTGTATGTTAGAGGGTTGGGAGATCGTTATACTAAATCCATATTAAATGGTGTGGACATCCCTGGCTTAGACCCCGACAGAAACACAATTCAAATGGATGTCTTCCCTACTAATATTTTGGAAAATGTTATTGTAATAAAATCTGCTGCATCCGAATATCCAGCAGATTTTACAGGGGGCGTTATTGATATTGTTACCAAAGATTATCCAAGTAAAGAATCCTACACTTTTTCAATAGGGACATCCTATAATCCTAATATGCATTTGAACTCAAATTACTTGAGCTACAGTGGCAGTAAAACCGATTGGCTTGGTTTTGATGATGGTATGAGAAAAAGACCGATAAACAGGTATCAACCCATTCCTGGTACATTTACAAATTCGTCTGTTTTAACAGCGCTTACGGGAGCATTCAATAAAGAATTAACAGCGAAAAGATCAGAAAGTGGAATTAATTATGACTTTGGATTTACAGCGGGAAATCAATATGAAGTTGGAGAAAACAAACTAGGGTATCAATTGTCTTTTTCTTACAAAAATAAAACAGAATTCTACGACAATAGAGTGGACGGAACCTATATGAGGGATCAAAATAATGCGTCTAACAATGACCTATTGGCAACGCGAACGACTTTGGGAGAAGTTGGGGTGAATTCCGTATTGTTAAATGTGCTTACTGGACTCGTATACAAACGTGAAAATTCAAAATACAAATTAAACTTCCTTCATATTCAAAATGGGGAAAGCACTGCTGGAAAATACGAACAGCAACTTGCACAAGCAGGGGGTGGAAGTGGTTTTGAACCGATTTCAAAAGATGCACTCCTTTATACCGAAAGATCAATTTCAAATATTTTATTAGCAGGAACACATTTCTTTAGAGAAAGTGGATGGCAAATGGAGTGGAAACTATCACCATCTCTTTCTAGAGTGTACGATAAAGATCACCGAATTACACCCTTACAGCTGACTCAGGAAGGAAACGCTTTTATCAGTCCAAGTGCCTCTAGCTATCCTATAAGAATCTGGAGAACTCTTGAAGAAATTAACCTTGTTGGAAAACTAGATGTCAATAAAAAGTATATGCTATTTGACAACCCTGCAAAAGTTAAATTTGGTGGAGGGTATACCTATAAATTCAGAAATTTTAAAATTGATGATTATACGTTTACGATTACTAATCCAGTAACAGGACTTTCCGTAGAAAATGGAGATGCAGATACCATATTGGCTGAAAATAATATATGGACTCCAGAAACAGGATCAGGAACACACTTAGTTACAGGCGATCTTTTTGAAAAAGCCAATGCCTACGAAGGGGAGCAACGAATCACGGCAATGTATGCGTCAAATGAATTTAGTTTAACAGAAAAACTAAAAACAGTATTAGGCATACGTACAGAATTATTTCAAACCTTTTATACAGGGCAAAACCAAGCAGCTACAGAAGTATACAAAAATTCTAAAATAATAGATAAGTTTGATGTATTCCCGTCTGCTAATATCATCTATAGCCTTACAGATGAACAAAACTTAAGGGCATCTTATTCAAGAACAACGGCACGTCCTTCATTTAAGGAAGCTTCAAAAAGTCAAATTTTTGATGCCATTACAAACCGTCTTTTTATTGGAAATATTGATTTGACGCCGTCCTATATTAATAATTTTGATGTCCGTTTTGAAAAATTTGGTGAGGGCAGTGAAATGTTTGCTTTTAGTGGGTTTTATAAAGACTTCACTGATCCCATAGAATTAACTTTTTATGAGTCAGCACCAGATCAAATAACGCCTAAAAACTTAGGTTCTGCAAAGGTTTATGGAATTGAGTTTGAATTTAGAAAATCATTAGGGTTTATTTTGGAAAGCTTAGATAAACTTAAGTTTAACATCAACGCCTCCTATATTAATTCAGAACTAACAATGAATATAGACGAGTACAACAGACGTGTGTTAGCGGCAAGAGATGGAGAATCCATAGAAGACACAAGAGATTTACAAGGTCAATCGCCATTCCTTATCAATACAGGGCTAAACTACAATAACTCGGACACAGGACTTCAAACGGGATTGTTTTTTAATGTACAAGGTAAAACTTTGGAAGTGGTAGGAACTGGAATTGTTCCAGATGTCTATACAAAACCGTTTAGCAGCCTCAATTTTACACTTAACAAAAGTTTTGGCCAAGACAAAAAATCAACTATTGATGTAAAGGTCTCTAATATTCTTAACAGTAAAAGAGAGAGTGTTTATGAATCCTACAAGACTGCATCAAAAACGTTTTCTAGCTTTCAACCTGGTACAGAAGTATCTATAGGGTATTCTTATAAATTTTAATTGAATTAGTCACTTGATTATAACACAAAAAAGCACCCTTACGGGTGCTTTTTGTATTCTATGTATTAGGATCGTTAGTTCATGCTTATTGCAAGTTGCGACTTACGGTCCCATTCACTAACATTCATAATTTTTGAATTTACAAAATCGACCTCTTTTAAAGAATTTTCGGTCCAGAAAAACCATTTCCCTGTTTTAATTCCATTACTATAATTTCCTTGAGATAATTTATTCCCTTCAAAATCATAACTCGTCCAAAGCCCTTCTAAGGTTCCATTTTTATTGAAAGCTCCTTCTTGTTGAACAGAACCATTATCATAATAATAAGTCGCAACAGTAAGTGGACCTTTTGTTTCTAATTTTGGTTGGTTTATGTTTTGAGCTGCTACGGTTGTTCCAATAAAAACAAGCGCAATTAGTATGTATTTTTTCATATCAATAATATTTATAGTATAAAGTTACAAAAAATTTACACAAAATCAACAATTAGTTTACATTAAATTAACATTGAGGATTCGTTTTAAAATAGTAAAATGAGGTCAAGGTACAATTTGGAGGAGTGTATTAGGTTTAATGATTACTTAACATTCTGCTTACGCTATAGACATGTTTAATTATAATCTTTGTAATGTCTTAGACACTTAATTAGTATCATTATTACATATTAGTTTTTGTCGACTACAAAAATGATGATTTCTGATGAGCTGCCCTTGGCCAGGCAGCTTTTTTTTTATTTTAATCTTAATGTTTAGGAAACATTAAGATAACATTAGTTTATGTTATTTGTGGCCGACAAAAACTAATATAATTTAAAATGATAATCAGAAATTTACTAATTGCGTTTGCAATTTTTTCAATCTCCCATGTTCAATCTCAAGAAATCAGTGACACAACCTTTGGAAAAGGGTTGATTAACTTTGTAGCAAAAGATAGCACATTCAGTGTTAAATTTGCACCACGCTTTCAAGTTCGCTCCATGTCTTCTTGGGACCATAATGGAACTCAGTATGGAAGCCCAGAACACAACTTCATCGTTCGTCGTTCACGTTTAAAATTTGATGGATTTGCTTACAGTCCAAAATTAAAATACAAGCTTGAACTTGGATTATCTAATAGAGATATTTCGGGAGCCAATGATTTTAATAGAAACACTCCTCGATATATTTTGGATGCGGTAATTATGTGGAGCTTTTCAAAAAACTGGGAGCTATGGGCTGGGCAGACAAAATTGCCTGGAAACGTGGAACGTGTCGTATCTTCTGCAAATTTACAATTAATAGACCGATCGTTATTAAACAGTCGTTTTAATATTGACCGGGACTTAGGGATCCAAATTAGACACAAGTCTAACTTAGGAGGTGATTTTTTAATGCGCCAAAAATTTGCCTTATCACAAGGAGAAGGTCGTAACGTGACTGAAGGAAATGAAGGAGGATTACAATATACGGCCCGAATAGAGTTCTTACCCTTTGGAGCGTTTAAATCCAAAGGTGATTACAGTCAGTCTGATCTTAAAAGAGAGAAGTCTTCAAAGCTAATGGTTGGATTCACTTACAACTTTAACGAAAATGCAGTTCGTGAGCGCGGCTTTGCAGGCGATTATATGATACGAACAGATGGAACAATTTTCGAAACCAACCAAACCACCATTTTTGCAGATGCAATGTTCAAACACAATGGTTTTTCATTTATGGGTGAATATGCAAAACGAACAGCAGACCATGTAATAGCTACAGAAACTGATGGGGTAACTCCAACAGGTGATATTGTATTAACAGGAAATGCTTTAAACCTACAGGCTGGATATTTATTTAAAAACAACTACGAGATCGCTGCACGTTTTACAACAGTAGATTATGAAGCAGTGACAGAAACACTTCCTTCAGAACAGTACACATTAGGATTTAATAGATTTCTTGTAGGTCATAAACTAAAAGTTCAAAGTGATATAAGCTATACTACCTTGGACGGTCAAAAAGACAATATCACTTTTAGGCTCGGATTCGACATTCACTTTTAAAACATAACATTAACTTAACTTTATAAATAGTAAGTCTTACGAGATTTGCTTAATAAATCAAACTAAATTATGGAAAATATTTATTTGTATATGATTATTGCCATTACCATATTAGCGGTGGCAGATATTATTGTAGGAGTGAGTAATGATGCGATTAACTTTTTAAATTCGGCGATTGGCTCCAAAGCAATCTCGCTTAAAACCATAATGATTGTGGCCAGTTTAGGAATTTTTGTTGGTGCAGTATTCTCTAGTGGAATGATGGAAGTCGCAAGAAAGGGAATTTTTGTGCCTGGTGAGTTTTACTTTGATGAGATTATGTGCATTTTTATGGCGGTCATGATTACCGACATCTTGTTACTTGATTTCTTTAACACTTTAGGTTTACCAACTTCAACGACGGTTTCAATTGTGTTTAATTTACTTGGTGCAGCAGTTGTAATGGCCTTAATAAAAATCAGTGTTTCTGATACTGAAACAATTTCAGACTTAAGTAGATATATAAATACTGAAAAAGCAATTACCATCATAAGCGGTATCTTACTATCTGTATTTATTGCCTTCAGTGTTGGAGCTTTCGTTCAATGGATCTCCAGACTAATTTTTACGTTTCAAATCGAAAATAAAATAAAAAACTTTGGAGTATTTTTTGGTGCTATTGCACTAACTGCAATTACTTATTTTATATTCCTGAAAGGCTTAAAAGGAACCCCCTACTACAAAGAGCTGAAACAAACCTTAGAAGGTAATGAAACTTACATCATTTTGGCAAGTTTTATTTTTTGGTTATTTATTTCATTTGTATTTGAAAAGATCACAAAGAAAACCATTCTATTAGTCGTTATTGCAGTTGGAACCTTTGGTTTAGCTCTGGCATTTTCTGGAAATGACTTGGTCAATTTTATTGGTGTTCCGATGGCGGCTTACCACTCCTATGAAGCATGGTCTGTCTCTGGTATTGATGCTAGTCTATTTTCTATGGAGGTCTTAGACAAAAAAGTACCTGCAGAACCATTGTTATTATTTATCTCAGGAGGCATTATGGTTGTAACACTTTGGTTTTCAAAGAAAGCTAAAACCGTAGCCGAAACTGAGATTAGCTTATCACGTCAAGGAGATACACACGAAAAATTTGAACCAAATGCCATCTCAAGAGGGGTTGTAAAAGGCGCCTCAAAATTGTCTGATTATTTGAGTGTTATTTTACCTAAATCTATTCAAGGAAAAATTAATAAAAGTTTTGAAAAACCTAATAGTGTATCAAAAACAGAAAGTATAAATGCCCCCGCTTTTGATATGATTCGTGCTTCTGTTAATTTAATGATTGCTGGAGTATTAATTGCTATTGCAACCTCTCTAAAGCTACCCTTATCCACCACCTATGTCACATTTATGGTGGCTATGGGAACTTCATTTGCCGATCGTGCTTGGGGATCAGAAAGTGCTGTTTACCGTGTTGCTGGTGTGTTAAATGTTATAGCGGGATGGTTTGGAACTGCTATTGGTGCGTTTTTAGCTTCTGGAACGGTGGTGTTTTTAGTGAATTGGAACCCAGCAGTAATGATTCCTATTTTCTTATTGATTACAGCCTTTTTACTTTACAGAAACTATAAATCTCATAAAGAAAATTCTGAAAAACTAAGTGATGAAGATAGTTTAAAAGAGACAGGGAGCAAATCTGTTCAGGGCGTGATTTATGAAAGTGCTACAAATATTGCTGCAGTGATTAAAAGAGGTAATCGGATCTATAGCAACGCCGTAAACGGCTTATCACAGCAAGATTTAAGTTTACTTAAGAAAAACAAAAAACAGGTCTCTAAGTTATCTGATGAGGTTGATAGTTTACGAGATAATATCTTTTACTTTATCAAAAACTTAGAAGAGACGAGTCTACGAGCGAGTAGCTTTTATATTAATATTTTAGGATTCTTACAGGACATGACACAATCATTAGAGTATATTTCTAAAGTTAGTCACAAACATGTTCAAAATAATCATAAGAAATTAAAGTTCAATCAAATTAAAGAATTGAATCAAATAAGTGACGTGATCGAACAACTCTTTTCTGAAGCTCACGATGCATTCAAAACACAATCTTTTGAAAAAATTGAATCTGTTTTAAAGAGTAAATCTGAGATCTATAATATCCTAAAATCTAATATCGAAATCCAAGTACAACGTACGCGAACCGAGGAGTCAAGTCCTAAAAACACAACACTCTATTTTACTTTGTTATTAGAAACAAAGGATCTCATGAACGCAGCAATGAACTTGTTAGAAGAATATCATACTCAGCATGACAGCAGAGTTGAACCCGCAAAAATTGTGGATGACAAAAAGTAATCATCTGATCTTAAATTGTCATAAAAAAAGCACCTAATATATTAGGTGCTTTTTTTAAATAAGGAATTTGTTGTTAAGACCCGCACATCAGGCAATCGTCTCCTTCTGCTTCTTTTGCTTGCTCTATCAACGCTTTCATTTCTTCGGCAGACATTGGCTCTACCTCCACGGCCGTTTCTTGTGAAAATTTGGCTGCTGTATTGGCCGCTTTTTCTTGTTGTTTTTCCAAAACTGCTGTTTCAACCACTGCTGTTTCAACCACGGCCTTTACTGTTACGGTTTCTGGTTTGGGCGCTTCAGTTTTTTTGTTGTCTAAAGTAAATTTAATGGCATCAACGGCGCTTTTAGTTCTTAAATAGTACATTCCTGTTTTCAATCCACTTTTCCAAGCATAAAAATGCATAGAGGTTAGTTTGGCCATCGTCGCCCCTTCCATAAATAAATTTAAAGATTGTGACTGATCGATAAAATAACCACGCTGACGCGACATGTCAATGATATCTTTCATACTCAATTCCCAAACTGTTTTGTACAAGTCTTTGATATCTTGAGGAATTACATCCACGTGTTGGATGGACCCGTTAGCACGCATGATATCTTGCTTTAAACCTTCATTCCAAAGCCCGAGTTCTACTAAATCTTCTAAAAGGTGTTTGTTAACTACAATGAATTCTCCTGACAGTACACGACGCGTATAGATGTTTGAAGTATAAGGCTCAAAACATTCGTTATTTCCAAGAATTTGAGATGTACTTGCAGTAGGCATTGGTGCTACTAAAAGTGAGTTGCGAACCCCATGTTCTAGGACTTGCTCACGTAATCCTCCCCAATCCCAAAGACCGCTTAGCTCTTCTTCTTTTACATCCCACAAATCGTGTTGGAATTTTCCTTCACTTATTGGAGAACCCTCGTAAGTTTGGTACGGACCGACCTCTTTTGATTCTTCCATTGATGCAGTGACTGCAGCATAGTAAATTGTTTCAAAAATGTCTTGATTCAGCTGTTTAGCTTCATCACTCGTAAAAGGCATTCTTAATTTAATAAATGTATCTGCTAATCCTTGCACACCAATTCCAATTGGACGGTGTCTCATATTTGAATTTTCGGCTTCAATTACTGGATAGTAATTTCGATCGATTACTTTGTTTAGATTTCGCGTCACTCGTTTGGTGATAGTATACAATTCTTGGTGATCAAATTTGCCATCTTTAATAAACATTGGCAATGCAATCGATGCGAGGTTACAAACAGCGACTTCATCTGGAGAAGTGTACTCGATAATTTCAGTACATAGGTTAGAAGAACGAATGGTTCCTAAGTTTTGCTGGTTAGATTTGCTGTTAGCAGCATCTTTATAAAGCATATAGGGCGTTCCTGTTTCGATCTGAGATTCGGTAATTTTTTCCCAGAGCTCTCTTGCTTTTATGGTTTTACGTCCTTTACCTAGCTCTTCATATTTAAGGTATAATTTCTCAAATTCTTCACTATGTGTATCTGGTAGTCCAGGGCATTCATTAGGACACATCAGGGTCCAATGGGAATCTTCCTGAACGCGCTTCATAAATAAATCTGGAATCCACATGGCATAGAATAAATCTCTTGCACGCATTTCTTCTTTACCATGATTTTTCTTCAAATCGAGAAAATCAAAAATATCGGCATGCCAAGGCTCTAAGTAAATTGCAAAACTTCCTTTTCGTTTTCCACCACCTTGGTCTACATAACGCGCTGTGTCATTAAACACACGAAGCATTGGGACAATTCCGTTACTGGTACCATTAGTCCCCGCTATATAGCTTCCAGTCGCTCTAATGTTGTGCATCGCTAAACCTATTCCACCAGCTGATTGTGAAATTTTAGCCGTTTGTTTCAAGGTATCATAAATTCCGTCAATACTGTCGTCTTTTGCAGTTAACAAAAAGCATGACGACATTTGAGGTTTTGGTGTTCCTGAATTAAATAAGGTCGGAGTTGCATGTGTGAAAAACTTTTTGGACATCAATTCATAGGTCTCAATGGCAGAATCCAAATCATCTAAATGGATCCCAATAGAAACACGCATCAACATGTGTTGAGGTCGCTCCGCTATGACCCCATTTAATTTCAAAAGGTAGGAACGCTCTAAAGTTTTGAACCCAAAATAATCGTAACCAAAGTCTCTGTTATATATGATTGTGGAGTCTAATTTGTCTTTGTTTTCTATAATTACATTGTAAACCTCATCGGATAGCAAAGGGGCGTCTTTCCCTGTTCTTGGGTTCACATATGTATATAAATCGTGCATAACCTCGCTAAAGGTTTTTTTAGTGTTTTTGTGTAAGTTTGAGACTGAGATCCGAGCTGCAAGCCGTGCATAATCAGGGTGCGCAGTGGTCATAGTTGCAGCAACTTCTGCAGCAAGATTGTCTAATTCGCTAGTGGTAACCCCATCATACAGCCCTTCTATTACACGCATGGCTACTTTTAATGGATCCACCAATTCATTTAAACCATAGCAGAGTTTCCTAACTCTTGCTGTGATTTTATCAAACATAATTTCTTCTTTTCTGCCGTCTCTTTTTAGTACAAACATTTTTTTGTCGTTTTTTGCTTTTTTGATGCGCTTCAAAAAAGCGGTTAGTTAGTTAGCCTAGCAGTGCCTGAGGTTCGTCAAACACTTAGTTGTTGTTGGGTTTGGTTTCCTGGTTAAGAAAAACCAAAAGGGTTGATTTATGAAAAACGAATTGTAAAATTCGCTTTGGGTTCTTGCTCTAGTTGGTTGATCTAGAACTCAGAATCGAAACTGTATTTGTTAGTATCCTCTTCTTCTTTGTTGAGGACACCTGCCTTTTGATATTCAGACACTCGTTTTTCAAAGAAATTTGTTTTTCCTTGAAGCGAAATCATATCCATAAAATCAAACGGATTTGATGTATTGTATTCTTTTTCACAATCCAACTCTTGTAATAAGCGATCGGTTACAAATTCTAAATACTGAGACATCAAATTTGAATTCATACCAATCAAACTAGCTGGTAAGGATTCAGTGATAAATTCTCTTTCAATAGTTAAAGCATCCAATAATATTTCTCTGATGCGTTCCTTAGGAACTTTATTGATGAGATGTTTGTTGTGTAGGTGTACAGCGAAATCTGCATGCACGCCTTCATCTCTAGAAATTAACTCATTGGAGAAAGTCAATCCAGGCATTAATCCACGCTTTTTTAGCCAAAATATAGAACAAAAAGCACCAGAGAAGAAAATTCCTTCAACGGCTGCAAATGCGATCAGACGCTCTGCAAAACTTGGAGATTCTATCCACTTGAGTGCCCAATCTGCCTTTTTCTTAATGGCAGGAAAATTCTCAATAGCATTAAATAACATGTCTTTTTCAGTGTCATCTTTTACGTAAGTATCTATCAAAAGAGAATAGGTTTCACTGTGGATGTTTTCCATCATAATCTGGAATCCGTAAAAGAACTTGGCTTCGCTGTATTGAACTTCGTTTACAAAGTTTTCAGCTAGGTTTTCGTTAACAATTCCATCACTTGCAGCGAAAAAAGCTAATATATGCTTAATAAAGTAGCGCTCATCGTCGTTTAGTTTCGTAGTCCAGTCTGTTAAATCTTGATGTAAATCAATTTCTTCAGCGGTCCAAAAACTTGCTTCTGACTTTTTGTACCATTCCCATATGTCATGGTGTTGGATTGGAAAAATTACAAATCGGTCTTTATTTTCTTGTAAAATTGGTTCTACTTGTGACATTTAAATTAAAATTCTGGATTAAAAAAAATACGCTTTGAACGGTTAACAAAGGTTCAAAATAGTTGCCTTAAATGAAAGTCATTTTTATAAACATTGACCCTAAGTTTTTAACAACGAGTAGCTTTTTTCCTACAAAAATATTTTACAACTTAAAAGATAATATACTGACAGTAAAAGAGTTAATAATGCGCTCTCTCTTACAAAAAAAGAAAGCATTCTGCCCGATTAAAAACATTGATTTTATTAAAATGGCGAAAAAACAAAAAAAGAAGAGTGAATTTTAGAGTCCTTCTTAGGTGCTTATTTTATTTAATTTTTTGAGTGTTTTGCAGCGACTTGTTCTAATTCGGCATACCAATCGGAGCCAAATTTTCTAATTAGGGCTTCTTTTACAAATTTATAAACTGGCACTTGAAGCTCTTTTCCTAATGAACAAGCAGCATCACAAATTTCCCAATTGTCATAATTTACAGCTGAAAATTCGGAGTAATCTTTAATCCTTACTGGATACAAATGACAGGATACAGGTTTTTTCCAGTCGACTTCACCTTGGTTGTAAGCTTCTTCAATTGCACACAATGCTGTGTTTTTTTCATCGAAAATTACATACGCACAATCGGCTCCTTTAATTAAAGGGGTTTCCAGCTCTCCGTCTTCAGTAACAATGTGAGTGCCTTGCAACTCAATGGCTTCAATACTCTGCTTTCGGAGGTAAGGCTTAATAATTGGATAAATTTTTTCTAAAATCTTAGCTTCATCTGCTTCTATTGGTGCACCTGCATCCCCGTCCACACAACACGCGCCCTTACAAGCACTAAGATTGCATAAAAAATCTTTCTCAATAATGTCTTCAGAGACAATGGTTTTTCCTATTTGAAACATGCTCCAAATATACTGTTAATTATGAACATTTTTATCCTAAATAATCGCTTAAAATAAACTTGTCATTATAATTATTTATTCGACCTTTGCAAAAAATAATTTGTAATCATGAGTTTCAATATCAAGGAAATTTTAACGGCATTTATGGTGCTTTTCGCAGTGATTGACATTGTAGGAAACATTCCTATTATTATTGATTTGCGTAAAAAAGCGGGACATATTCAAAGTGAAAAAGCTTCAGTAATAGCGGGCGTTATTATGATTATATTTTTGTTTTTAGGAGATAGTATTCTTAAACTTATTGGAATCGACGTGCATTCATTTGCAGTTGCGGGTGCATTTATCTTATTTTTTATTGCACTGGAAATGATTCTTGGAATCACTCTTTACAAACAGGAAGAAGGCAGTAATATGAATGCCTCGGTATTTCCTCTGGCATTTCCATTAATTGCGGGTCCAGGAAGCCTCACTACACTTCTTTCATTAAAGTCTGAATTTCGTACAGAAAATATTATTGTTGCAGTCATTGTAAATGTACTTGTTATTTTTATAGTCCTTAAAACTTCAAATCGTATCGAACGATTTATTGGTCAAAATGGAATCGATATTATCCGAAAAGTATTTGGCGTTGTGTTGTTGGCAATTGCCGTAAAATTATTTACTTCTAACATCAAATTTTTATTGTAGTATGCGACTCTTAACTTATTTATTATCGGTATTAGCGCTTGGGATCATTGTATTCAATATCACAAAAATTAATTTTGATACTCCCTTCGAAAAGGAGAGTTATACAGCTATTATCACCGCATTATCTGGTGGGTGTGCTATTTTGTTATTCACAATATGGAGAGTTGTAAAAAAAATTGACCTCACCGTAAAAGAAAAGTCTTAATTTGAAATCGAAACAGCTTCTAAGTCGTTCGTTTTTTGTAACATAGGATCAAAAGTGCTTAAAACTTTTGCCGCTGTATTGTCTCCAAAAAGTTGTTTTGCAAAAGCAGATTTCAAAAGGGTTTTGATTGCACTTTTATAAACATCAAACTCATTGTTTTCTCGATTTGGAGTTTCTGTAAAATTGGCTGCAAATTGCTGGTAAATCGTCTCTGAAACTTCGAAACTACTTAAAAATTCTGCTTCGGAAAGCGATGTGTATTGAGCACGCTGAGCGTCCAAATGTTCAAAGACAAAAAAGTCAATTGTCCCCGATACCTTTAGATATTCGACTATATCGTTATTGAAATTTATGTCATAAGGCACATAAACATCTGGGATAATTCCGCCACCTCCATATACTGTTTTCCCTTTGGGGGTTATAAATGTAAGGCTGTCGGCAATCGCTTCTGACTTCAGTGTGTCCGAAGCTCTGTTCTCTAAGCGCTCATAGTAATCGTCGTAATATGATTCTGAGCCCTCTACATAAGAACGCTGTATAGAACGCCCTGTTGGGGTGTAATACCTAGAAGTTGTCAACCGGATAGCACTCCCATCTCCCAAATCCATTTCTTGCTGAACCAATCCTTTTCCAAAAGAGCGGCGTCCAACAATAGTGCCTTTGTCATTATCCTGAAGTGCCCCTGCAACAATCTCACTCGCAGATGCCGAATTTTCATTGATCAACACATATACCTCAGCTTGTTCAAAACGCCCTTTGGCGGTTGCAAAACTTTTAGCAATTTCATTGGTTTTGTTTTTGGTGAATAAAATGAGTTTTCCATCTTCTAAAAATTCATCTGCAATTTGTTCGGCGATTTGTAAAAAACCCCCTGGATTATCGCGTAAATCCAACACTAAATTTGAAGCACCTTCTAAAAGTAAATCTTCAATGTTTTTTTCAAATTCTTGATAAGTACTTTCAGCAAACCGATTAATTTTAATATAGCCTAGGGTTGGGCTGATCATGTAAGACGCCACTACGCTTTTGATAGGAACTTCGGAACGGATAATTTCAAAATTTAATAAACTGTCAATACCAGCGCGTTTAATTTTTAATTGGACTTTAGAGTTTTTTTGACCTCTAAGTCTTTCAATGATTTTAGATTCACTCCAATTCTTTCCGTAAATTGTATCATCATCTGCCATTAAAATACGGTCACCTGCCAATATTCCAGCTCGAAAACTAGGGCCGCCTTCAATAGGCCGAATGACTGTGACACTATCTTTATAATTGTAAAAACTGACACCAATCCCTATAAAATCGCCTTTCATATTTTCTTTGACTGCTGCAAAATCTTGTTTTGGAATATAGGATGAATGGGGGTCTAGATTCTGTAAAACAGTCTCAATAAAACCTTCCACAATACTGTCTGTGTCTACAGGGTCAACATATTCATATTCTAAATAATCAATAAGTCGACTAAGTTTTTGTTTGCTGATGTTTTTAGAATTTGTAAAATAATTAGATCTGTTAGGGCTTAATTTTGATCCTATATAAATTCCAATTCCCAAAAGAACTGCGATAAAAAATGGGAGGTGTTTTCGATTTAGGAACATTAAATTAAAATGTTAGTAATTCGACTTCAATACCTGCTTTCTCTAGAAACTCAACTCCCGAAAGGTCTTTATAAGCTTGACTATAAACGACTCGAGTAATCCCAGCTTGGTGGATTAATTTACTACAACTCTGACAAGGGGATAAGGTGATATATAGGGTGGCCCCATTACAAGACTGCGTAGAGGCTGCAACCTTTAAAATGGCATTGGCTTCTGCGTGTAAAACATACCACTTGGTGTAGCCTTCTTCATCTTCACAAAAATTTTCAAAGCCCGTAGGAGTCCCGTTATAGCCATCGGAAATAATCATGCGATCTTTGACAATGATAGCGCCGACTTGTTTCCGCTTACAGTACGATAGCTTTCCCCATTCAGAAGCCATTCTGAGATAGGCTTTATCATATTTAAGTTGCTTTTGTGTGGTCATAAAAAAAGAGAAATTATTTACTTAAGAAAATAAGGGGCTGTTAAATATCAAAGGAAGCATGAGACCAATTACAACAGCCGAGAGTACCATTACCCAGTCACGAATGGAGAATCTAAAAATAGTTTGTCCTAAGAACCCGAAGAATAAGATACAGAAAACAATTACAAATTGTCCGATCTCAATCCCTAAGGCGAATTCTAATACAGATAAAAAAGTGCTCTCATGAGCAGTCACCATCGATTGAAAAGCATTGGCAAACCCCAATCCATGAATGAATCCAAAAAACAAAACGATACTAAATATGATGATTGGATTGGAATACTTAGAAGATTTTCCTGCAGTAAACACATTGTAAAGCGCCATGATAATGATGGTAAACGGAATCAACCACTCTATCACATTGCTCTTTAAATTAATGATGTCATAAACTCCTAACAACAAACTAAGTGTATGCCCTAAGGTAAAAGACGATATTAATAACAACAAGCGTTTCCAATCTTTAAAGAGGTAGGGAATTGTTAGCACGACTAAAAACAAGATGTGATCGTAACTTTTGAAACTAATTATATGATACAGTCCTAATTCTAAAAATTTTAAAAAGCTATCTAGCATTGGTTTGTTATTATTTTACTTCAAAGTTACTAAAAATTAATGTTTAGGCTTACCGGAATCTATTAGAGCGAATCAAAAACCTCAAGACCACAATCCAAAAAGGCGTTGTAATCCTCTTCATCTGGTGTGTAGCCAACAGGTTCGTTTAACACTTGTTTTCCGTCCGAATCTAATAACACATAGTAGGGTTGAGAATTGGATTGGAAAAATTGTGTTTGAAAATGTGCCCATTTATGACCGTAATTTTCCAAGACACGAGTCCCGCCTCCTAATCGTTCAACCGTTAATTTTTGATCTTCTGGCAATTCTTTTTTGTCATCTACATAAAGAGAGATCAATACATAGTCGTTTTCAAAGTAAGATTTGATAGATGCTTTTGGCCAAATGTGTTCTTCCATTTTACGGCAGTTGACACAGGCATATCCAGTAAAATCAAGTAAGATGGGTTTATTTACTTTTTGAGCGTAAGCAACACCTTCTTTTAAATCTTTGAAACAGTCAAAATTATTCGGACAGTCGTTTGGATACAAAAAGCTGTAGCCAACGGGCGGTGCCAATCCACTTAATAATGTGAGTGGTGTGAATGTTTGGGTTTCTTTATTGACCCTAAAACCGGATCCTAAATAGGCCACAAAAGCGAATACCAAAACGCCAGAAGTGATTCTAAAAAAAGATAGTTTTTTTAGTGGAGAGTCGTGTGGAAATTTTAGTTTCCCAAAGATATAAAGTCCCAATCCGGCAAATACAAGAATCCAAATTCCTAAAAAGACTTCGATTTTTAGAAGACCCCAATGTTTTACTAGATCGGCGTTCGAGAGAAATTTAAAAGCCAAGGCGAGTTCTAAAAAGCCTAAAATAACTTTCGTTGTGTTGAGCCATCCTCCAGATTTTGGAAGGGCTTTTAGCATGTTTGGAAACATTGCAAATAAAGCAAAAGGCAAACCAAGTGCGACTCCAAAACCTGCCATTCCAGCGGTCAGTTGCCAAGCACCACCATCTGCTGAAAGAGAGCCTGCAAGTAAGGATCCAAGAATGGGGCCTGTACAAGAAAAGGACACAATCGAGAGGGTTAATGCCATGAAAAAGACCCCTAAAATACCTCCGATGCCTTCACCCTTGCTTGTGGAATTGGTCCATGAAGATGGCAAGGTGAGTTCATAATAGCCAAAAAATGAGAATGCAAAAAATATAAAGATGACAAAGAAAATGACATTTAACCACACGTTAGTGGAAATTTCATTTAAAATATCGGGATTAACAGAGTCCAATAAGTGAAACGGAATGCTTAGTGCGAGGTAAACCAATACGATGAAAAAGCCATATAAAATAGCTTTGGAGACGCCACTTTGTTGATTGACATCCCCCCCTTTTTTGGTGAAAAAACTAACCGTTAAAGGAATCATTGGAAATACACAAGGAGTTAAAAGTGCTAACAATCCGCCTAGGAAACCCAATCCAAAAATCTTCCACAGGGAGTTGTTTGATGCCTTAATATCTTGTGATAAAGAAGTCAATTGTGTGCTGCATTTTGCTAATGCTTTTGATATGGATTCGACTGACATTCCATATAAAATTTGATCGGCATTTTCGGAGATTTCTGTGTTAGACATCGGCGTCCCTCCTACTATTTCAAAGCCGGCTTCAGTCGTGTATCTAAATGTAAACGGGTTGTCTGGTAAATAAGTGCATTTTGTGTCATCACAGGTCATAAAATCAATGTTTCCACTAATACTAAATTCGGGTGATTTTACTTGGATGCGTTGGTTAAAAATGGCTTTGTCATAATATTTTGAAACCACCATTTCAAACACTGGATCGAGCTGGGTGACTTTGTTTAATTCCAACTCTTTAACGGATTCAATGAGTTCCAAATCAGAGCTTGGTTCAAAAGAAAAAACAGTTGGTAAAGGACCGCCTTCTTCTACAAATTGTGAGTAAAGCGCCCAATGAAGATCAATCTTAGCGACGAATATAAGGTCGTATTCTGTTTCTGAAATTTTTTCAGAACCATATTCCCATTTAACAGAGTTTATAATCTGAGAAAAACCGGAAAAGCTAATTAAAAACAATAAAAGTGTTGCGAGCTTTTTCATAGTAATTGTAGGATTTTAGATTGCAATTTAATCAAAAATTTAAATTGCAGTCTAATAAGTAAAATATAATATTTAAAATTCATTTGAGAGCTTAAAAAAAGCCCAACAAATTGTTGGGCTTTGGTAAGATTTATTAAAATTAAATTCCTTATTCTTTAGGTAAATTTCTTTCGTATTGTGTTGCTCTTGCAATTTTTCCTTCTTTGTTAAAATAGAACCATTCAACAAGTTCTTTTTCCCAAACAGTACCGTCAGCAAGCACTCTTCTCTCTCTTGAAAAAACAGTGACTCCAGATTCTGTATCTGTATTTTGAATTTTTACGGGAACAATTGAATACACTTTCCAAGAAAGTTCTACAAAACTATCCATCATCGTTTGCCATAATTCTGTCGTTAGAACCATTTTATTTCCGCTAGAGTCTAAAAACTCAGCGCCTACGGCAAAAGCTTCACTACAAGCTGCTGCATCTTTGTTATTGTAATCTTCAACTAGTTTTTCAATCACTCCAACCTCACCTCTGTTTGAGAATACTAAAGGTCGTCCAGACCATTCGGAGGTACCGTTACCTATGAATTTTCCGCCGTAGTTGAGTCCAAAATTACTTGATTCCAATCTTCTAGACCATTGTGCAAATGCGGTAACCTTGTTTTCTTTATCAACTGTAAAAATCTCCATTAAGTTAAGATTTTCTATGGAGCCATCCTTAAAGTTTCTGTCTTCTGTTGACCATGCCAATACCATTGTGTTATCGGAGCCTTCCATTTTTACAGGAATGATCATATAAGGATCCATTGCGATTGTTTCCATAGAACCTAACCATTTTGTAGACCAGTCCATCGCTCTGTCTGAAAATTCTTTTGTGTAACTGGACAAAAGAGCCGTAGCATCTTTTGAACTGTAATCTTTTGCAATTGTTTTTACAGTTTCTACGGATGCATCACTACCAATAGTGAATGATTTTCCTTTGTTTTCACCTTCGCCTAAAAAGACACCTCCTGATTGGGCTGAAAGAAATAAGCTTGAGCATAAGGTTAATGAGTACAATAATTTTTTCATGTTAGTTTTTATTAAATTGGTTTATAAATACTTGCTAAATGCAATTTAATAAAAAATATGGAGTAAATTACTTTAAACGCTTAAAAACTCATCTATAACTTGGGTATATTTAGATTGGGTTCTTTTGATGAACGTTTTCGAAGAAAGCCTTTTGGAATCTTTAAAAAATTGAAGCCCAAGTGGTCCAAATTCTTCATCTAAATTTCGTTTGCTCCAATACATCATTTCGTAAAGTATTGGATACAAATCAATCCCTTTATCAGTTAGATAGTAAATTTTTGTTTTTTTATCATGAGGAAACTTAGTAACCTTGAGCAATCCTTGATTAATTAAAAATTCTAAGCGGTTACTCAAAATATTAGAGGCAAATTTTTCTGGAGAGTTCATGAATTCAGTAAATGTTTTCTTTCCTAAAAACAAATCTCTAATAATAATTAAAGACCATTTGTCTCCTACAATATCAAGAATATTTACCAAAGGGCATTGGGATCTGTTTGTTCTCATGATTAATGGGTTATGATAAATACAAACTTATTGTGTTTGATTCCAAAAACATCAATTTTAACAAATTTTTGACAAAAAAAGGAGGGGAATTCTCCCCTCCATGTAAATTATAAATGACCGAACGTTAGAATGTTAGTTCTAAAATACGATTCCATGTATTTTCTCTAATTACGGACCATTCGCTTATTGAAAGCTCGCCTACCAATGCTTTGTACTCTGCACTTTGTTCTCTAATTTCTGTGCGTTTTTCCCAATTACTAAAATAATCAAACTGAGATTTATCAATACAAACCACCATATAATCTGCATCCCTAGATCCAAAAATGGATTTAAAAATTGCAAAATGATAACTGATGCCTAACTTTTTGTCTAAAGCATTCATTTTTTTGTTCCAGTCTTTATAAGAATTGTCTTGATTTGTTTTTACAGAGACATATTGTATGCGTCTGTAAAAATGTTCATCTTTTTCTGCGTTGGAAAGAACGGACCATGTCTCTGGAGTTGTACTTAGTTCGGGCATAAATTCCCATACAGTAGACTCTTTAAAGTCAGTCACTTGTTCAAAAGTATCCCATGTACCATCTGGAAGAGGGTCCATTTCCTGAAAAGCTTTCACTATTTGATCTCTGTCATCTTCTTGTTTATTTAAATGCGTCACCATATCGGTTAAGGTGTCGAAAAACTGTAGAAATTGCATTTTTTTTGTTCCTGGTTCTTCGAAAATATAAGCTCGTGCATCGTCCATTTCTAAGCCAGTTTTAACAGCGCTCATCCATTGAGTTACTGTAGCAGAAAAATTTTCTGGAGATTCTGTTTCTAATTCGTTCACCACCATAATTTGAGCATTCAGCCCAGTTGATATTGTGATTAAAAGGGTAAAAATTAACTTTTTCATTCTATTTTATATTTGAATTTATCGATTTAATTAGTTCATCATTCCAGAAGAAAGTCCTGGTATCAATTGAAGAGTTTCTACATTTTCTCCATACATTTCAATGGAAGCGTCAAGATTTGCAATATCTTCTGACCATGAACCCCATCCAAATAATTTATTATAATCCTCTTCCCAAGTTGTTTCACTTGATTTCATAAGACGCTCATAGCTAGAAAAACCAACAACTCTCACAAATTGATTTCGGTTTCCACCACTTTCAAGCCTGAACAAAAGCACACTAACGTCCAATTCTCTTAGGGTCATGATTTCCGTTATTCTTGACATAAATCTTCGAAAATGTAAGATTTTATCCGACTTTATATCAAATACAGTTCTCGTAATATATTTTGAAGGCGTTGATGTTTCAGGATCAAAATTATACGATCCATTTTTGAGGCGAGACCACCGTTTTTGACCTTGTTCATCTGCAATGTATTTTGCAACATTTTTGTCCCAAAACGCTGCTTCAACTGAACGGTCTCTGTCGTAGTCTGCGGGTTTTTTATTTGCTTCGATTCTTTCGTAAGTTCCACTGTTTGGACCCGTGATGACTTTGTATGTAAAAATTCCAAGTTCTGGAGTGGAATTAAATGTTTTTGTTTTGAGAGCTACCGCAGATTCAAACTTCTGAACCATATCGGGTTTTGGGACAAAACGCCATGTGTTCCAATATTCTTGTTTTGAGTTTCGTTGTCCAAAAACGACTGTAGATAGACAAAATGTTAAAATAATAATAAGTTGTTTTTTCATTTTAAAAATTAAATTGATTAAGATTACAAGGTAAATTTTAAGATTGTAAAATGCAAGTTAATTTTTAAAATACTGAAATGCTATAATTTTTGTCGGGATGACAGGATTTGAACCTGCGACCACACGACCCCCAGCCGTGTACGCTAACCGGACTGCGCCACATCCCGAATAATTGGTAAGGTATAGAAATTAAATCACATTCAATTTTTTTCCAACTTTAATAAAGGCATTAATGGCTTCTTGTATCTGTTCTGTTTCATGTGCTGCTGACAACTGAACCCTAATCCTAGCTTTGCCTTTTGGAACCACTGGAAAGAAAAATCCAATTACATAAATACCTTCCTCTAAGAGTAGTTTAGAAAATTCTTGTGCTAAAGGAGCATCATACAACATTATAGGGACAATGGGATGAATTCCTGGTACAATATCAAACCCTACGGCTGTCATTTCTGAGCGAAAAAAAGTAGTATTTACTTCTAATTTATCTCTTAAGTCATTGGAGTCCGAAATCATATCCAACACTTGAAGTGTAGCTCCAACTATGGCGGGCGCTAAGGTATTTGAAAACAAATACGGTCGAGAGTGTTGTCGTAAAATATCCACAATTTCTTTTCGAGCCGCTGTGAATCCCCCTGAAGCTCCTCCCAACGCTTTTCCATAAGTTCCTGTAATTATATCAACTCTGTCAATTACATTGTGGAGTTCATGCACGCCTCTTCCTGTCGCTCCAAGGAATCCAGTAGAATGACATTCGTCAATCATTACCAATGCATCGTATTTATCTGCTAAATCACAAATTTTATCTAATTGTGCCACAGTCCCGTCCATAGAAAAAGATCCGTCTGTCACAATTAATTTTCGTCGAGAAGAAGATGCTTGTACAAGCTGTTCTTCTAGTGACTCCATGTTGTTATGAGTGTATCTAAAACGTTTTGCTTTACAAAGTCGGATTCCATCTATTATGGATGCATGATTAAGCGCATCAGAAATAACAGCGTCTTCTGCTCCTAGCAAAGGTTCAAAAAGCCCCCCATTGGCATCAAAAGCAGCAGCGTAAAGAATACAATCTTCCATTCCTAAGTAGTGCGCTGTTTTTTCTTCTAATTCTTTGTGGATATCCTGAGTTCCACAAATAAATCGCACGGACGACAGCCCAAAACCATGGGTATTCAGTGCGTCAACTCCAGCTTGAATAACTTTAGGGTTTGCCGAGAGCCCTAAGTAGTTATTAGCACAAAAATTTAACACTTTTGATTGTGATGCCGTATTAATTTCTGGACCTTGTTTAGAAGTCAATACTCTTTCTTCCTTATAAAGTCCACTTGCTTTTATGGCCTCTATATCCTTTTTGAAATCGTCTTTAATGGTTCCGTACATGGGATTCTATGTATAATGTTGATGTTTTAATTTTAAATTTTTAATCATACTTTCTGTCATACTTTCCAAGTCATATTTTGGGATCCAACCCCAGTCTTTGGATGCCTTTGAATCGTCAATACTATGAGGCCAAGTGTCTGCGATTTGTTGTCTAAAATCTGGCTTATAAGTGATTGTGAATTTAGGGTATGTTTTTCTAATCATCAAAAATAGTTGATTTGGACTAAAACTCATCCCAGAAATATTATAGGAAGATCGTATGGTTATATTTTGCTTTGGCGCGTCCATGAGTTCTATGGTGGCTCGAATCGCATCTTCCATGTAAATCATTGGCAATTGAGTTGAAGCACTCAAAAAACATTCAAATGGTTGGTTGTGAATAGCTTTATGAAATATATCAACAGCATAATCTGTGGTGCCACCACCTGGGATTGATTCGTAACCAATCACTCCTGGATATCTTAAGGAGCGAACGTCCAAACCGTATTTGTTGTAATAGTAATGGGCCCAATTTTCACCAGTTGCTTTGCTTATTCCATAAATGGTTGAAGGCAATAAAAACTGATCTTGAGACGTGTGGTCTTTAGACGCATTATTTCCAAAAACAGCTATGGAGCTCGGGAAAAAAACTTTCTGTACACCATGAATTCTTGAAACTTCTAAAACATTAATCAGTGTTTTCATGTTTAAATCCCAGGTCTTAACTGGGGTCTTTTCTCCACTGGCAGATAGAACTGCAGCGAGGTGATAAATCTGTGTGATCGAATTTTTAACAATTATAGATTCTAGTTTCTGAAAGTCTGTTGCATCTAAAATTTCAAAATGTCCACCCAGCCCAACGCTCGGATACAGATCTGTGGCAATGACATGATTAATCCCAAATTTTTCTTGGAGGTTCAAGGTTAGAACGGATCCTAACTGTCCCCCAGCCCCTGTTATTAATATCTTTTCTTGCATAAAACTACAAAATTGAATACACTCAAAATTATAAATTAACAACAATTAATGGTGAAAAAACCTTTTAAATATAACAATAAAAGTATTTTTATCTTCTATTTTTAGAAATTGTACTTATATTTACTTTATGCAATCTTAAAACACTAATTTTAAAGTAATTTATTCTGTATCATGGAAAAACTAGACGAAGTCGATCTCAAAATCTTAAGAATTTTACAAAAAGATTCAAAAAAAACAACCAAGGAAATTGCGAAAGAACTTCATCTTACAGCCTCACCCGTTTATGAACGAGTGCGACGGTTGGAGAAAAAAAAGTACATTAAAAAATACGTTGCTTTAGTAGATAAAAAATTGGTCAATCAGCCTATTACTGCTATCTGCATGGTTTCTTTACGTTATCATGATGAAGGATTTATTGACACGTTTGATCGGCAAATTAGGGCTTTGAGGGAAGTCCAAGAATGTTATCATATGGCTGGAAAGGTGGATTTTTTTTTAAAAATTAATCTTCAAAGTTTAGATGCTTATCATGAGTTTGTCCGACTCAAACTTTCAAAAATTGACAACATTGGTGTTTTAGAGAGTTATTTTGTTTTAAAAGAGATTTTTCATAGTACTGAGTATAATATCTAACAATGAGTCTCTAAAGTAAACCTGTTTGACGACAGGACAGTTCAGGGTGGCAAGTCGGGGTTTTTGAGTCTCGATTCTATTCTCTTTTCTATTCGTTCATTTATTTTTTTCTTAATTTTACAAACATGAAAAAAATTACGATTCTCATCCATTGCAAAGACCAATCTGGCATCATTGCATCAGTGACCAATTTTATAGCTTCCAAAAACGGTAATATTGTTTATATCGACCAACATGTGGATCAAGAACAAAAAATGTTTTTTATGCGCTTGGAAGGCGAATTTGACAAAACCTCATTTGATGATTTAGATTTTAATACGCAGTTTCAGCAAAAAATAGCAGATAAATTTAAAATGAGTTGGGATCTGTACACCGCAGCTTACCGTCCAAAAATGGCCTTGTTTGTTTCCAAGTATGACCATTGTTTGTATGATATTTTGGGGCGTTATAAGTCTGGTGAATTGGCTTTAGAAATCCCTTTGATTGTTAGTAATCATTTAGACTTGAAGCCTATAGCCGATAGCTTTGGAATTCCCTTTTTTCATGTACCAGTCACCAAAGACAGCAAGGCCGAAGCGGAAGCCAAGCATTTAGCTCTTTTATCAGAACATGCCATTGACTTTATTGTCTTGGCACGCTATATGCAAATCATACCTGAAGGGTTTATAAATAAATACCCGCATAAAATCATCAATATACACCACTCTTTTCTTCCAGCGTTTGTGGGAGCAAAACCTTATCATTCTGCTTACAAAAGAGGGGTTAAAATTATCGGAGCCACCTCTCATTATGTAACCGTTGAATTGGATGCAGGACCTATTATTGAGCAAGATGTGACTAGTGTTTCGCACACACATTCTATTTCGGATTTGGTCTCAAAAGGTCGGGATTTAGAAAAAATAGTATTATCAACCGGTATCAAATTACACTTGGACCGCAAAGTGATGGTTTACAATAATAAAACCGTTATATTTTCTTAACAAACCAATTAACTTATAATTTTAACTATTATGGAACAAAACACACAACCCACCATTCAAATCACTGCTTCAGGAAAAGTGGTAGTTACCAATGCAAAAGACGTCCTTTTATTAGATAGCGAAGGAAATCCGATCGCAAAACGCAACCGATTTTCGTTGTGTAATTGCGGGAAAACTCAAGACATTCCGTTTTGCGACGGCGCTCATAAGAACTAAGTGTTCTTGTGAAATTATATAAAAAAAGCCGCTACAATTTGTAGCGGCTTTTTTTTGCTATAATATTCTGTTTTATTTCTCCCCTTCTGCAAGGACACGTTCGGTAACATAAAACATTTGGATTTTTCCATCCACAATAAGTGCATCATGCACCTGTCCTAATCTTACTTCTTCTCCTTCAACTGTCAAAGTAACCCCATGTCCAGAAGTGACCCACTGGCGTAATTCACCTTTTGTGCTCGTAAATTCGTTTTCAATAAGGTAGCTTGTTTTCCATGTTGGATTGGCATCGGCAAACCAAGCAGTTAAAAATTCTATATGTGCATCTGTTCCGTCAATGACCATCCCGTTTGGAGCATAGGCTTTAAATCCTTCTACGGCATTTAAACTACGAATGGTTTCTAAATCACGTTCGTTATGGGCTTTAATGTATTTCTCCCAAATGGCTACGGTTGACAAATCGCCGCTGTATAATGGGATTTTAGTACCGTCATCGCTAATTTCGTGGCCAATAGCTTTTGGAGCAACTTCTGGGCACGGAGCGTTGGTACATGAGATTAATACTGCGGTCATTACTAGGGCTAAAATTGATTTTTTCATTTTTAAATTGATTTAGATTAATAATACTTATGTGTCTGTAAGAGTTTTTGGATTGGTTTTATTTTAGTTTTAACAATATGAGGGCTGGTTATAGCAACCCTAATTGGGTTAAGAACGAATGGTTGTCAAAAAAATCTTGTTCTTTTATGACTTTTCCATCTTTCATCCATACCAGGGTTGTTCCACTGAGGTCCACTTTGTTGTTAGTCGCTGGGATTCCAAATAATTCACCGTCGTGAGTCCCCTTAAAATTCCAGTGTTTCACAATTTTGTCGCCTTGTCCAAACACATCAATAAATTTAAACTCAGCATCCGAAAACCCTGTTAAATAGTTATTGTAATAGGCTCTAAATGCATCAATTCCTTCAACATCTCCTTGAGCTGTGACAACGGTTGCCTGAGCATCAAAACTATCTGTATTGATAAGGTTTATATCTCTTTTTTCAAATACAGCTTCCCATGCCGAAACATAGGTGACTAAATTTTTATTAAGATTTGTGTTTTCTAATGTCAGTGTTTGACACTCTTGACTTGGTTGCTGAGAACAGCTTAGGATAACGAGTGAAAGCAGTAAAACTATTGATTTATTCATTTTAATATGTTTTAATTATAATGTAAATATACATATTGTAGATTGTTTTTTGAAAGTGAAAACATTTAATTTCTCCAAAATACTGTTTTGTTTAAGCTATAAACAGAAACGTGAAACAAGACTAAAAACCATTCCTGTAAGAAGTTGATTTATAAAAATATCTTTGTTTGAGGACGGTTTTTTTTATACATTTATAATGAAAATTTAGCCCCTGTCTAAATCTTTGTAAGTAGTTTAACCGAAGTTGAAGCTATTATTTTATTAAAAAACTTATAAACGAAATAAATGCAACTTGCGGATATGCAGTAGTTGCAAGCAATTAAAACGAACATTTTGAATATAAAAAAATCATTTTTCATAATCTTAATATTTTTCTTGTCCTCTTGTAAAGTTGGAAGATTTGTAGTTTATAATTTTGCTGACATAAAAGACTATAAAAAATTTCCAAATCGAGTAATCGAAAATAAATCAGATACAGTTTTTAATTTTTCAAAAACTATTGAAAATATTGATTTAAACCATATAAGAAATAATTTTGATGATTATCTAACTAAAAATTAAACTGTAGCATTCTTGATAATTCAAAATGATACAATCAAGCACGAAAAATATTATAATAAATATAATGAAAGTTCAATTGTTCCTTCATTTTCAATGGCAAAATCCTTTACTTCTATCTTAATTGGATGTGCAATAGACGATAAATTAATCACTTCAATAAAAGAACCCATAACGAAATACATTCCAGAACTAGAAGATAATGGATTTCAAAAAGTAACAATTGAACATCTTTTACAAATGACATCAGGACTAGATTTTAGTGAAAGTTATTTAAATCCTTTCGGTCACGCAGCATCTTTTTATTATGGTAGAAACCTAAGAAAAGAAATCTCTAAATTGAAATTAAAAAACGAACCGGGAGAAGTCTGTGAATATGTTAGCGGAAACACACAGCTATTAGGACTAGAAATTATCAATATCAATGGTGGATTCCTAATGATAAAGGAGATTTTATCGCTGAAGGCATTTTAGGTCAATTTATATTTGTTAGTCCTTCAAAAAATCTAATTATTGTAAGATTAGGAAAAAAGTATGGAAATGCAAATTGGGAAAAATTATTTGATGAAATAAAAACAAACCTAAAATAACTGGTTACAACCCCTCGCTGGTGCACGAATTTAAAGATTCATCGAAGTCAATCTTTCGCGTTCCAAAAAAATGACCCACACGAAAGCTTGCCGCTGCAAGCAGAAATCGTGCGGAAGTGGAACGAAAAGTTATAGAATAAAATCCTCAACTACTCATATACAAGTCCGTAGCTCCCCCCTACAAAAAACGGATTCTAATGGAGTGGCGTTTGTATTTGAGGTCGAAGTACACGCCTTCATAGGTTAATGAACTGCACATATAAAGAACTCTATTCCACATAGGACTGTTTTAGATAAAATTAAAAAAAGGGAAGTCACGACAAAAATAGAGCTTATTTCCAGTTTTGACCTTTCATTTGCATGGCGGCTTTTAGCACGTCTTTTTGGCTGATTTGCCCTACTAATTTTCCATTCTCTACAATTGGAAACCGACGTCTTTTGGCTTCTAAAAACTTATTGGCAGCATCAAAAATGTTCATATTTCCGTCAATAGTTTCTACATTTTTGACCATGTGTTTTTCAATGGTTTGATCTTGCATTGGCATGTTATAATACCTGCTTTCAATTACCTGCTTGATGCAATCGCCTTGTGAAATAATACCAATCACCTCGTTTTTATCATTTACAACAGGCCCTCCCGAAATGCGATGTTCAATGAGTGCTTGCATCACACTTTCAATGGATTGATCGGGAGTGAATGTGATCAAATTTGTAGTCATATAATCACTCACTTTTAGTGGCGTAACCTCGTCTTTTATTTGTTGCTTTCGAGCACCTTGAAAACTTTTTATCCCCATAATATCAAATTTAAATCCTACTAATAGTAAGAAAAAAAAAGGAGATTTCCAAAATAAAGGTGATCACTTGCCCCGTAAATATGTAGATATTTCCAGAAAAAAAAGGCTTTTAAGTACTTTATTTGACCGCCTTAATTCTTTTTGGATAAGGTATAAACAACACTAAATCTCCCTGCATCTGATGCAACACTTGTTCCCTCAAGAGACCAACCGTCATTTAAAAAAAACTCTAGTGCTTGATCGCCTGTTAAACCATTTCTAAACTTTTCTTCTTCACCATCGTTTATAACGTAAGCAGATTCAAGTTTTTTCCCCATTAACTTCAAAATAATGACATCTGTTGATTTTGGATTATTAAAAAGACTAAACCCCGTCAAAACGGTAAGACAAACAAAGGCTGTAACAAGTGTTTTTAAGTATTTCATATTTTAAATATTTTATGTTTCTGTAAATATACAAAATGCAGTAACTCAAACTGAGAGCCATAAAAAAAGCCCTTACTTCTGTAAAGGCTTTATGACCTGTGTAGAACTCCCTGAATTTAAGAAAAAGGAAGGGCTCAATATTCGTTTTTTTTAAAATCTTGTATAGCCATCCATAGTTACATAGTCTAAAATTTCATAACCCCAGCTTCCAGAAAAATTTTGAGCACTGAACTATGTATTAAAAAACAGAAAAACGAGTGTAAATAGTATGTTTTTCATAACTAAATTAGTCTAAGTTAAATTGTAATGAACATTAATTAAATATCTACGTAGTTTAGAAACTCAGCTCTCCAGAATTTATATCTATATTGATTGAGTTGGTTGGTTGTAATAAAGCATTAAGTCCAAGTAAGTTAGAAGCTGTATCTTCTTTTAAAACACTAAATTCAACATTTTTAATCTCATAAGAACCTATTTTCATTTTGTTAATCACATATATTTTTCCTTCAACAACATCGCCATTGGCAATGGTAAACGACCCATCTTGTTCATTTTTAATTTTAATTTGACCTAACTCCACAAGGGAATAAAATTTATACTTGTTTAGTAAGGTTAGTGAAGCACCTGTATCTAAAGTCATCGCAATTTTAGTTCCATTAAAATCCACATCAATCATTATGCTACTTCCGTCAAAAGAAATAGGAATTGCATACGGATTGTTTTTATTTGCATCTATCCATTGGTTATCATACCAATTCCCATTTTGCTGTATCCCTCCGTCTGGCGTTATAACTTTACCTAAACCCTGTCTTTTTCCATTTACAACCCCACCCAAATATTTATTTCCATTAGAACTAATAATTATTCCATTATCATCATTTAAGATGCCATTAATAAAGTTTCCTTTTTCAACAACAAATGCACCACTTGTTGTAAGTAATTTCTTCTCACCAAGACCATTTAATTCCCAACGTGTCACGTTATCTTCAACTACTTGAGTAATAAAGCCCTCCATTTGATTTTTAGAATAATGAATCATCTTCCCTTTTTTTGTCGAATCTAAAGCTAAGCCATTATCTGTATCAATGAAATAGCCTTCAAAAATAATTGGCTCAGAAAACATTGTATTTGTAAATACCCCCTTAAAAGCATCTCCCTTTTTAAATACGCCCTCAAATGTGCCATCGTCAACATATTTATAAGTGCCTTTTCCATTTTGACAGTCACCCTTAATACATTGCGAGTTGACAATAAAACTAAATAAAACAATCACGGTAGTAAATAAATTTTTCATAATTAAATTGGTGTGTGAAGTAAAAATACAAAATCTAAAGCAACCCTGCATAAAATCGTCTTTTAACCTTTTAAGTAAAACGCACTTTGCTTTTCGAGACCGATTAAAGCGTTTGCACCATAAAAAAAGCCCTTACATTGCTGTAAAGGCTTTATAACTGGCTCCCCCTATTATTCAAAGTTGCAGCACAACTTCTTCTTTTAGTGAATTAAGTTTTACTTGTTTATGTTAAACTATTTTGATAAATTGGGGTCTAAGTTTAAAGAACCAAAATGAAATCTTTTTTA
>Ga0233438_10000469_pt1 | contig 51676 bp, 34 predicted proteins | sample SI_123_September_FD_182720 | JGI IMG/M metagenome (GOLD analysis project Ga0233438, IMG submission 182720) | Seawater microbial communities from Saanich Inlet, British Columbia, Canada - SI_123_September2016_10_MG | ecosystem: Environmental > Aquatic > Marine > Inlet | place: Canada: British...
ATTATAATCCAATGGATAATCTTGAACTGTTCGGTCTTCAAATAACGCTTCAGGTAAACCGTACCAATGCTCCATAGAAGTTAAACCAGCACGAGCAGAGTGGAGAACATTCCAACGAGCAACACTCATTTGGGCATGATGGCAAGCAGACCCCAAGCCTAATTTATTATTTTCAGCCAAAGCAGCTTCCATAATTTCTGGAGCTGCACCAAAAAATTTGATTCCATCTGAACCCGCTTTTGCATTTTCACGAACCCAATTACGTGCATCTTCTTCCGTTACAATGGGAGTTTTAGAACCAGACCCAAAACCTGTATACTGAATAATTCTAGGTGCTATAATTTCGTTGTTTTCACTTTTCTTTTTTAAATCAAGAGTCCAACTTCTACTCCTACCACTAGGCTCTCTAACTGTAGTAACTCCATGAGCTAACCAAAGTTTAAAAACATAATCCCAATCAGCTCCCTGTGAGGTTCCCCCTATATGTCCATGCATATCAATAAAACCTGGAAGTAAGTACATTCCATGAGCATCAATTTCTTTTCCTCCGATTTGTAATTCTGGTCTCCTTCTATCATTTATTTCTATTCCCGGATATCCAACTACTCGTACTTGGGTAATTATATTTTGCTCAACAACTACATCAACCGGACCAATTGGTGGTGCTCCATTTCCATTTATAAGTGTTACCCCTCTTATTATCAGCTGATCGAATGGACCTTCTGCACTAATTTGTTGAGCAACCAAAGGAGCATAAGCAATACTAAAAAAAGAAAGTAAAAAAGGAATTAAGAATTTCATAGTATATTTTTATTTGATCCTAAATTAAACAATTAAAACGATATCCCAACTAACACATCTTAATGCTCATTTGGATTTCACATATATAAAAATAGATTTTTTAAGTCTGACCCTAACCAGGCAATATTTTACTAGAAGTACAATGGAATGTTATTTAGAAGTTATTTTATTCTAACAAATAGGATGAAAAAACATTTGCTGGCACGGTTTATGGATTATTAAATTCATTATATTTATACATTAATTGTCACGTGAAAGTTATTGTTTTTTTACAAACTTGCTCTACCCGTGACTCACATGATTATCAAAACATTATGAAAAATATATTCACATTAATATTACTGTTAAGCTCCGTTTTTTCTTTTGGACAGTTTTCCTTTGACACCTATGGTGTTACCGTTCTTTGTCCTGAGGCAAGTGTTGGAGCTACAGGTACGCTGAACGATAAGGTATACACTGCTGTTGACAATTCTACTCTTTCTCAAAAAGTGAATGCAGGTGAAGACCTAAGCTGCCTGTGTACATCATTAGTTACTAGCATGTCCAATATGTTTAATGGTAAAACTTTTGATGATAACATCAGTTCATGGGATACCTCTAATGTCACAAATATGAACAGTATGTTCCAGTCGGCAAATTTCTCCTCAAACATCTCTAATTGGAACACTTCAAGTGTAACCAATATGGCTTATATGTTTTATGATGCTAAGTCTTTTAATCAAGATATCAGCGAATGGGATACTTCCAGTGTAACTGCGATGGACAATATGTTCCGTAATGCCATTTCTTTTAATCAAGATATTGGGGACTGGGATACTGCTGCTGTTACAAAAATGGATTGGATGTTCTATATCACTCCGTTTAATCAAGATATCGGAGATTGGGATACTTCGAATGTTAGTAACATGTCTCGTATGTTATCTAACACTCCGTTTAATCAAGATGTTGGGGAGTGGAACACTGGTAGTGTAACCAATATGGCTTATATGTTTGCTGATGCGAGTGTTTTTAATCAAGATATCGGGGACTGGGATACTTCGAATGTTAGTGATATGTCAGGTATGTTTGCTGATGCGAGTGTTTTTAATCAAGACATTGGTGATTGGGATACTTCGAATGTTAGTAACATGAGAAATGTTTTTAATAATGCAAAAGCATTTGATCAAAATATCAATCTTTGGGATACTTCTTCCGTGAGTAACATGGAAAATATGTTTTTTTATGCTCATGCTTTTAATCAAGATATCGGAGATTGGGATACTTCTTCCGTGAGTAACATGGTAAATATGTTTTATGATGCTAAGTCTTTTAATCAAGATATCAGTCTTTGGGATACTTCTAAGGTGAATTACATGAATGGAATGTTCTATTCAGCTGATAATTTTAATCAAAATCTTAGCGACTGGTGTGTTTTGAAACTTGACTCTGAACCTAATAATTTTGCAGATTCTGCCCTAGCAGATGAAAACTACCCAAGCTGGGGAACCTGCTCTGCTGATAACACTCCTCCAGTAATTACCATTACAGGATATACTCTAGTAGAAATAGAATTAAATGCAACATTTACGGATCCTGGAGCTACAGCAGTGGATGCATTGGAGGGAGACATCTCAAGTACCATCAGTGTTAGTGGAACAATAAACAATGAAGTAGCAGGAGATTATATACTGTACTACAGCGCTACAGATCATAACAATAATACCGGAACTGCTTCTAGAACGGTAAGGGTTGTAAGTTCACTTTCTGAAAACGAATCAAGCGGAACGTTTTCCTTTGACACCTACGGTGTTACCGTTCTTTGTCCTGAGGCAAGTGTTGGAGCTACAGGTACGCTGAATGATAAGGTATACACTGCTGTTGACAATTCTACTCTTTCTCAAAAAGTGAATGCAGGTGAAGACCTAAGCTGCCTGTGTACATCATTAGTTACTAGCATGTCCAATATGTTTAATGGTAAAACTTTTGATGATAACATCAGTTCATGGGATACCTCTAATGTCACAAATATGAACAGTATGTTCCAGTCGGCAAATTTCTCCTCAAACATCTCTAATTGGAACACTTCAAGTGTAACCAATATGGCTTATATGTTTTATGATGCTAAGTCTTTTAATCAAGATATCAGCGAATGGGATACTTCCAGTGTAACTGCGATGGACAATATGTTCCGTAATGCCATTTCTTTTAATCAAGATATTGGGGACTGGGATACTGCTGCTGTTACAAAAATGGATTGGATGTTCTATATCACTCCGTTTAATCAAGATATCGGAGATTGGGATACTTCGAATGTTAGTAACATGTCTCGTATGTTATCTAACACTCCGTTTAATCAAGATGTTGGGGAGTGGAACACTGGTAGTGTAACCAATATGGCTTATATGTTTGCTGATGCGAGTGTTTTTAATCAAGATATCGGGGACTGGGATACTTCGAATGTTAGTGATATGTCAGGTATGTTTGCTGATGCGAGTGTTTTTAATCAAGACATTGGTGATTGGGATACTTCGAATGTTAGTAACATGAGAAATGTTTTTAATAATGCAAAAGCATTTGATCAAAATATCAATCTTTGGGATACTTCTTCCGTGAGTAACATGGAAAATATGTTTTTTTATGCTCATGCTTTTAATCAAGATATCGGAGATTGGGATACTTCTTCCGTGAGTAACATGGTAAATATGTTTTATGATGCTAAGTCTTTTAATCAAGATATCAGTCTTTGGGATACTTCTAAGGTGAATTACATGAATGGAATGTTCTATTCAGCTGATAATTTTAATCAAAATCTTAGCGACTGGTGTGTTTTGAAACTTGACTCTGAACCTAATAATTTTGCAGATTCTGCCCTAGCAGATGAAAACTACCCAAGCTGGGGAACCTGCTCTGCTGATAACACTCCTCCAGTAATTACCATTACAGGATATACTCTAGTAGAAATAGAATTAAATGCAACATTTACGGATCCTGGAGCTACAGCAGTGGATGCATTGGAGGGAGACATCTCAAGTACCATCAGTGTTAGTGGAACAATAAACAATGAAGTAGCAGGAGATTATATACTGTACTACAGCGCTACAGATCATAACAATAATACCGGAACTGCTTCTAGAACGGTAAGGGTACTTTCAGAAAATCCTATTTATTTTGAAGATGGTACTTGTAGATGTGTTCAGGCAACTGTAGGCGATACCTCCACCATTAACGACATAACTTACACTGTTGTAGATGACTCAACAATTGCTACCCAGATAGCAGCAGAGAATTATAACCTTTGTACTACTCTAGTTACAGATATGGAAGGTTTATTTAAAGATAATAGCTCATTCAACTCCGATATAAGTTTTTGGGACACTTCAAATGTCACAACTATGAATGCAATGTTTAAGGGCGCTTCCGATTTCAATCAAGATATAAGTAATTGGAATGTTTCTAAAGTAACAGATTTTGAAGCACTATTTTTTGGAGCTAGTGTTTTTAACCAAGATGTTGGAGGATGGAACACTGGTAGTGTAACCAATATGGAAAGTACGTTTGAAGAGGCATCTGCTTTTAATCAAGATATTAGCACTTGGAAAACTTCAAGCGTAACTAATATGATAGCTATGTTTGAGTCCGCGAGTGCTTTTAATCAAAACATAAACGGGTGGGATACATCAAATGTAACTACAATGCTTAGAATGTTTGACTGGGCATCTGCTTTTAATCAAGCTATTAGTAGTTGGGATACTTCCAGCGTAACCGATATGCGAAGAATGTTCAAAAATGCAAAAGCATTTGACCAAGATATTTCTAGTTGGAATATGTCAAATGTCACTAACATCAATTATATGTTTAGTGGTGCAGAGAATTTTGATCAAGAAGTTGGATTGTGGAATATTAGCAGTGTAACTACAATGCTTGGGGTATTTGAAAACGCATTACTTTTCAACAATAGTGGTTCTGCATCGATAAATGATTGGGATACTAGTAGCGTAACGGACATGGGTAAAGTGTTCATAGGTACGTCAAGTTTTAACCAGGATATAGGTAACTGGGATACTTCAGCAGTTACAAACATGACTTCAATGTTTAGTGGTGCTCTTGAATTTAATCAGGATATTTCTAGATGGTGTGTTTCAAATATCACAGAAGAACCTGAAAATTTTGAAGGTAATGTTCTATCAACTGATAATCTTCCAGTTTGGGGAACTTGTGCTGAACCAATTTATTTTGAAAACAACACATGTATGTGTCCTAATGCAACTGTGGGAGATGTTGCTTATTTAAGTAAAGGTGGTGTATCTCGTAAATTAACCGCTTTTACAGTCGTAGACGATTCAACTATTTCTGAACAAATATCGACAGGGAATTATAATCTCTGTACTACTCAAGTTACCAATATGAAAGGTTTGTTCAAAGAAAATACTTCGTTCAACTCAGACATTAGTTTCTGGGATACCTCAAATGTAACCAGCATGTATGAAATGTTCGGTAGTGCAACTGAATTCAATCAAGCTATTGATAACTGGGATACTTCGAATGTAACTACAATGAAATATATGTTTAGTAGTGCTTCATCTTTTAACCAAGAAATTGGAGACTGGGATACATCTAGTGTTACAGATATGAGTCATATGTTTGGTACGGCCATTGCATTCAATCAAAATATTGATGCATGGGACACGAGCAGTGTTACTAATATGCAATATATGTTCAACGGGGCAATCACTTTTGATCAACCCTTAAATTCTTGGGATACTTCCAGTGTAACTGCGATGGACCATATGTTTAGAATGGCTAATGGATTCAATCAGGATCTGAATGATTGGGATCTGACAAATGTTACTTCAATACGATCTATGTTTATTGGAGCTTACGCATTTAATGGGATAATATCTGACTGGAATACTGAAAATATAACCGACATGACTTCCTTATTTTATGAAAGCTTTGCTTTTAATCAAGATATTGGTAATTGGAATGTCTCGTCAGTAACTGACATGTTTGATATGTTCAAGGTAGCAAAAGCATTTGATCAAGATATCAGCGAATGGGATGTTTCTTCTGTTACAACTATGGGCCAAATGTTTTTAAGTGCTGAAGAATTTAATCAAAATATAGGGAGTTGGGATGTTTCGAATGTTACTAATATGGATGATATGTTTTCCGGGGCAACAAACTTCAATCAAAACTTGACGAGTTGGTGTGTTTCAAATATATCATCAGAACCCGAGAGTTTTAAATTGAATTCAGGACTTACAGACACTAACCTGCCTATTTGGGGAACATGTAATGAATTAATTTATTTTGAGGATAATACCTGTATGTGTCCTAATGCAACTGAGGGAGATACTGTTGATATAGATGGAACTACCTATACAGTAGTTGACGATTCGTCTGTTAAAACTCAAATAGCTGCTGAGAATTATAATATCTGTACTACACTGGTTACTGATATGACTGAACTTTTTCAGAATAATACTTTATTTAACTCTGATATCGGTTTCTGGGATACTTCAAATGTAACAGCAATGACTTCTATGTTTGAAGGTGCAAGTTCATTCAATCAAAATATAGATAGTTGGAATTTATCTTCATTAACGACATTACGCTATATGTTTTTTAATGCGGCTTCCTTTAATCAAGATATTAGTAGTTGGACTGTTTCTAATGTAATTTATATTGACAATTTATTCAATGGAGCAACTGAATTCAATCAAGATATTGGCGGTTGGGACACTTCGAGTGTTTTAGGAATGTCAGGAGTATTTGCTAATGGTAGTTTTAATAAAGACATCAGCAACTGGAATACGTCTAGTGTTGAAAACATGGAAAGTATGTTTCTAAATGCTTCAGATTTTAATCAAGACATAGGCAATTGGAATACTTCAAATGTTACAGATATGAGTGATATGTTTTATAATGCAACTAGTTTCGATCAAGACCTAGGAAACTGGGATACCTCTAAAGTAACCACTATGAGTTCAATGTTTGTCAGTACGAATTCAACTCCTAATATCGGTAGTTGGGATGTTTCAAATGTTACTGACATGGGTGGTATGTTTTATAATGCTAACAATTTTGACGATAACATTGGAGACTGGAATACCTCAAGTGTGACAAATATGGAAAGTTTGTTTAGAGATGCTGGCAAATTTAATCAAGATATAGGTAAATGGGATACATCAAATGTAATAGAAATGGATAGAATGTTCCGTGGGGCTCCTAATTTTGATCAAGATCTAACTGACTGGTGTGTACCCAATATAACTTCTGAACCTGAGCTATTTACCAATGAAGCTTCAGCTCTAAAAGATGTAAACAAACCTCTTTGGGGAACATGTCCTGGTGGGGGGCTTGGAAGTGAAACTCCTTCCATAGGAGACGGATCGTCAAGCTCTCCCTATGAAATTAGTTCATTTAGTAATCTTTTGTGGATATCAGAAGATAGTGACCGATGGGATAAACACTACATTCAAACAAATGACATAGAAGCAGGTATTACCTCTTCTTTAAATAATGGGCTAGGATGGAGTCCTATAGGAGATGAATCTACAGGTTTTAGTGGTAGCTATAATGGACAGGGTTATTTTATTTTTGATTTAAAAATAAATAGACCAACTCAAGATTATATTGGTCTTTTTGGCGAAATAAAACCAAGCTATGGAAGTTCTAGTCTAATTGTGAAAGATATTTACTTCGAAAATGCAAACATCATAGGAGCTGAATTTGTTGGAGTTCTTGCTGGGAATATAGAAGGCTTGAGTATTAACAATTATGTACAAGTACAATCTGTTTTTATTGATGATTCTTACGTTGCAGGTGATAATACTATTGGTGGTTTAGCTGGGAGAGTTTATAATCACTCTACTGTAACAAGAAGTTATTACGAAGGAAATGTTGTTGGAGGAACTGGAGATTCTGATGATTATCAAATTACAGGTGGTCTGATTGGAAATCTTAACTACTATTCAAATATTTCAAAATCCTATTCTAGTGGTTCTGTATCAGGAAATTATATGGTTGGAGGACTTCTTGGAAAAAACTCTTTTTCAAATTTATCTAATAACTACTCTAGATCTAAAGTATCTGCAAGTTATAATGCTGTAGGTGGACTTATAGGATGGGATCAAGTAGATAATGATAATTCTGGAAGAGTAAATAATTACTCTACAGGTGCTGTTTCATTATCATCAAATAATTCAGGAATTGGAGGTCTAATTGGTTATCAAGCAAGCTGTAATACCTGTAGTATTGAAGGTGACGAAAACTATTGGTCTTCTGATTTAAGTAGTACTTCTTCTAACGAATCTGAAAACGGTATTGATTCTAATGTTAGTTCATCTACCATAAAAACACTAGAAAAAAATGAAGAATGGGATTTTGAGTATACATGGATTACCTCTGGAAATATCAATGATGGTTATCCTTTCCTAAGAAATGCAAACGAAATTGGAATTAGTGATATAAGTTTTGATCAATCTAATAATGGTTTAAGTCTTGTTTTCTATGAAGGAATTCCAAGTGATGAAACATTACTAACAACTGATTTTGAGCTTGATTTAATAGTAGACTCGTCTACATATTCCGGAAATGCTACTCTGACTTCAGCAAACCCTACTGCAGTTTCAATTTCTGAGGATAGAAATACAGTTACAATAACGGTTTCCTATACAGGTGAATTCAATGGAAGTGAAATACTTTCTGTTGGACCAGGGGAAACAGAAGATGATTATGATGATGATATTTATCTAACTGTTTCTGTAGGCCAATTAGATTTGACTCCACCTACCCTTTCAGCATTTACTATTAATGACTCCGATTTTGCTCTAGAATTCAATCAAGAAACAATTATTATTGCCAGTTTCTCTGAATCAATGGCTAACACTCCAACTATTCAATTTTCAAATGACACATTAAAAAATCATTTAATGTCTCCCTATTTATTTGGGAAAGAAACTTTAGATCAACAAAATCTAAATTCTGATTCTGGAGCTGGTGGAACAGATCAATGGCAATCTTTTACAGTCTCAACAACAGGACGATTAACAAAAGTAGAGTGGGAAATGGGGAATCCTGTGATTGATGGAGATCCACAACCTGTAACGATCAAATTATATTCTGGTCTAGGTACTTCGGACAACCTACTTACAGAAAGTCAAGGACTTTTTACTCCTGCTTATAACGATGCTAACGGAAATTATGTTGGAGCAGAATTTATTTCTTTTGATGTAACCGATAAGAATATAGATGTCACTCAAGGTGATGTACTTACCATGCAATTAATTCTTACCTCTGGTAATCAAAACGTAGGATTTTTAGACCTAAGCTCCAATAACCAATATGCTGGTGGTAGAGCAGGAAATGACGATAGCTGGGATTATATTTTTAAAACTCATGTAAGACCAGTTTCTGTTAACTCAGAAAATTGGGTTTATAAATACACAGCACCAGATATCAATATCCCTGTGATAACTGCTACTGTCTCTGGAACGGATATTAGTGAAAATTCATATACTGGAACAGATACATTAAACTTTAGTATTTATGGAGATAATCAAGAACCAACGGTTATTTTATCACATAATGGTGCTAATGAAACTTATAGCGATGGAGATGAAGTAGAAATTACAGCTACATTTAGTGAAGCAATGACTGCTACTCCAACTATTCATTTAAATGGGGTTGATATTAATACCACTATGAGTGCTACTAACTCTGCTTCTATTTGGACATATAACTGGACAGTGTCGTCTACAGTTTCTACCGAGGTTAGTGTTACGGTTTCTGGGACCGATTTATCTGGAAATGAATACTCAGGGACCAATAGTTTGACGTTCTTAATTGGAAATGATATTACACCTCCAGAACTCACATTCTTCTCAGTAAACAGAGAAAGTGTAACGAATACCGATCAGGTGTCAATTACCATCGAATTCGATGAGCCAATGACAGTATCGCCAACCCTAGAATTGAGATATGTTGCTACAATTCAATCTACTTCAACAATGCCAGAAGGTGAAGTATTCCAACCAGCAGAATATCGCTATGAAACTGTCTATCCAACCTATACAAATGGAAGTACAAATTGGATCTATAACTGGAACTTTAGTTCGTCTTATTTTGGAGCTGGGGCTGGTGACGCTACTTTAAGTACTAAGGAAATTACAATTACAGCATCTGGAACAGACCTAAGTGGGAATTTATTTCAAGGGAATATCGCTTCAGACACTGTAAGTCTAACCACCCTTGATTACACTAATGATGCAATTTCTTGTTCTACAAGCAAAACCATCATCAGTGGAACTCTTGAGCAACAGCTTAGTCCTGGTCAATCAATCGATCCAATCGAAGTTAGATTTAATTCTTCTTGTGTGACTTTATCATCAGAAATATTATATGTAGGAGAAGGACCCGGGCTAAACCCTGGGGCAGATAATTTACCTCCTGGCATTTCAATGTTTGCAACAGATTATGAGAATGGTGTAATTACCTTAACTATAAGTGGAACATTATCTAATCAGGCTTCTGGTTCCTATCCATTTGGTTTTGGCTACAACAACAGTTATGAACTGCCTGCAACATCAAATTATCCATCCCCACGAACAACTGCTACTTCATCACAATCTATTATTGGGTCATTCACAGTAGTTCCAGATAACACTAACCCAACAGTTACGCTTTCAGATTCTGATACTGACAATTTTGTAAGAAACGATGATACCATTGTTGTTACCGCCACCTTCTCTGAAGCAATGACAGCTACCCCAACAATTAATATTAGTTCTGGGCAAGCGATTGATGTTGCCATGAGTGCTACTGCTTCTTCCGCTATTTGGACATATAACTGGACCGTGTCGTCTACCGTTTCTACTGAGGTTACTGCTACTGTTTCTGGAACGGATCTAAATGGAAATTCATATACCGGAACTGATACATTATTCTTTAGTATTTATGTTGATAATGATGAACCAACTGTTGCTTTGTCTGATAGTGGAACCAAAGAAACTTATAGCGATGGAGATGAAATAGAAATTACAGCGACATTTAGTGAAGCAATGACTGCTGCTCCAACCATTTATATAAGTGGAGTTGATATTAATAACGCTATGAGTGCTACTAACTCTGCTTCTGTTTGGACTTATAATTGGACTATTTCGTCTAACGTTTCTACTGAGGTTACTGCAACTGTTTCTGGAACGGACCTAAGTGGGAACTCATATACCGGAACTTCTTCCCTAACTTTTGTAATAGACAATACTGCCCCTGAAGTTGAATTAACAGATGATCAAGAAGATCAGTGGATTAGATCTGGTGATGAAATATTGATTAATGCAGTTTTTTCAGAAAATTTAATCAATACTCCAACAATTCAAATATCAAATAGTAATCAAACTAGATCCTATGAAATGAGTGAATCTACCACTCAAAATAATTGGGCATACATAATTGAAGTTAGTGAGTTGAATTTCGATGATGGCGCTATTTATGTTGAAATAAATTCTGCTCTAGATGCTTCTGGAAATGAACTAGTAGGGACCTCTAGTTTAACTTATATACTAGACAATACAGCAGCAGAAATTGAATTAAGTTCAACTAGTTCATCTGAATATGTAAGGTCAGGAGAAGAAATACTAATTAAAGTGTTTTTGAGTGAACCAGTACTTCAAGCTCCGACAATATTCATTGGGAATATTAATCAAGAAATGACAGCAACTGACTCACCTACACTTTGGAATTACCTGTGGGAGGTACCTCAAGAGGCAAATGGATCTTACACTGCTTCTGTTGTTGCTATAGATAACGCTGGAAACAAATCATTCACTAACAACAGTCAAATATTAAATTATGTTGTTGATGACAACCCTCCAGTAATAGAAAATATTTCTGTGTCTTCTTCAAACGGATCGGTTACTATTAAATTCTCAGACAATGTATTCTCATCTTATGAAAACAATATAGCTTCAGGAGAACTTGTCAGAGAAGATTTTAATTTAGAAATTGATGGAGGAACTGCTTCATTAGTTAATTCAACTCCTGATTTGATTGAATTTGATACTGATTCGTATATACTATTTTTCAGTACAGAAGGAATTACTACTGGTTCAGAAAAACTAACAGTAAATATTAATGCCAACTCAATTTTTGATAGCGCAGGAAATACTGCTGAAACTATTCAAGCATCTGCTACAATTTACCTTTTTGACGTTGATGCTCCAAGAATAATTGAGGGTGAAGTTATAAATAATACAACATTATCCATAACTCTTAATGAGCTTGCATATCTAAGTGACCAATCTTCAATAAGCTCAGAAGACTTAAGTTTATCTTTAACTACAGGAACAGCAACTTTAGCTAACTTAAATCCAGAAACTTTAACTCAAGATGGTACTAATTTAATACTGACATTCACCATTGAGGGATTAATATCTGAAAACCAAAAATTATTAATTCAATTGTTAAATCCTATTCAAGACGTGTTTGGAAATATAACAAGCTCCTTTGATGAAAATAATACCTTTGAATTTATTCCAGATTCTGACCAAGATGGAATAGTAGACGAATTTGATCTTTGCCCTGAAACTCCAACAGGAGAAGAAGTGGACGAAAACGGTTGTAGCTTTAATCAAAGAGATGATGACAAAGACGGAGTTGTTAATGGCTTGGATGAATGTAATAATACTCCACGAGGAGAAGATGTTGACGCAAAAGGCTGTTCTAGTTTACAAAATGACCTAGATCAAGATGGAGTAATAAATATTCTAGATCAATGTCCAGAAACTGAAGAAGATTCTGTTGTTAATGAAAACGGATGTGCACTTATTCAAATTGATGAAGATCTTGATGGAGTTCTTAATGTAGACGATAAATGTTTTGGCACCAAAGAAGGTGTAAAAGTAGATGAAAATGGATGTTCCAGAGTCCAAAAAGATCAAGATTTAGATGGTGTTTTAGACGATTTTGATTCTTGTCCTGATTCTGAGATAGGTGTTCAAGTTGATGAGTCTGGTTGTTCAATTGCTCAAAAAGATAGAGACTTAGATGGAGTTGAAAATGACATAGATCTATGTCCAGAAACACCTCTAGGAGAATTAGTAGATGAATTTGGATGTTCTCAAAAAGACACAGAAATACTAGAGGAAGATAAAGATGATGACTATGACGGTGTTCCAAATACTCTAGATCGTTGCAATGACTCCCCTTTTGGAGCCCTAGTAGATTCTAGTGGATGTACTATAGTAGAACTTGAGGAAGTTTCAGTATATGACGAAGATTTCGATGGTGTTCCAGATACTATAGATTCTTGTCCAGGAACTGAAAAAGGAAAACTAGTTAATGAATTTGGATGTTCTCTTAGTGAAATAGATACTGATTATGACAAAGTAATGGACGATGTGGACTTATGTCCTGATACTCCTTTAACTGAAAAGGTAAATGAACATGGTTGTTCTGAAAGTCAACTTGAAAATGACTTTGACTTAGACGGTGTTGAAAACGAAAATGATTTATGTAACGATACACCAATCGGAGAAATAGTCAACGAATTTGGTTGTACTGAGTTACAAATCGAATTAGACAAAGATCTCGACGGTGTATTGGATTCGGAGGATAAATGTTTGAATACAGAATTAGGACTTGAAGTAAACGAAGAAGGTTGTAATGAAGGTCAACTCGACGACGATCAAGACGGGGTTGAAAATCAATTTGATCGTTGTCCTGAAACTATCCTCGGAGATACTGTTGACGAAAATGGATGTTCCGAAGATCAATTAGACTTAGATGATGACGGAGACGGAGTAAAAAACAAAAAAGATTATTGTGCTAATACTCCGGCTGGAACTCCAATTGATTTGAATGGTTGTCCTTATAACCCACCGACAATTTACTCGAATCAATTTGAGCGTATAGAAACAAAAAACATTGACATGGAGCTACCGGTTAATGATCGTCTAGGGAAAATCATAGCTTTTGATAACAACCCTCCATTGACCAATGGAAGCAATGAAGTTGGACTTACAATTGTTGAAGGAAGAGACTCTGATTATTTCAAACTCGAAGGAAATATTATTTATTTAACTAGTGCTATTGATTTTGAAGATAAAAAATTACTATCTGTTAAAATTAAAGCAACTAACAGCAGAGGTATATCTTCTCAAGGGATAATCAAATTATTAGTTTTAGATATACCTAATACATATACTTTTTCTACGTTCTCGTTAGGTGTTTTTGATGTTAGTGAAAATTCAGGAAGCGCTAAAGTTGATCACTCCAGATATTATAATCCTCATGTAACTAAAGGGGTTGGTAAATGGAAAATTAAAAAGAAAATTAGTGGTGGTGCAGATGCTGGATTATTTACAATTCGCTCCCCAGAAGTTCAGAAAAATGGAGAAGGAGAAGCTGATGATTATTTAGACTTTATTATTCCCCCTGATTACGACAATCCTCAGGATCATAATCGTGATAACATTTATGAAGTAGAAGTAATAAATGTTAATATCGAGGATGGAGATACTAATGTTCCAGTTGTTGTAACCCAAACTAATCTTGTAGTTCCAGAAGGAAATACTACTGCAATTCAATTACAAACAGTCCCTGTAACTCCAATTGAAGACACCGATGGTGATGGTGTTGTAGACATCTTGGATAACAGTCCTCTTGTTTATAACCCAAACCAAGAAGATAGCGATGGTGATGGTGTTGGAGATGTTTCGGATGATGCCGATCACGATGGGGTTTGGAATCCGTTCGACCGATGTGCCGATACTCCTTATGGTTCTTTAGTTAATAATAACGGTTGTGTTATTTTCTATCTGCCTCCGAGCAACTTCTCTCTTTCTAAAACAGAGAAATGTCAGGATACCAACAGCATTAGCTTATCTGTAGAAGACACCTCTCTAACGTATCAAATTGATATCAGTGGAGCAGTTAATCAAACCCAAACTCTAAACAGTAGCAATTGGAGTTTAGATAACTTATCACAAGGATCATATTCTATTTGTGTTACAGTAGACGGAGTAGATACAAGTGAATTTGAACGTTGTTTTGATGTAACTATAAACGAGCCACAGCCGTTATCGGTTTATGCTTCTTCAAATAAAAGCGACAATACGGTAAGTTATAAACTTAGTGGAGGAGAAAGCTACTCGATTACTCATAACGGAATCACAGAGCAAACCACTGCGAGCGAATACACCGTATGTCTGGATAAAGGAGTCAATACTGTTTCTATAACCACTGGAGTTGCTTGTCAGGGGATCTTCGAGCAGTCATACTTTAGTTCAGATGCCGTTGTAACAGCTCCTAATCCATTTAATGACACCTTAGCAGTATATGTTGGTGGAACAGAATTAGAAGCCAATATCGAGCTTTATTCTAGTGATGGAAGAACGGTTATGGTAGCACAATATGCGTTAACTGCTACCGAAAGAACAGTTTATATAAACACCTCTAGTTTAATAAGCGGAAGTTATATTGTAAAGGTTAATAATGCTTCTGTTAATCAATCTCAAATTGTTATTAAAGAATAATTCATATGAAAACTATACAAACCCTAAGTACACTGTTTAGTATTACAATTTTAATGTGGAGTTGTTCCAGTTCTCCGCCACCACCTTTAGAACCAGGAACACCCTCTTTGAGTTTTCCTTTAAACGAAGAAACTTGTCAAGAAGGGACTTCACTTAATGACTCACAAAGTAGTTTGGAGTTCCGATGGAGTTCTGCTGCAAATGTAGAAACCTATCGTTTGAGTGTAACCAACTTAAACAACAACCAAAGAGAAACTCTTGAAACTACAGGGACTTCACTGAGTGTTACCTTATTGAAAGCAACTCCATATTCTTGGAATATAACAGCAATTGGAGAAGAGGGAAGTCAAAACTCGAATTCATCAACTTGGAGGTTTTATTTAGCAGGGTCGGGCGTAACCAACTATGCTCCTTTTCCATCGGAAATATTAGCTCCAAGATCTGGAACTTCGGTGACGCCAGTAGAGGGGAATATTACTCTAAACTGGAACGGATCGGATGTAGATGGTGATTTGGATTATTATGAAATTTATTTAGACACCACAGATGCCAGTACTTTTCTAAAACAAGTAGATGCAGTGAATGCAAATACCAGTACAAGTATTGCGGTTGATAGTAATTCTGGTTATAGTTGGAAAATTATTGCGGTAGACACAAACGGAAATAAAAGTAATTCTGGGGTGTACTCTTTTAGAACGAATTAAGAATTTAATTCGTTCTTAATAACCTCGAGAAAATCATTAATAGGGTGTGAAGTTTGAATGCCTGTCTCCATATTCTTTAAAACAAAAGTTTTAGTAGCTAACTCATCCGATCCCATTACAAATAGAAATGGAATTTCTTTAGCGTTTGCATAAGAAAATTGCTTTTTCATCTTTGTCGATTCTGGATAAAATTCAGAACGGATCTGGTTATTTCTGAGTTCTTTAATCATTTGATTACACTGGAGCGCATATTCTTCCCCAAAATTTGCAAATAAAATCTGAGTACCTTTTTGAGCAGAAAAAGGAAATAAATTAAGTTCTTCCAAGACTAAATAAATACGATCAAATCCAAAGGAAATACCTACACCACTCGTGTTTTTCAAACCAAAACCGGCAGTTAGATCATCGTAACGTCCTCCCCCACCTATAGAACCCATCTTAACACCCGTAGGAGCAGCAACTTCAAAAATACATCCTGTATAATAATTTAAACCACGAGCTAGAGTTATATCAATATCCAATATCATGGATTTAAGTCCAATTGAAGAAACTTGATCTACAACAAACTGCAGCTCCTCTAATCCTTTTGTTCCTATTTCAGAATCTTTTAAAAAGGTAGAGAGTAGATCTAATTTAGATTTGAAGTCACCTGTAAGACCCATTAAGGGTAAAACCTTATCAATCGCTTCGTTCGAAAAACCTTTAGATATTAATTCCTCAATAACGCCATCCTGACCAATTTTATCTAATTTATCAAGAGCAACTGTAAAGTCGATAATCCGATCAGACTCATCAAGAACTTCAGCTATTCCGGCTAGTATTTTACGATTATTTATTTTGAGACAAGTATCCTTTAAATTTAATTTATCAAAAACATAATCATATAAACCACACAATTCAATTTCTTGCCAGAGAGATGTGCTTCCTACAACATCTGCATCACACTGAAAAAATTCTTGAAAACGACCATGTTGCGGTCGATCAGCACGCCATACTGGTTGAATTTGGTATCTTTTAAAAGGAAGACTAATATCGTTTTGATGTTGCACTACATAACGAGCAAAAGGAACCGTTAAGTCGTATCGAAGGGCTTTCTCTGCTAAAGAATTCGAAAATACAGCTAGCTTCCCTTGAGATAACGCTTCGGTATTTGCTTTTTTAAGTTTATCACCAGAGTTTAAAATTTTAAAGATTAAACGATCTCCTTCTTCTCCATACTTTCCCAATAAAGTTGAAGATTTTTCAAAGGATGGGGTTTCTATCGGTTCAAAACCATAAGTTTCAAAAGAAGTAGAAAGTATGTTTTTTAAGTAGTTGCGTTGGGCTACTTCCTTAGGTGAAAAATCTCTAGTACCTTTTGGTATTGATGGTTTCATTAATTGAATCTATTTAATCTTTTAACAAATATCTTACTTTTAACTAGGATTTGAAAGAAAAGAACTGATACTTTTAAAGTAAGTACCCGCTGTTATGTTCCCACCTTTTTGAATTAAATCAAAAATTTCCTGTTTTCGATTTGAATAAGTTTTTGAAGATTGGAATAAAGAAAGTGATTCAGACTGAAAATTATCTTGAATCCATTGAAGACCACTTGGACTTGTAAAATCTATTGCATGATCCTCAGATTTGAGAAGGATTAAGTTAATTTTATCTTTCAAGCACTCGAATAAAAAAAAGTGATTTGGGTTTAAATGCTCAATAAAAAGTTCTTTATCTAAGACATCATTCCATACCATATCACTGAATAAATCGAGAAGAACCTCAGCCTTCTCAATTTCATTTAATTTTAAAAGATCCCATTCCTTTTTATCGATAGAATTGGTTGCCAAAAACGTAGCAAATTCCTCATTAAGGGCTTCAAATTGTTCTGTTGATAGTCGTTTATATTCCATAAAAAAACCCCACCTAAAAAAGTGGGGCTGTTTTTTTTAGCATTAAAACTAGTACTTATTCAGCAATAATTTCGAAAGCAACTTGTACAACAACAGCTCTGTGAATTCGAACTGTAGCCTCATAAGCTCCTAAACGCTTAATTGTTTTACCAGGAAGTGTAATAAACTTTTTATCAATTGCTTGACCATTACTTTCGAATGCATCTGCAACATCTTGGCTACCTATTGAACCAAATAATTTATCTCCACTACCAACTTTAGATTTGATTTTAATTTCAAAACCTTGAAGTTTTTTAGCAATTTTATTCGCATCATCAATTAACTTTTGTTCTTTGTGAGCGCTTTGTTTTAAGTTTTCTGCAAGTACTTTTCTAGCAGACGATGTAGCTATAACAGCTTTTCCATTAGGAATTAAGAAGTTACGACCATATCCATTTTTTACATTTACGATGTCATCCTTAAATCCAAGGTTTTGTACATCTTCTTTGAGTATCAGTTCCATTGATCTAAGTTTTTATTTTAATAAATCACCCACGTAAGGCATTAAAGCTAAATGACGAGCTCTTTTAACAGCAACAGAAACTTTTCTTTGATATTTTAAAGAAGTTCCTGTTAAACGACGAGGAAGTAATTTTCCTTGCTCGTTAACAAATTTAATTAAGAAATCTCCGTCTTTGTAATCTACATACTTGATACCAGATCTTTTGAAACGACAGTATTTCTTTTTATTGGTTGTTTCGATATTTAATGGAGTCAAATAACGGATTTCTCCTTCTTTTCTCCCTTTAGATTGTTCTTCAATTTTTGACATAACTACTAGGCTTTTGCTTTAGATTTTTTTGCTCTTTTCTCTGCCCAAGCAATCGCATGCTTGTCAAGACTTACCGTAAGGTATCGCATGATACGCTCATCTCTTCGGAATTCTACTTCAAGAGGCGCAATAGCATCTCCTGGTGCAGTGAATTCAAAAAGGTGGTAAAAGCCACTTTTTTTGTTTTGAATTGGGTAAGCTAATTTCTTAAGCCCCCAGTCCTCTTTGTTAACAAACTTGGCTCCTTTTCCAGTCAAAAGGCCCTCAAATTTCTTAACTGTTTCCTTTATCTGTTCATCAGATAAAACGGGATTTAGAATGAAAACAGTTTCGTAATGATTCATATTTATATAATTTTAAGTGTGCAAAAATAAGCAAATACATAGTTATACCAAACATTTACCATTCTTTTTTAACCTCATTTACAGATATCTATTATTTTATTTTAACTTTGAGATCGATTAAACTCCATGAAACTAAATTACCTACTTCTTGATCCAAACGATAGCGAACGCAATCAAATTAGACAAAGACTTAAAGAAATTTCTAAGTTAAGTCTTGTAAAAGAATGTACTGATCTTAATGAACTAGAGGAGTTAATCAAAAATAAGTTTGTCGATCTAATAGTGATTGATCCCACCGGTAATGAAGAGAAAACATTTAATTTCGTAGTCCAACACGGATTACAAAAAAAAGTTGCTTTCACCTCAAAAAAATCAAGACTCGCAGTTAAATCCTTTGAAATTGGAATTTTAGATTTTCTTCAAAAACCATTTACTTCAGACCGATTTGAAATAACTTTAGATCGTGTTAAAAATATTGGAAATATTCATAAGCATATTAATCAGGAGCTAAGAAAAAGTATTGAGATCAAATGCAACCTTAAAACCGAAAACATAAAACTTTCATCCATACAATGGATTGAGTCAATGGGAGATTATATTAAAATTGTCACTCATAAAAAAAACTTCATTGTCCTTTCTTCAATGAAAAAAATTCAAAAAAACATACCCATAGATTTTTTTTTCAGATGTCATAAATCATTTATTATCAATATAGAAGAAGTTGTTAATTTTTCCCAAACTACTATACATTTAACTAATAAAGACATTCCGTTGAGCAGGTCGAAAAAAAAAATATTCAATGAATTTTGGTCAAATCGTTATTGAGGATCAACATCAACAGATACCCTGATACTTCTGAAAGCACCAATTGCTTCAAAACTTTTTAAAGAAGAAACTACTATTTCTTTTACTTTATTACGACTCGAATTATCAATGAATTTAACCAGCAACTGTTTGTGATACAAATTCCTAACACGAGAAATTGGTGGGTCAACTGGACCAAGAACTGATCCTTTTAAATTAATATTTAATGCACCAACAAGCCATTGAGAAGCTTGATCAACTTGATTGTAATCCTTTGACTTTAAAGTTACTCTAATGAGTCTATAAAATGGAGGATATTGATATTCCCTTCGTTCTAGCAATTGAGAATTAAACAGAGCATCATAATTATTTTTTATTACTTGAATTAAAACCGGATGTTCGGGAGTAAAAGTCTGGATCAATACCTGACCTTGTTCATTTGATCTTCCTGACCTTCCTGCAACCTGCGACAGCATTTGAAAACTTCTTTCATGAGCTCTAAATTCGGGAAAATTCAATAATGGATCTGCATTGAGAACACCAACTAAAGCAACATTCTTAAAATCTAGACCCTTCGTTAACATTTGGGTACCTACGAGGATCTGAACTTCTCCTTGAGTAAAAGATTCTATTATAGCATCGAAAGAACGCTTCCCACGGGTACTGTCCCAATCCATTCTTGCAACCTGATAATCGGGAAACAACTCCTCTACCTGTTCCTCGATTTGCTGAGTACCCATTCCTTTTACATTCAAAGTATGACTAGCACAAGCACTACAAGAAACTGGTTTTGCAATATGATACCCACAATAATGACAACGAAGTTGTTGGTTATATTGATGATAAGTTAAGGTAACATCACAGTTGGTACATTGAGGAATATGACCACAAGTAAAACACTCCATAACAGGTGCGTACCCTCTTCTATTTTGAAATAAAATAACTTGTTTTTTATTCTCTAAAACCTCTTTAATTGCCGCAATTAGTTCCTTCGAAAAAAAACCGGACATTTCTTTTCTCTTGTGTGCCTCTTTTAAATTTATACATTTTATACTGGGCATAGAAATACCACCAAACCTAGTTTTAAGCTGAGCGTAACCATATTTATTTCGCTCCACATTAAAACGAGTTTCAATTGCTGGTGTTGCAGATCCTAATAAGACTTTTGCCCCTTGAATTTTCCCTAATACGATCGCTGTATCACGAGCATGATATCTTGGAGCAGGATCGAACTGTTTAAAAGAACTTTCATGCTCCTCATCAACAATAACCAACCCAAGCTCTTTAAATGGTAGAAAAATAGAAGATCTAGCTCCTAATATTATTTGTGCCTTATCTTTTTTGTTTATAATGTTTTTCCAAACTTCTACCCGTTCATGAATAGAAAATTTAGAATGATATACAACTACTCTTGATCCAAATCGTGTTTGTAATCTATGTATCATTTGGGAGGTTAACGATATCTCTGGAAGCAAATACAAAACCTGCTTATCTTCAGACAAAACCTTTTCAATTAATTGAAAATAAACTTCCGTTTTACCTGAGGAAGTTACCCCCTCCAGTAGAACAACGTCTTGTTTAATAAACTCATTTTCTATTTCATCAAAAGCTGTTTTTTGTGTATCAGATAATGCTGAGAGAGCTCGTTCTGAAATGGGTTCATAGGGAATTCGATCTTCTTCGAAAAATGAATCAACTAAAATTGCTTTATCAATTAGCGATTTTAAAGCTGCACTTGTCGAGCCAGATTGTTTAATTAGGGATCTTACTTTTGTCCACTGAGTTAAATCGGGCTGAAGACTACAAATCCCTAAAACCAAAGCGCTTTGTTTTGGAGCTTTAGATAATTTTTCGAATAGTAATGCTAATTGAGCATCTGTTCTATAAGATTCTGCGATTTGAACATAACGAACATGTTTGGGCTTAAACTTCTCTTTTAATTCTTGATAAGACTGAATTACATTCTTTTCTAATAAAGATTGAATTAACGGAAAAATATTTTTTCGATCTACTATTTTTTGGATTTCATCAACAGTCAATGTTTTTTCATCAAGTGCTTCATAAATTAAATATTCATCATCCGAAAGTAAATCTTCATTTACTTCAGCTTCTGTGTGTTTTTTTATTAATGTTTCGCTGGTTAACAACAAAGCCGAAGGCAAAGCAGCCCTTAAAATAGAACCCATTGAGCACAAATAGTAGGAAGACATCCACTCCCATAACTTTATTTGATGATGCGTAACTACAGGGTATTCATCCAGAATTTCTGTGATGGTTTTTGGCTTATAAGCCTGAGGGGCAACCAAATGTTTTCTGTAAATAATACCCGTGTACATTTTACTTTTCCCGAACGGAACTCCAACCCTAAAACCCGGAGATAAATAATCAAACTCTTCTTGTGTAACCCAATAAGTAAATGGTTTCGGTAGTGGTAGAGGCAGCAATACATCAATAAAAAAGTGCATAGCTAATATTATTTTTCTGAGTTCTTTAGATTTGAACGTTTGTTTAGTCTTGTTAAAGTTGCATTAAGTTCAAATCCTAAGAGTAGAAGAATTGAATTAATCCAAGTGTAAAGCATAAACAACAACAAAGCTCCAATGGAACCATAGAGTTGATTATAATTCGAAAAACGATCAACATATATACCAAAAAGATAGGTGCTTGAAACAAGTAAAAGGGTTGTTAAGAATGCACCTGGAGAAAAGAAACGTGTTATTTTACCCTCTATGGTACCAAAAAAATATAAAGTTGAAATTGAAAAGTAAGCTAAAACAATAAAAAAGAATAGCTGTCCCGTTCGAATCCAATTGAATGTGCCTGGAATATAATTCGATAAATTTCTTAGGAAATATAATTCAAAAAACACAAATACAGCAACTGCTAATAACAACAGAAAAGCAAGTAATACACTCACACCAATTGCAATTAAATATTGTCTAAAAAAATTACGAGTGAGCTTAACATGGTAGGACTCTTCAAAGCTTCCGAAAATTGCACTTACACCATTTGCTGTTAAAAAGACAGATAGTACAAAAACAGAAGATAGCAATCCACCTCTGGGTTTACTTTGAATATCATGAAAAATTGAAGTGAAAAAAACATGGGTGTCTTGAGGAAGCAAAGCTTCTATAAACTCTAATAAAACCGAATCAAAATTTGCTATTGGAATGAATGGAATGAGGTTTAGAACAAAAAGTAAAAAAGGGAATAACGCCATAAAAAAGCTAAAAGAAACACTTCCTGCTCTAGCAGTAAATGCTCCTCTTACAATACCCAAAAGGTACATTTGAATTAAATCATAAAAAGAAAATCCGTTTCCACCAGGTAACTTAATAAGTTCCAAAGCATCAACCAGTGGTCCTAGTAAAGGGATTTGTTTAAGTTTTTCTTTCATAACATTCTAATACATCAAAAATACTAATACCCTGTAAACTTCTCATTGCTTAAAAGTTTTTTTTAAAAAAGAAGCGATTTAAATAAAGATAAAAACAAAAAGTGAATTCTAGATTTAGTAAATTTGATCTATGGAAATACAGTTAATTTGCATTGGAAAAACTGATAATAATGACCTTCAAAAGTTAATATTAAACTATCAGGATCGCTTAAAACACTATATCAAATTTACCCTTCAAATTATACCTGACATAAAAGGTGCCAAAAATCTTTCACAAGAGCAACAAAAAAACAAAGAAGCAGAATTAATTGAGAGACAAATAAAGAGTTCTGACCTTGTCGTCTTGTTAGACGAACATGGGAAAGAATATTCCTCTGTTGATTTTTCTGAGTTTTTAAATAAAAAAATGAATTCAGGATCAAAAAGATTAATTTTTATAATCGGTGGGGCCTATGGATTCTCAAAAAAAATACACCAAAAATACAACTCCAAAATAGCTCTGTCTCAAATGACATTTTCTCATCAAATGATTCGTTTGTTGTTTGTAGAACAGTTATATCGTGCCTACACTATATTAAAAAACGAACCCTACCACCATAGATAAAAAAATCATGAAACTAGTATTTGCTACACACAACCTCAATAAGTTAAAAGAAATAAAAGAAATTGTTCCAGAAGGAATTGAAATTTTAAGTTTAACCGACATTAACTGCTCAGAAGATATTGAAGAAACAGGAACTACCTTGGAAGAAAATGCCAGAATTAAGGTAGATTATGTGAAAAATAATTATGGCTATAATTGTTTTTCAGATGACTCTGGTCTTGAAATCGATACTTTAAATGGTGAGCCGGGAGTATTTTCAGCTCGGTATGCTGGGTCAGAAAAAAATAATGAAAAAAATATTGCGAAAGTTTGGGAAGAACTCGATAATAAAGAAAATAAAAGTTGTCAATTTAGAACAATAATTGCTGCAAATATCGAAGGAAAAGAATCTCAATTTGAAGGGGTTGTACGCGGAGAAATAATACATGAAAAAAGAGGGGTAGGAGGCTTTGGATATGATCCGATTTTTATTCCTGAAGGTTACTCTAAAACTTTTGCGGAATTAGATAAAAAAGTCAAAAATACAATCAGCCACAGAGCTAAAGCGTTCGGTTTTTTTGTAAAACACTTAATATCAGTAAATTAGATGATTTATTTAAAGGTCGTTAAGAAACACTAACTCAATTATTAGCAGTACCTTTGCGGCAATGAAAACATTCCAAGAACTTGGTCTTAATGTGGCTTTATTAAAAGCGATTGAAGACATGGGGTTTGAAACCCCTTCAGAAGTACAAGAAAAAGCGATTCCTATTCTACTTGAGAAAGATACTGATATAGTCTCTTTGGCTCAAACTGGAACCGGAAAAACTGCAGCATTTGGTTTTCCAATGCTTCAAAAAATTGATTCTAAAAGCAGAACTACTCAAGGACTTATTTTATCTCCTACTAGAGAACTTTGCTTACAAATTACACAAGAATTAAAAAACTACTCTAAGCATATTAAAGGTGTTAATGTTGTTGCCATTTATGGTGGAGCAAGTATTACGGACCAAGCTAGAGCAGTAAAAAAAGGTGCTCAAATTTTAGTTGCTACCCCAGGGCGTATGCAAGACATGATTCGCAGAAGATTGGTTGATGTTTCTAAAATAGAATATTGTGTCCTTGATGAAGCTGATGAAATGCTTAACATGGGATTTTTTGAGGACATCACCGAAATCCTTTCCCATACACCTGACGAAAAAAGCACTTGGTTATTTTCTGCCACAATGCCAAAAGAGGTTTCAGTGATTGCAAAGAAATTCATGTACAATCCAGAAGAAATTACCGTTGGTACAAAAAATGCTGGAACTAAAAATGTAAGTCATGAATACTACAAAGTAAGTGGTAGAGATCGTTATCCTGCATTAAGAAGACTTGCCGATGCTAATCCTGATATATTCTCCGTAGTTTTTTGTAGAACTAAAAGAGACACACAAAACGTAGCAGAAAAATTAATTGAAGATGGCTATAACGCTGGAGCTCTTCATGGGGATCTGAGTCAAAATCAGCGAGACTTGGTAATGAAATCTTTCCGTAACAAACAAATTCAAATGCTAGTCGCAACTGACGTTGCAGCTCGAGGGATTGATGTGGATAATATTACGCACGTTATACACTATCAACTTCCAGACGAGATAGAAACATACACACACAGAAGTGGAAGAACTGGTCGTGCAGGAAACCAAGGAGTTTCCATGATCATTGTAACACAAAGTGAATCACGGAAAATTAGAGCCATAGAGAAAAAAATTCAACTCAACATAGAGATGAAAAAAATTCCTACAGGAATGGAGATATGTGAAACTCAACTCTATTCTCTTGCTCAGAAAATTAAAAATACTACAGTAAACGACGATATTTTCAATTACCTGCCTAAAGTAGAGGCAGAATTAGAAGATCTAAGTAAAGAAGAATTAATACAACGTCTTGTTTCTGTTGAGTTTGCTCGCTTCCATAATTACTATAAAAAGTCTAAAGACCTAAATAGTAAATTTGAAGACAATCCCTCTGAAAAAACAAAGCACAACAAAAAAGAAAGTACAAGATACTTTATTAATGTTGGTGAACGAGATGACTACAACTGGATGGCTCTTAAGGATTTCCTAAAAGCAACTCTAGAAATAGATACAGATGACATCTTCCATGTCGATGTTATGGAAAGCTTTTCTTTCTTCAACACTCCAAACAGTCTTCAAGAAAAAGTTTTAGCTAAATTCACAGATTTCCAGCTTAATGGACGCTATATAAACGTAGAAGTTTCGGAAAAAGCTCCAAGAGGTAGAAGCGGTGGTGGCGGAAAAAGAAAAAACTTTAGAAAAGGTGGTGACTCTGGTGGAGGCGGCTACAAGAAAAAGTTTAATTCATCTGGGGGATCAGGAGGCAACTATGATAGAGGAAAAAGAAGAAGTTTCGACAACAATCCAGAATCAAAAAGAGAAGGTTCAAGCAGTTCTTCTAGAAGATCAGATTCTGGTTCAAAACCAAAATACGGATCTAAAGGAAATAAGCCTGGAGGGTTCGGAAGAAGGTCTAGAAAATAATATGTCTTTGTTAAATTAATAACAAAAAGACATATTTACTGGGGATCGAAGTTTTTCTTTATATTTTTATGTTTATGATTTCTAAGATATCCAAAAATCTTTCACTACTTTGTTTGATATTTCCTTTATTAATTAATGCTCAAGATCCTGAAAGAAGAGTCTTAAGAGGAATTATAGAAAATGAAGTTACAGAAAACGTAATGAGTAGTGTTCATGTTCTTAACCTGAACACCATCGTTGGATCTATTTCGAACGATAAAGGAGTTTTTGAAATTGAAGCTAAAGCAAACGATACACTCTATTTTTCTTATCTAGGATATAAACCACTCAAAGTAGCGGTTACCCAAGATATGATCAAATTCGAAAATCCTAAATTTAAATTAACGGTTTTAGCCTATGCTTTAGAAGAAGTAATCCTTCAACCCTATCAGCTAACCGGATATCTTGCAATTGACGTTAAAAACGTTCCCCTAAACCCTGCAGGGCGATATCAAATTCAAGGACTTCCAAGCAACGGATATGAAGCAGGAAACAGGAATCGATCTTCTATTTCTAAAGCGGTTGGTGCTCTTTTTAATCCTGCAGATTTTTTATACAATCTATTTGGTAAAAATCCAAAACAAATGAGGAAACTCAAAAAAATGCGCGCGGATGACCAAATAAAAAATCTCTTGGCTTCAAAATTTGACAGACAGGTTTTAATTCAACTTCTCGGCATTGACCTGGTAAACATTGAAGAGATATTAAGGAATTGCAATTACTCAAAATCATTTATTAGAGAAGCTAATGACTTGCAAATTCTTGAAGCAATAAGCGGATGCTACGAAGAATTTAAAATCTTACAATCATAGCATGAATCCTGCTACTCTTAAAAAAGCTCTTTTAGGGTACACAGCTTCTATAGAAGACCGAAAAAAAGGCTCCGATTTAATTAAAAACAAACCTGAACTGGAAGCAGTGTTAATTGCTCTTTGTTTTTCTAAAAATCAAAAAAGAGAAAATATTATGGCTTCCTGGGTTTTTGAACGTTTAATTTTAATTGAAAAACACATCTACTTTCACAAGTACATCGATGAATTCTTAAAAGCACTACAAAACCAAAAACATGAAAGTAAGCGTAGACCTTTCGCAAAATTACTTTACACTTACTGTGCTAATGAAGAGTACAGAAGTTTATTAGAAAAAAAGCAAATAGATCTTATTGTGGATTTTTGTTTCAGTACTTTGTTAGAGGCAAAAAAAATTGCTCCCAAAGCATTTGCACTCAAAACAATAATATTCTTCAAAGACCACGAAGAATGGATTAAAACGGAGTTAAGTTCTTTTATTGAACAGGAACTTCCAAGAATTTCACCCGGTCTAATGGCAACCGTTAGACAAATCCTACCGATTTGATTTAAAGTTTGCTCTAAGAAACGTATCTTTGCGCTCTAATTTGAAGTTATGAAACTTAACACCCTCAATGCAATATCTCCTATAGACGGACGCTATAGAATTAAAACAAAAAATCTATCTCCTTTCTTTTCAGAGGAAGCACTGATCCGATATCGTGTTAGAGTTGAAATTGAATATTTTATTGCATTGTGTGAGCTTCCACTCCCACAATTAAAATCTTTTAACCATTCGCTTTTTGAAGAGTTACGTTCAATTTATCAACATTTCACAGCGGATGACGCTCTTGAAATCAAAGGAATTGAAAAAACAACCAATCATGATGTGAAAGCAGTTGAGTATTTCATTAAAAAAGAATTCGATAAGTTAGAACTTCAAGAATACAAAGAGTTTATCCATTTCGGGTTAACCTCACAAGATATTAACAACACAGCCATTCCCTTATCAATTAAAGAGGCTCTAGAAAAAGCTTATTTACCAGAATTGGATAGCTTAATTGAAGACCTAAGATCACTTTCTGAGGAGTACAAGGAAGTTCCTCTTTTAGCACGAACTCACGGTCAACCTGCATCGCCAACTAGACTCGGAAAGGAAATTGATGTATTTATAAATCGACTGGAACACCAAAGAAAATCATTAATTGGAATTCCAAATGCTGCTAAATTTGGAGGAGCAACTGGTAATTTCAATGCACACCATATAGCATATCCCGAAACAGACTGGAAAGTATTCGGTACTAATTTCGTTGAAAATAGCCTTGGCTTACACCACTCTTTCCCAACTACTCAAATTGAACATTACGATTACTTTGCAGCACTTTGCGACTGTCTCAAAAGAATAAACACCATTATAATTGATTTAGACAGAGACTTTTGGACCTATATTTCAATGGATTATTTCAAGCAAAAAATTCTTGATGGAGAAGTTGGCTCATCTGCCATGCCACATAAAGTAAATCCAATAGATTTTGAAAATTCCGAAGGTAACTTAGGAATTGCCAATGCACTTTTTGAATATTTCGCTGGAAAACTTCCTATTTCAAGATTACAAAGAGATCTAACAGACAGTACTGTTTTAAGAAATATTGGAACCCCGTTTGGTCATTCTCTCATTGGCTTTTCATCTACTAAAAAAGGATTAAGTAAATTGTTGTTAAACCAAGATAAAATTCAACAAGACTTAAGTGAAAATTGGGCTGTTGTTGCTGAAGCCATTCAAACAATTCTAAGAAGAGAAGGATATCCAAATCCGTATGAAGCGCTTAAAGGACTTACAAGAACTAATCAAGAAATTAATCAAGATTCACTACACACTTTCATAGATGCACTTGAAATTGATACTAAGATTAAAGCGGAGTTGAAAAAAATTACTCCATTTAACTATACTGGAATCTAGTTAAGCTCTTTCAAGAAATTACCTCCGGGCACATCAACAATTTCTGTCAAAATTGCTATTTGATTTAGATCGATATTTCCTTCAATAGAAAGAAGTATATAATCTATATTAGATAAGTCAAGATCTTTTTGATCTGCATATTTCTGAGCTCCTTTAACGAACATTACCAACCGCTCTACTATAGAATCGTCTGATCCATATACAGCGCAAAACTGAACATCTACTTCTTTTTCTGAAATATTCATTATTGTCTCTAAATCGGTTTTATCTAATTGAGATAAAACCCAAGACTCCATATCAGTTGCTATACCTTTACTTTTTGAACTCAAAACTTTAAAAGATTTTAAGTTCTGAATCATTTCTATAAACCCATCCGTATTAGCATCTCCAGTATTGATCGATAATTTCCCCAACATCTCAAACATTTTAGGACTAACACTTAAATAAGATGCTTCTTGATTTTTCTGATACTTTTCAAATATATCTTGCGCTGAAGTTAGATTTGAAATTAAGATTAAAAAAATAAAAAGTAGAGAATTCTTCATTTGGAATGTTTTTTGCTTGTACAAGTATAAGGATATATTTTAAAAAGTATTATTATTTAAAAGAGTTCCTTAAATTTATACTGATTATAATAACTACATAAAATGAAAAAAACATTTGTAACCTTAGTATTGGTTTTTTGTGCTTTATTAATTGGGTGTTCATCTGAAGATCGAGATGATGTAATAATTAATATTCCAGATGATACTAATGCTTCAACGACTACAACCTCAACAACAACTCCTACTCCCACGGAACCGGTAGCAAACATTGCTATTAACGATTACATTTGGAAAGGGATGAATCAATATTACTATTGGCAAGAGGATGTACAAAATCTTGCAGATTCTAAAACTGACAACACTACAGAATACAATGCTTTTCTAGGAGAGATAGTTGATCCTTCTGATTTTTTTGATAGCTTAAATCATGCAGACGATCGATTCAGTTGGATTGAAGAAAACTATGTTGATTTAGAAAACCAGTTGGCCGGTATTTCCGCTTCTAATGGAATGAAATTTTATGTGACAAGACAATGTGCTAACTGTAATGATCTAGTTGCCGTAGTGACCCATGTATTACCAGAATCCGATGCAGCTGCAAAAGGACTTGAGCGTGGAGATTTAATAACTACTATTAATGGGAGAACTTTAAATGTTGACAACTATGTTGAGTATTTGTATGGCAGCTTAATGACCATTACCGTTGGATTAGCTGAATATAATACTGACTCTCAATCTTTTGTAAGCACTGCAGAGAATATTATTCTTGATAAAGTAGAAAACTTTCAGGAAAATCCGATTCATAAAAATGTAGTTATTGAGCAAGGAGATAGAAAAGTTGGATATTTAATGTACAATCAGTTTGTTAGTGGTTTTGATGATCAGCTCATTCAAACTTTTTCTGATTTTGAATCTCAAAACATTACTGACTTAGTTCTCGACCTTAGATATAATGGGGGTGGTTCTGTTCGTTCTTGCGCATATCTAGCAAGTATGATCACCGGTCAATTTACAGACGAAATTTTTGCACAACAAATATGGAATTCAAAATTAATGGCATACTTCAACAACATTAATAACAATGCGGATCCTGATGATGATTTTGAATTGAACAACTATTTTTCAAACTCAACTGTGGATGGCAGTTCTCTTCCCAGCTTGAACCTTACTAATCTGTATATTTTAACAACAAACAGAAGTGCCTCTGCTAGTGAACTTTTAATTAACGGATTGGCACCTCACATCAATGTAATTCAAATAGGTGGAACAACGGTGGGTAAAAATGTAGGATCCATAAGCGTGTATGACTACATAGACAATAATGGAACGAAGAACCCGAACCACACTTACGCAATGCAACCCATTGTATTAAAAATAGCAAACAGCGTTGGTTTTGCTGATTATACAGAAGGTTTAATTCCAGATATAGCACAAGTTGAAAGTTCAACAAATCTTGGGGTTCTTGGTGATCCAACGGAACCTTTCCTAGCTACTGCATTAAACCAAATTTCTGGGTCTGGTAAATACACTATTCCAGAAGGAGATGATGCAATTCCTATGAAAGATCCAATATTTGAATCCACTAACGGAATGCATTTTGAATTCCCGAAACAAAAAATTGGACCGTTGTTTAAAGAGTAAAATTTAAACCTACTCTAAAATTACGCCCCTGAGTACTGAAATTTTCAATTTCTATGTATTCAGTATCAAAAAGGTTGGATAATATTAAAAAGGCATTCAATCTTTGATTAAGAAAAGTATGCGTAAGTTTTAAATCTACTAAAGTGTATGCTTCTAATTCAAGATCACTTAAACTTGCCCTAGTGCCTATGTGCTGAATACTTGTGTTTACATGGAATCTATCATGAACATCATAGTCCAAAATACCACTCGCAGCATGCTTTGGAAGGTTTATTAAATTACCTCCTGTTGTTTCGTTGTAAGTGTAATTAAAGCGGAGATCTACAAGATTAAAAAGTTTATTTTGATATTCAAATTCAAAACCCTTGTAAGTTAATTCACTTTCAGAATTTCCATATCTGTAAGTTGAAAAGTCATAAACAAGAGTTGGATTTTCTATTCTTCTAAAAACTACTAGCGATGCTTTCATGTTCTTATTATCCGACCATTCTGTACCCAGTTCAAAAGTTGTATTCTCTTCAGGTTTTAATTCTAAATTTCCGGAATAAAAGTCATACAATTGATATAAACTAGGTGGTATAAATGCGGAGCTTAATGATGAAAATAGTTTTAACCTATTTTCATTAGCTAGATTAAAAGAATAGCTGGGGTTAAAACTATACGTTAGATGATCTCCATAGATTTCATGTTTATTTAAACGGGTTCCTGCGTTTAAATTAAAACCATAAGACGATAAATAAACCAAGTTAAAATAAACATCATTTTGACTTACCGAAGGGACTCCTTCATAAGAAGAGTTTTGATGCGTATATCCGACGATTGCATAAAGTCTTTCTTTAAGAATATATTTGTTATAAACATCTAACATTAAGTTCGATGCTTCTAAGTATCTAGGATAACTATCCTGAAAGTCTCGATCTGTATTTTGCATCCCAAAAGTAGCATTTATACTTCCCTTTGAATATGAATATGAAGAACTCCAGAAAAACCGCTCTAGGTCAGTTATTAAAACAAAATCTGCATCTTCAACCGGAAAAACATTATCGTAATCAGAAGCAATGTGAGCTTTGTTATAAGATAAATTCCAATCAAAAGAAGCTCCATCCCTACCGAATTGAACTCCAATATTAGAACGATTAAAACGATCCAATTCATCTCCATTACTAACCGAACTCATTCCGTTAATATTTTGATTCGCAATATTGAATTTATATGTTAGTTTTTTTCTAGTCCCGCTTAAGTTTAAATAATTACTGAGATAACTAAATTTATTAAATGACTCATTAGCAGCTTGCTGAGAACCAACAACAGATCCAACACTAAACTCAAGAGCTTTATTAGATTTCTTAGTAGTTATGTATACAACACCTGTAGAAGCAGAACTACCGTATAAAGTACTTGCAGCACCTTTTACTATTTCAATAGAAACGATGTCAGAGAGGTTTAAATAATTTAAATCAAAGTCATTATCTATTCTAGAAGGGTCTGAAACTCGAACACCATCAATTAAAATAAGCACTTGTCTGTTACGACCTCCTCGGATGGAAAAATTTAAATTCTGCCCTGCTGCAGAACGGGAACCGATTATATTAATACCACCATAGGTTTGTAATAATTCGGAAAGACTGTTTCCTTGGAAGACTAGGAGTTCTTTTTCTGAAATTTTAATTACATTTTTTCCAGATTGAGATCGTTTAATTTCAAAACGCGAATCTACGACGACTACTTCTTCGAGTTCAGTTTCACTAGGGGTAATTTTTTCTAAGGGATCAATTTTATTTTCTTGAGAAAAGGCAAAAAAAGCATTCAACAACAAGAAGCAGCTAAGTGTAATTCTTAACAACATAAAGTTTAATAATAAAAGGATAAACAACAAAAATGCTTCAAAATCTTTATCCCGAAGATTCTAAATCATTATAAAATGGCAGGTATCCTGACTTACTTTCCTTAACGACCTTCCCATTCAATGAACAGTGGTGAAGCATTAAAAAAGTCTCTAAAAGAGACTAAAGCATACAGTTGCGGGAACAGTTTTGGACTTTAACCAAATTCCCTTTTAATCTTGAAATTCAAGAACCAAATTACTTCGCGAAAGTAGAATATTTATTTCATAAAAAATAATATCATTCAACTTTAATGAAACTAAAAATTAGATGTAATTTTGATGTTGTGAAACTACTCGATCATTATTTTTTTTTGAGTTTATTATTTGTTGGCTGCACTTCTATTGAACCCGAAAAGAACACTTCAATTTCTACTGAATATGCAACTGGTTTTTCAATTGAAAAAAAAGACGCTTACATGATTATTACAATAAATGACATCCTCCCTAATTCACAAAAAACATTCCGATATGTTTTATCATCAAATAAAGGGAAAATTCCAAGTAATATAGTGTATGATGGATTTATAAAAACTCCTGTAAAACGTATTATCGCTACTTCAACAACCCATATTTCCTATCTAGAGGAGTTAGATGCTACGGCTACACTAGTTGGATTTCCAGAAACAAAATACATTTCTTCTTCAACAGTTAGAAAAAGAATAGCAAACAATGAAATAACAGACGTTGGTAAGAGTAACCAATTGAATGTAGAGCGGGTGCTGGAATTAAATCCAGATTTGATTCTTAGTTTTGGCGTGGAGTCAATTGACAACTCATTAGATCGTTTCAATAAAATGGGAATCGCTACTGTTTTTATAGGAGAATGGAATGAACATCATCCCCTTGGAAGAGCAGAATGGATTAAGGTATTTGGTGCTTTATTACAAAAAAGCAAATTATCTGACTCCATTTTCAAAAAAATAAAAGTGAAATACAACGAAGCCAAATCGCTTGTGTCTAACTTGAGTCATAAACCAAGTGTAATTGCTGGCTCTATTTATCAAGATATTTGGTATTTACCGGGCGGTAAAAGTTATTTAGCAAAACTCTTACAAGATGCAAATGCCAATTACTTATGGAGTGATAATTTAAACAAAGGTAGTTTGGGGCTTAGTGTAGAATCTGTTTTAGAAAAAGGACAAAATGCTGACTATTGGTTTGCACCAGGGCAACATACCTCCTACTCTGTTCTAAATGAAGAACATCCGTTATACTCAAAATTTAAAGCAACTCAAAACAATAAAATATTCACCTACTCAAAATCTGTAGGGTTTTCAGGAGGGGTCTTATTCTTTGAATCAGGAGCGTGTAAACCAGATGTTGTTTTAAAAGACATAATTCATCATCTTTACCCTGAAATTACTAAAGCATATACACCCTATTATTTTCTTCCATTAAATGAATGATTTTAAAAATTATAAAGGCTTTTTAACTTTCCTTATAGGAATGCTTTTTTTGTGCATAATTTTTAATTTAAGCCTTGGCTCTGTTGACATTCCTTTATGGGAAGCCATAAAAATAACCCTTGGGTATCCAACTACAAAACCAACTTTCGAATATATTCTGCTAGACTATAGAATTCCAAAAGCAATAACCGCCGTACTTACAGGAGGAAGTTTAGGCGTTTGTGGTTTGATGATGCAAACGTACTTTAGAAATCCCTTAGCAGGGCCATACGTACTTGGAATAAGTTCTGGAGCCAGTTTAGGTGTAGCTATTCTATTAATGGGAAGTTCAGTATTTGGAGGATGGTTTACTTTGGGTGAAGTTGGTTTTCGATGGGCAATTATGATTGCAGCAAGCACTGGAAGTATCGGTGTTTTTAGTTTAATTCTTTTAGCCTCATTAAAATTAAAAAACAGTAATTCTTTATTGATTTTAGGATTAATGTTTGGAAGTTTAACGGCAGCAATTGTAAACATATTAATATTCTTTGGAAGTAAAGAGGCACTTCAAAAATATGTTTTTTGGTCCTTTGGTAGTTTAGGAAACATGAACACTTCGGAGATAAAAATATTGTGTTTATTCATATTGATCGGACTCATCATGTCTGTATTCGCAATAAAAAATCTAAACAGTTTAATGCTAGGAGAAACCTACGCTCAATCTCTAGGAGTATCTCTTAAAAAAAGCAGGTATTTAATTGTAATATCAAGTAGTTTATTAGCTGGAGCAACAACAGCTTTTGTTGGCCCTATAGGCTTTATTGGCCTTGCTGCTCCTCATTTAATTCGTTTATTAATTCCTTCAACAAGGGATCATAAAATCATTCTTCCAGCTGTTTTTTTAGGAGGTGCATTATTACTATTAATTTGCGACTCTATTTCACAGCTCCCCGGAAGTGCTGCTGTATTACCAATTAATGGAATAACTTCTCTAATTGGAGCCCCATTAATAATATTTCTTATTTTACGTCAACGAAATTAAATTATGATTAAACTCAACTATCTTACCACGGGTTATAATTTAAGAGGAAAAACTAAAACAGTTTCTTTTGATCTTGATCTGAAAATTGAAAAAGGGTCCCTAATTGGTGTTTTAGGTGGAAATGGTATAGGAAAAAGTACACTTTTAAAAACAATAGCTGGCTTTGAAAAGCCTATTAAAGGCAGTGTATTGATCGATGAAAAGAGTGTTCACGAAATGAATCTTTTAGAAAAAGCACAATGTTTAAGTATTGTTTTAACCGATAGAAAAGTTAATGGAGATCTTTTGGGTAAAGAAGTAATTCAACTTGGAAGACAACCTCACACCAATTGGATAGGTAGTCATTCCGAGAATGATAAAGCTTTTGTTTTAGAAATTATAGATGAATTAAATCTCAACGAACTCGTTAATCAAAAGGTGAAAAATTTGAGTGATGGTGAGTTCCAAAAAATAGTATTAGCAAGAGCTTTATCGCAAGATACTTCGATTTTACTTTTAGACGAACCCAGCACCCACCTGGATTTGTACAATAAAGCAGTATTATTTAAACAAATAAAAAGGATTGTTGCGGATAAAAAAAAGACCGTGCTATTTACCAGTCATGATCTAAACAGTGCAATTCAAATATGTGATAAAATCTTACTTCTTTTAGAGGATCGATGGGAATTTGGAACCCCAAATGAATTAATCAAAAAAGGGGTCTTCCAAAACGTATTTCCTGAAGAAACCGTTGGATTTGACCCCATTTTAAAACAATTTAGAATCTGTATTTAAACTATTTAGTTAAATACATTTTACGTCTAGAATATAAGTCGTAAAACTGATCGTCTTTTAAACTATCTATAAACAAAATACTCTCTCCTGTACTTTTCATTTCAGGACCAAGTTGTTTATTTACATTATGGAATTTATTAAATGAGAATACAGGCTGCTTAATTGCATATCCTTCTAGTTGTGGGTTGAAGTTAAAGTCTTTAACTTTTTTGTCACCCAACATTACCTTAGTCGCATAATTTACATAAGGTTCTTTATAAGCCTTGGCTATAAAAGGAACCGTACGAGATGCTCTAGGGTTTGCTTCAATAATATATACTTTGTCGTTTTTAACAGCAAACTGGATATTAATCAAACCAACTGTCTTTAATTCTCTTGCAATTTTAACGGTATGGTCTTTAATCTGTTGAAGAACATATTCTCCTAAATTAAATACAGGAAGTGTAGCGTTAGAATCTCCAGAATGTATACCACAAGGTTCAATATGCTCCATGATACCAATAATATAAACATCTTCACCATCACAAATAGCATCGGCTTCTGCTTCAATAGCACCGTCTAAATAATGATCTAATAAAAGTTTATTGTTAGGAATTTTACGGAGAAGATCAACTACATGGGTTTCTAATTCTTCTTTGTTAATTACAATTTTCATTCCCTGTCCCCCAAGTACATAGGATGGACGAACTAATATTGGGAAGTCTAATTCATCTGCTAGTGCAAGCGCTTCGTCTGCATTTTCGGCAACACCAAAGTCTGGATAAGGAATATTATTTTTCTTTAAAAGAGTTGAAAAACTTCCGCGATCTTCAGCTAAATCTAGAGCTTGGAAACTAGTCCCTATAATTTTAACACCATAACGTTCTAATTTCTCTGCAAGTTTTAAAGCAGTCTGACCTCCTAGCTGAACAATTACTCCTTCTGGTTTCTCGTGTTGAATAATATCATAAATATGCTCCCAGAAAACAGGTTCGAAGTATAATTTATCAGCTACATCAAAGTCAGTAGAAACAGTTTCTGGATTACAGTTAATCATAATAGTTTCATAACCACATTCGGAAGCAGCAAGAATACCGTGAACGCAACAATAATCGAATTCAATCCCTTGACCAATTCGGTTTGGTCCTGAACCAAGAACCACTATTTTTTTGCGGTCAGACACAACACTCTCATTATCACTAAAAGGCTCTTGTTCTTTTAGCTGCATCTTTTCTTCAAATGTTGAATAGTAATACGGTGTTTTTGCAGAAAATTCTGCAGCACAGGTATCAACTAACTTATAAACTCTTTGAATACCAAGCTTAGATCTGTAATTATACACTTCACTTTCCATACAGTCTAGCATGTGAGCAATTTGCCTATCTGCGAATCCTTTTTGCTTGGCCTCAAGTAATAAAGCTTTATCAACCGTATCTATTGAATAACTAGAAATCTCTTTTTCTAATGCATATAATTCTTCGTATTGTCTTAAGAACCACAAGTCAATTTTGGTGATTTCATGAATTCTACTTAAAGGAATACCCATTTGAATAGCATCGTATATTACAAATACACGATCCCAACTAGCATAGGTTAATTTTGAAATAATTTGGTCGTAATCAGTATACCCCTTTCCGTCTGCTCCTAATCCATTTCTCTTAATTTCAAGAGACTGAGTAGCTTTATGAAGTGCTTCTTGGAAAGATCTTCCAATCCCCATAACTTCCCCTACAGATTTCATTTGTAACCCTAATGTTCTATCAGATCCTTCAAATTTATCAAAGTTCCAACGCGGTATCTTAACAATTACATAATCTACAGTCGGCTCGAATAATGCTGAAGTAGATTTAGTAATTTGATTTTCTAATTCATCAAGAGAATATCCAATCGCTAGTTTAGTTGCAATTTTAGCAATTGGGTATCCAGTAGCTTTTGATGCCAATGCTGAGGATCTAGAAACTCGAGGGTTAATCTCAATCGCAATAATATCTTCATTCTCATCTGGGCTTACAGCAAACTGAACATTACATCCACCGGCAAAATCTCCGATGCTACGCATCATTTTAATAGCCATATCTCGCATCCTCTGATAGGTTGTGTCAGAAAGAGTCATTGCAGGCGCAACGGTTATAGAATCTCCAGTATGAATTCCCATTGGATCCATATTTTCGATTGTACATATAATTACAACGTTGTCGTTTTTATCACGAAGGAGTTCCAGTTCGTACTCTTTCCAACCCACTAGAGCTTTGTCTATAAGTACCTCGTGTATTGGAGAGGCTTCTAACCCTCTTGTAAGTAAATCATCGAATTCTTCTGCATTATGAACAAAAGCTGCTCCAGTTCCACCTAAAGTAAACGAAGGACGAATTACTATAGGAAAACCAAATTTCTGAGCAATTTCTTTACCTTTTAGGAAGGAAGTTGCTGTTTCTGCTGGTGCAACAGGAATATCAATTTTTTTAAGTAATTGTTTAAACTGCTCACGATCTTCAGTAATATTAATTGCATCAATGTCTACACCTATCAACTCTACACCAAAATCTTTCCAGATACCTTTTTCATCAGCTTCGATACATAAATTTAATGCTGTTTGTCCACCCATGGTAGGGAGTACAGCATCAATATCGTGCTTTTTCAAAATCTCTATAATTGATTTTGTTGTTAAGGGTTTTAAATACACATGATCTGCCATTGTAGGGTCAGTCATGATTGTAGCCGGGTTGGAATTGATTAAAACAGTTGTAATTCCATCGTCTCTTAAAGAACGTAGAGATTGGGTTCCTGCGTAATCAAATTCACAAGCTTGACCAATAATAATTGGACCAGATCCGATGATAAGTACTGTCTTAAGGTGCTGTTTTTTAGGCATAAACGTCTAAATTAAATATAATATAAAAAAAAAGGTGTTACTTTAAAAAAGTAACACCTTGAATGTAAATGAATTGATTCATTATTTTTTATGTCTTGGCTCAGAAGATACAGATATTTTTTTACGTCCTTTAGCTCTTCGGCTTGCTAAAACTTTACGTCCATTAGCAGATGCCATGCGCTCACGAAAACCGTGCTTGTTTCTTCTCTTTCTCTTCGAGGGTTGAAATGTTCTTTTCATAAAATAAAAGTTTGAATAAAGACTTATGTCTTGCTTTTCAAAGCGTGTGCAAATATACGATAAGTTTTATTTTAGACAAGTCTTTTTAAAAAACAATCCATTAAATTTTTACAAAAAAAATACTTTTGTGATTCTCTTTGAATAAATTCAATATTTGAACTCACAAAATTTAATGGTTAACTCATATTATTCTCCAGTAATCGTTAGTTTTTATTAACTTTGTGCAAAAATTTAACCACCATGTTTCCTAAAATCATAAAACTTATTCTAGCAGTCTTAACTATAGCATTTAGCGTATTTCAATTTATAGAAGGTGCTATTGGTAATGGTATTTTTCTACTACTATTAGCTGGAATGTTCATTTTACTTTATTATAAAAATGAATTTATAATCCTTGCTTTTTTTCAGTTGAGAAAAGAAAACTTTGAAGGAACTTTAAAATGGTTGAATCGTATTTCCAGTCCAGAAAAAAACCTAGTGCGCAAACAACAAGGATATTACAATTACCTCCATGGAATTATTTTATCCCAAACTAACCTAACAAAAGCAGAAAAATATTTCAAAAAATCTTTGGAACTAGGCCTAGCAATGGATACCGATTTAGCAATGGCTAATTTGAGTCTTTCAGGTATTTATATGCAGAAAAGAAGAAAGAGGGAAGCAACTCTCTTGCTTAATAAAGCGAAAAAACTTGACACACAAGGCGTTTTATCGGGTCAAATAAAACAGATGCAGCAGCAAATGAAAAGGATCTAAGGACCCACCTTAGTTTTTATTTCAGGAATAGTAATTTCGTATAATTTTCTAGACTTATTATTTAAATGATTCTGTAGCAACCAAGGATTGCATATCTTCATTTGCTTATAATTCATTCCCATAGTTTTAGCAAAACTAGCAATGTTTGTTATTGCAGTATCTACTTTGATAGTAGTAACGGGTGCTGCTTTGTACAAGTCTTTTTCTTCAAACAAAAAACCATATTCCTCTGGTCTTGAAAGTATTTCTTTAACTGCTAAAATTCTAAAAACATATCTTTTTGTCTCACTGTTAAGCAATAGATCGTAATAAGAATCTACTTGTTGTTTTTTGAGCAACCTACTGATCCCCGATATTCCACTATTATAGGATGCAGCTGCTAGAGTCCAGGATCCTAATTTTTCTTTCGCTTTCTTAAGATATTTACAAGCAACCCGTGTAGATAACTCTATATTATATCGTTCATCCACATTAGAATTCACTTCAAGTCCCATTTCTTTACCCGTACTTCTCATAATTTGCCAAAAACCTTTAGCTCCGGCTGGAGATCTAACATTTTCGAGGCCACTTTCTATTACAGCTAAATATTTAAAATCTTCAGGCACTCCTTCTTCCTCGAGAATTTTCTCGATTTGGGGGAAATATTTACTACTCCTCTTAATAAGAAGCAGCATATTAGATTGCCAGTAGGTGTTTACTAAAAGCTCCTTATCCATCCTTTCGTAAAGATCTGATTCATTTAGCAACACAGTCTCTCCTGCAAAGCTATAGGTATCTGAAACATTTAATGCATATACCTTACTCGGTTCGCTTTTACCATAGGTATTAAAAGCACTCTTTGAGTCAATCAAATTGGAGCTTAGCAAGATAATTGTACCGAATAATATTAAAGGAATAAGAAAATAACTGTTTGTGTTTTTCATATGTTTTATTGTAATAATTTAAATAACTCTTTATTAAACCAACTAAACTTTGCTAAAATCATAGCATGGGTTCCATTAGGTACGACGTGAAGATAGGGTGTTTTAATGATGTTTTTCAATGGAAACATACTGTCTTTTTCCCCATGAATGTGAATCACCTCAGAATCAAACTGTTCTTGATTCCAATTAAGTAACGCATGAACAGCCCATTTAAGATATTCTGGATCTCGTTCTGAAAGATATCTCTTATATAAATCAACTTTTCTTTCAACAGAAGAGCCAAACACAAAAAGAGCTAAACTTTCAAGATTCCTAATCCAATCGGTTGGAAGAAGTTTATGAGCATTTGTTTTTTTTGAAAGAGACATAACAAAGGGTAATTCTTTACTTGATTTTATACTCGAAATAATTACTACTTTAAAACATTCAATGTTTTTTGCCATTTCTTGAACCAGCACACCACCAAACGAAACTCCAATTAAAATGGGGTTTGAATGGGTAACTCGTTTACAAATTCTTTTAGAATAATCTTGTAATGATTCTCCGGGATGAGGAGTCTCCCATGATAAATGAACTACGTCAAAGGAATCAGAAAGATCGATTAACTCGAATATTCTGGGACTAGCTGCCATTCCGGGCATCAAATACAAGCCTCTTTTTTTAATTTTATTTTCAGTCTGATTGAACATTAAATTCTATTTAGCAAATAAATTGTATCTTTGTACTCCGTTTAAGAATTTAACGACTTAAACACCTACAAAAACTACATTTGACCTTTAACTTTGAATTTAACTAAATCTACAAGCATGAGTCAACTTACCCTCGAAAATAATGAATTTTTACGTCAATTTGAAGTTGTTGTAAATGGATCTATGGCAAGAATCGAATATGCAGAGCAAGAACGCAAAATTTTCCTTACAAAGTTAATAGTTCCAGAAGAAATTGAATCTGCTGCTTTCAAAGATGAATTTATTAAAATAGTTTTAGATTTTGTTGCCGAAAAGAACATGCGTATAGTTCCTACTAGTCCCGAAATTGCTGGTTTTTTAAGAAAAAATAAAAGCTACAAAGATCTTTTACCGGTAGGAATTAAATTATAATAATTCAACCCTTACAAAACCTTCCTCATCAATTTCTTTAAGTAAAACTTTATGTAAAGTATTAACGAGACTTGGATCCCAAGGTATTCTTACTTTTATATAATTCTCTGTAAATCCATTGATATACCCTTTTTTATTTTCTCCCTCAAACAGAACTTCTCGTTCTGTTCCTAGCTGGGATTCATAAAAATGATGTCTTTTTTTAATAGACAATCCTCTTAACATTTTACTACGTTTTGCTCTAATATTTTGAGGAACAACACCACTCATTTCAGCAGCGGCAGTGTTAGGTCGTTCGGAATAGGTGAATACATGTAAATATGAAATTTCTAAGTCTGCTAGAAATTTATACGTCTTTAAGAATTCTTCATCAGTTTCACCAGGGAAACCCACAATAACATCTACACCAATACATGCATGAGGCATTGCTTTTTTAATCGAGTGAACTCGATCTACATATAGTTGAGATAGATATCTACGTCTCATACGTTTCAATATCAAATCACTACCACTCTGTAAAGGCACATGAAAATGGGGAACAAAGGTATTACTTTGAGCAACAAATTGAATTGTTTCATCTTTTAGAAGATTGGGTTCTATTGAAGAAATTCTGATACGGTTTATCCCTTCAACAACATCCAAAGATTTTACTAAATCTAAAAAAGTATGTTCGTGTTTTTTTGTCCCGAATTCTCCTTTTCCAAAATCACCGATATTAACTCCCGTTAATACAATTTCTTTAATATCCTTTGCTGCAATTTTCTTTGCATTATCTATTACATTTTCTAAAGCATCGCTTCTAGAAATACCTCTTGCTAGAGGAATAGTACAATAAGTACATTTATAGTCACATCCATCTTGAACTTTTAAAAATGCTCTAGTTCGATCACTGGTAGAAAAACTACTAGTATATTGAGTAACATTTTCAATTTCACAAGAATGAACTATCCCTTCCTCTTTTTTAGTTAAATCGTCTAAATATTGAGTGAGTTTAAATTTTTCTGAAGCACCCAAAACTAAATCAACACCAGTAACCTCGGCTAGAGCTTCTGGCTGTAGTTGTGCGTAACAACCTATCGCTGAAACAAAAGCTTCGGGGTTTTGACGAAGTACTTTTGCAACCAAAGCCTTGAATCGCTTGTCTGCGTTTTCGGTAACAGAACACGTATTAATGACATAAACATCTGCCGATTCATCGAAATCTACACGTATATAATGCTCTTCAGAAAAGTCTCTCGCTATTGAAGCTGTTTCAGAAAAATTAAGTTTGCAACCTAACGTATGAAAAGCAACACGAGTCTTTTTTACTATTAACGGGGGATTGGTGGTTAATGAATCCAAATTTTGACTAAAAAAGGTTAATTTTGATACAAATATACTACTTTGATTTCCAAGTTCAATACGATCCATGAGTTCCAACCTTTCATTAAGACAATACTTTGTTTGTCTCTATTCTTTTCAAGTTGTAGCTCAGAGAATTTAATAAAGGATTCTGATGTTTTCAGGTACAATGAATTTAGAAATGTTACTTCTCTTGATCCTGCTTTTGCAAGAAATCCTCAAAACATATGGCCAATTCAACAATTATTCAACGGCTTAGTCCAATTAGATGATTCTTTAAACATTAAACCTGAGATTGCAAAATCGTGGACCATAAGTAAAGATGGAAAACAATACATTTTCGAATTGCGTAAGGATGTGTATTTTCATAATTCTAAAGTTTTTGGATCTCAAAAAACAAGAAATATAAATGCAGAAGACTTTGTTTATAGCTTCAATAGACTTAAAGATGAGAAAACCGGATCTCCTGGAGGGTGGGTATTACAAAATGTAAAAAGCTACAAAGCTTTAAGTGCATATAGTTTGCTTATAGAGTTAAAACAACCCTTTCCAGCTTTTCTTGGTCTATTGACAATGCGCTATTGCTCTGTTGTTCCTCATGAAGCAATTTCGTTTTACAAAGATGATTTTAGATCCAACCCTATTGGAACCGGTCCTTTTAAATTTAAAAAATGGGAAGAAGATGTAAAACTGGTACTTCGAAAAAATGACAATTACTTTGAAAAGGATGAAGAAGGGAGAGAACTACCCTATCTTGAGGCTGTTGCGGTTAGTTTTTTACCTGACATTCAAAGTGAATTTATGTTATTTAATCAAGGGAAATTTGATTTCCTTAACTCCCTCGACACCTCCTATAAAGACGATTTATTAACCCCAATGGGTCAACTACAAGAAAAACATTCTGAGCATATAAGAATGGAAAAAGGACCTTATTTAAACACAGAATACATTGGTTTCTATCTAAAGTCTGACAACATCGCTATACGTTCTAAAAAAATTCGAGAAGCGATGAATATTGGTTTTGATCGGGAGAAGATGATTCTGTTTTTAAGAAACACCATTGGCTTTCCAGCATTTCAGGGTTTTATACCTAGAGGACTTCCGGGTCATGGGGACAAAAATTTAACAAACTATAACCCACAGAAAGCTAAAAAGTTAGTTGAGGAATTTATTGAAGAAAATGAAGTTACTCCTGTAATACATCTTGCTACAGACATTAATTACTTGGACATTTGCGAATATTTACAAAGAGCTTTTCAAAATATTGGTATTGAGATTATTATTGATTTAATGCCAACTGCAACTCTTAGACAAGCCAAAAGTGCTGGAAATATTGAAAGTTTCAGAGCAAGTTGGATTGCTGATTATCCAGATGCAGAAAACTACTTATCTCTTTTTTATTCTAAAAATTTCTCCCCTGTGGGTCCAAATTACACCCATTTTGAAAATGATAATTTTGACAAAAAATACCTCAAAACCATGATGATCTCTGATACAGAAAAAAGAGTTTCATACTACAAAATAATGGATGAAATACTAATGACCGAATTCCCAGTAATCCCCTTGTACTATGATCAAGCGGTTCGTTTTTCTAGAAAAAATATTCGGGGATTAGAAATGAATTCTATAAATCTATTAAACCTAAAAAGAGTTTCTAAAGATTAATTAACGATCTTTTCTCCATTGAGAAGAAACATCAAAAACGTGCTGAAGAATTTCAATATCATGATCAGAAAGACTTTTACCTCTTCGTTCCATCATTGCATTGTTTGACTCAATTGCTTTAGCAAAAGCATGTGTTTCAAAACCATGGGCTCCTCCAAAACTAAAACTAGGAATGAAAGTTCTTGGGAATCCTGTCCCAAAAACATTAGAATTAATTCCAACAACTGTAGCTGTATTAAACATAGAATGAATACCGCAACGACTAAAATCACCCATCAAAAGACCACAGAACTGTAATTCAGTTTTTGAAAAATTCTGGGTTTCATAATTCCAAACTCTAATTTTACTGTAATTATTTTTAAGATTCGAAGCATCTGAAGCTGCACCAATATTACACCATTCACCAATAACTGCATTTCCAATAAACCCATCGTGACCTTTGTTAGAATACCCTAAAAACAAGGTGTTACTCAACTCACCTCCCACCTTAGAGCTCGGTCCTATTGTAGTTCCGCCGTATATCTTAGCTCCCATTTTAACAGTAGCATTTTCACAAACAGCAATAGAACCTCTTAGAATAGAACCTTCCATTATCTCTGCATTAGCACCTATATATATAGGACCATCAGTCGCGTTTAAAATTGAGCAAGAGACTTTTGCTCCGGATTCCACAAAAATTTGACTCGAATTAACTACTCTATTTGATTCCTCAATTATCTGAGAAGTTCGTCCTTTGGTTATTCTATTAAAGTCTTCTTTTAAAACTTTGGAATTATAAATAAAAAGGTCTGTACTTGCCTTTATATGGGTTAACTCTTCCGAACATTCAATTTGATCTAATCCGTTTAGATCTTCAGTAAGAGTAGTATTTGAGGTACAATAAGCTACGGCAGCTCCTTTAAAAGTTAATACTTGATTTTTTTTCAAGCTCAAAATAACTTTAGCAATAGCGACTGAAGGAATATAAGTTGGATTTATAAAGATGTTAATTTCTCCAAACTTTGATGGATACTTAGAATCTAAATAATCTTGTGTTAAAAATGAACATTGTTGACCCAAGAAGTCTTCCCACTTTTGCTTCAGTGTATCTATACCTATTCTGATTTCTGCAACAGGTCGGGTGTATGTAAATGGTAAAAGCTGATTCCGTTCTTTACCGTCAAATAAAATAAAGCTCAATGATTTTGACATAATTATAATTGTCCCTTAATGGATATGAATATCTGAATTAGATATTCAAATTTATGAATTTTATCAAGAGTAGCGGACTTCGATAAAAATCAAAAAAAAAAGCTGTCTAAAAGACAGCTTTGTATGTTGTAAGCCTAAAAGATTATTTTTTAAACTTAGAATATTTGTTTTTGAACTTGTCAATTCTACCTGCAGTATCAACCAATTTAGTTTTACCTGTGTAGAATGGATGAGATGTTCTTGATATCTCAAGTTTAACTAAAGGATATTCAACACCATCAACCTCTAAAGTTTCTTTAGTGTTTACTGTTGACTTAGTTAGAAAGACATCTTCGTTAGACATATCTTTAAAAGCTACTAGTCTATAATTGTCTGGATGTATACCTGCTTTCATAAATTTATTTTTAAAACGTCTGCAAATGTAATAGTTTTTTCTAAATTTAACCAATATAAATCATCAAAATAATTAAACTAAATACTATGAAAGACCAAAATCTAGAGCTAAAAAATCATATTATTCAGTATGGTGGTATACTAGGAGGTATATCCGTAGTCTTCGGACTTATGCTTTATTCTTTAGACATGCATTATCAGAATGATTCAAATGCTATTATAGTTAGCCTTGTAATCACGCTTGGAGTAATTGCTTATGCTCAATTCACTTACCGTAAAGACAACGAAAACTTCATGTCGTTAGGTTTAGCTATTAAAATTGGACTTGGAATGGCCGCAGTTTCTGGAATTATAAATGTTATATACTTTTTGTTTTTATCTAATGTTTTAGATCCAGAAATGATGAATAAAGCACTTGAAATGGGACTAAATGAATTTATGGATCAAAACCCAGAAGCAAGTGATGAAATGATCGAACAAGTAAAAGGAATGCAACAGCAGTTTACAGGTCCAGTAATTACAAGTAGTATCATGATTATTTTTAGTCTATTAACTGGATTAGTAGTTTCTTTAATCACAGGACTCTTCCTTAAGCGCAACCGCCCAGAATAAGGTTATAATTTTGTAACTTTGTATACGTTATAAAAGTTATGAATTTATCCATCATCATCCCGCTTCTTAATGAGGCAGAATCTCTTCCTGAATTACATCAATGGATTCTTGACGAGTTAAAACCTACCGAATTGTCTTTTGAAATTATTTTCATAGACGATGGAAGTTCGGATAAGTCATGGGAAATAATAGAAAAATTCAATAAATCCCATAGCTCAACCTATGGGATTCGTTTTTCAAAAAACTTTGGAAAATCACAAGCACTTCATGCTGGTTTTGCAGAATCATCGGGAGATGTAATTGCTACTTTAGATGCAGATTTACAAGATGCACCCAGTGAAATACCCAATCTTTATCAGCGAATAATTTCTGAGGATTTAGACCTGATTTCAGGATGGAAAAAGAAACGCTATGACTCTATTTTCTTTAAAAACATTCCTTCTAAATTATTTAACTGGGCTGCTAGACGTGCTTCAGGAATTTATTTACATGATTTTAACTGTGGAATTAAAGCTTATAAAAAAGAAGTAATAAAGACGATAGAAGTTTACGGAGAAATGCATCGATATATTCCTGTTTTAGCTGCTCACGCAGGTTTCAATAAAATAGGAGAACAAGTTGTTAAACATCAGGCTAGAAAATATGGAGTAACAAAATTCGGCTGGATCAGATTTGTAAATGGATTTCTTGATTTAATAACTCTAAGTTTTTTAAATAAATTTGGTAAACGGCCCATGCACTTTTTTGGCTTTTGGGGTTCGATGATGTTTTTAATTGGGTTTGGTGCTGCATTTTATTTAGGACTAGATAAATTATATCTCAATCCTAACGGCAGATTAATTGCAGAACGTCCTGAATTTTTTATTGCTCTAACAACCATGATACTTGGTACTCAATTTTTTGTTGCTGGATTCCTTGGAGAGCTGAGGACAGGTCACCAAAAAAATCAATTACGTTACGTAGTTAAAAAAACTTTAAAAAGATCTTAATGAATATCGAAGAAAAAATAAAACCCTGGCTAGAGAAACCCTTTGACAAGAAGACTCGTGATCAGGTAAAAGCTTTAATATCAAAACCAAACGAACTCGAAGACTCCTTCTATAAAGACCTTGAATTTGGTACGGGAGGTATTCGTGGAATAATGGGAGTTGGATCTAACCGCATAAACAAATACACCCTGGGGAAAAGCACCCAAGGGCTATCTAATTACTTAAAAAAAACATTCCCCTCAGAACCTATTAAAGTTGTTATTGCTTATGATTGTAGGCACAACAGTAAAGATTTTGCCCAAACAGTAAGTGATGTGTTTTCGGCCAATGGAATTGAAGTTTTTTTGTTTTCTGACTTACGCCCTACTCCAGAATTATCATTTGCAGTTCGACATCTAAAAGCTCATTGCGGAATAGTACTTACAGCATCTCATAATCCACCAGAGTATAATGGATATAAGGTTTATTGGAGCGACGGTGGACAAATTGTATCTCCACAAGATCAAGAAATAATTACCGAAATAGAAAAAACTAATTTTGAATCCATCAATTTCAGTGGTGTTTCTTCAAAGATTAATTTAATTGATGAAGAAATTGATTCTGCATTTCGACAAAATACACTGAAGGTATGCAGGGCTTCTGAAAATGCAAAGTCAAATTTCTCTGTTGTTTTTACTTCCTTACACGGAACTGCAATAACACTTATGCCTTCTGTATTCGAAGCAGCTGGATACAAAAATTTTCATAGTATTAAAGAACAAGAAGCTCCCGATGGAGATTTTCCAACTGTTGCTTCACCAAACCCAGAAGAAAGAGAAGCGTTGAGCTTAGGGCTGGAAAAAGCCGTAGAATTGCAAGCAGATTTTTTAGTAGGAACAGATCCAGATGCAGATCGTCTTGGAATTGCTGTAAGAAATTTATCCAATGAATTCGTTCTCCTAAATGGAAACGAAACTATGCTGGTTTTAACGCGCTACCTTCTAGAAAACTATCCGGAGGACTTAACCAAAAAACATTTCATTGGTTCTACTGTAGTTTCTTCTCCAGTTATGGAACAATTAGCTGCGTATTTTGGAATTGAATGTAAATTAGGTCTGACCGGATTTAAGTGGATTGCAAAAATGATTGAAGACTTTCCAGAGCAAACATTTATCGCAGGTGGCGAAGAAAGCTATGGATATATGGTCGGAGATCAAGTTCGGGATAAAGATGCAATAACATCTGCTCTTTTAGCCGCAGAGATTGCAGCAATTCAAAAAGAAAAAGGAAGTTCATTATATGAATACCTCATGGAAAGCTACCTAAAGGTTGGAATGTATCATGAGGAGTTAGTTTCTTTAACTAAAAAAGGAAAGTCAGGGTTTGAAGAAATTCAAAATATGATCCATGAGTTTAGAACAAACCCTCCAAAAGATATCGCTGGAATTAAAGTTCAAAAGATTGATGATTATCAAAAACAAACCAGTTTATATATTGATGGAACATCAGTAGAATTAGCCTATCCAAAATCGAATGTAATTATTTTTACTTTGGCCGATGGCAGTAGGATTGCTATTCGTCCTAGTGGCACGGAGCCAAAAATAAAATTTTACTTCAGTGTTAATACAAAATTAGAACAAGTGAAAAATTACGACCAAACTAAAAAAACACTTGCAGCTAATTGTAAGAAGCTAATTCAAAGCATTGGGATATAAATGAACTATTTTAAAAAAATATTATTATTTGCACTACCCTACAAAAGGTTTGCTTTCCTAAATATATTTTTCAATATTCTTTATGCACTTTTCAGTGCCCTATCTTTTGTAGCCCTTGTTCCTATGTTTGATGTCCTTTTTGGATCTACACCAAAAATTGAGTCAAAACCTATATACACAGGTATTTCAGATTTAAAAGAATATATTACAGATTACATTAACTATAAAATTGGAACTACGGTAGATGAAGAACCTTTAACGGCACTAATTTTTGCAATTGTTTTGATTTTAATACTATTTTTTCTTAAAAATCTGTTCAATTATTTGGCCATGTATTTTGTAACATTTTTACGTAATGGAATTTTGAAAGACCTTAGAGATGCACTTTATGTAAAAATACTACAACAGCCCGTTTCTTATTTTACTGAAAAAAAGAAAGGAGATACGTTAGCAAGAATAACATCCGATGTTCTAGAAATCCAACACTCTTTTCTTTCTATCATAGAGCTAATAGTTCGGGAGCCTTTAACTATTATTTTTACACTCATTCTGATGTTTAATATGAATGTAAAACTTTCTGTTTTCGTACTAATTTTCATTCCAGTTTCAGGGTTTATTATTTCTTCAATTGGAAAAAGTCTAAAAAAACACTCCCAAAATGTTCAGAAAGAACAAGGTGAATTTTTATCTATTGTCGAAGAATCTTTGAGTGGACTGAGTATTATTAAAGCCTTTAGTGCCGAAGGAAAATTCAATACAAAGTTTTTCAATTCAACCTTAAAATTTTTTAATTTCTCAAACAAGTTATTGAATAGACAAAACTTAGCTTCTCCAGTTAGCGAATTCATGGGAATAGGAGTAATCGGGGGGTTGCTTTGGTTTGGGGGTTCCATGGTTCTGATTGAGGGAACCTTGAGAGGAACCATCTTCATTGCATTCATGACGCTTGCATACAACATACTAACTCCTGCAAAAGCAATAAGTAAAGCATCTTATGCTGTTAAAAAAGGAAATGCTGCTGCTGAACGTGTTCTAGAGATTTTGGAAGCTAAAAATGAGTTGACAGATGCGCCTGACGCAAAAATAATAAGTGATTTCTCTGATAAAGTTAACTTCGAAAATATAAATTTCAAATACGAAACAAAATCTGTTTTAAAGAACTTTTCACTCGAGCTTTCAAAAGGACAAACAATTGCTTTAGTGGGTCAGTCTGGCAGTGGAAAAACAACTGTTGCAAATTTACTGAATCGCTTCTATGATGTTGAAGATGGAAGTATTCAGATCGATGGAACTGATCTAAAAAGAATCACTACTAAATCGCTTCGTAAACTAATCGGAATTGTAACACAAGACTCTATTTTATTTAATGACAGTGTATTAAACAATTTACTCATTGGAGATCCAAATGCAAACGAAGAAGAAGTAATAGCTGCTGCTAAAATTGCAAATGCACATGAATTTATTATCAATTTA